>Ga0105240_10002083_pt1 | contig 32763 bp, 26 predicted proteins | sample KBSC54metaG_FD_80426 | JGI IMG/M metagenome (GOLD analysis project Ga0105240, IMG submission 80426) | Corn rhizosphere microbial communities from Kellogg Biological Station, Michigan, USA - KBS C5-4 metaG | ecosystem: Host-associated > Plants > Roots > Rhizosphere > Soil | place: Michigan, USA... | reverse complement strand
CGAATAGCCGATTTCCACATCCGGATACCGGCGCTTCATCAGCTCGATTTGGTTAAGCTGCAGATTCTCGTCGCGGGTGGGATACTCGCCTACGCAGTGCATCAGCGAGAAGGGCCGGTTGCGGTGGTGGAAGAAACTCACCACCTTGTCCACCTCCTGCAGCGCCATACCGGCAATAGAGCCGATGATGGGCAGGCTCGATTCGGCCACCCGTTCCAGCAGCGGCCAGTCGTTCAGGTAACAGCTCGGGACCTTGATGAAGTCGTAGCCGTGCTCTTCGATCTTGCCCACGGAAATCTCGTCCCACGGAGTGCAGATGGCCAGCATGCCCGCGTCTACGATGGCGTCCTTGATGCGCTTGTAGTCATCCCAGGAGAGCCGGGTTTCCGAGAAGCGCTTCACGAACTTGAGATCGGTGCGGTTCTTGTAGTCGGGATGGATGAACGTGTCGATATCGCGATACTGCAGCTTCACCGCAAAGCTGAAGGGGAAATCGCGCGAGGCTTCCTGCATGGCCTTCACGATTCGCAGCCCGTGCTCCACGCTGCCGGAATGATTGTTCGCCATCTCGAAGATGAATAACGGACGGCGGGATAGATCTTTCATGCCAATTCTCCTTTGGGGGCCGGGACCGAAATCGAGGCCGCGGTGCGCCGGATGGATTCCTGCAAGGGGACCCACTCCCGGAGCTGTAATTCGTTGCGTGCGCGAGCGGTGGACGGCACGTAGCGCTGCGCCTGCGCGCCTGCTACGGCCTTACCGGCAATGCAGACTGGATGCGGCGAGCCGAGCGCCGCCGCCACTGCTTCGGCAGTCTCGGCGATCGTGACTTCCACTTCAGAGCCGACGTTGTAAGGTTTGAGATTGTGGCCTTTGACCAGAATGGTCCAAAGCCAGACGGCCAGGTCGGCCGCATAAAGATAGGATCGATACGGCGTACCGTCGCCGTTTACCTGCACGGGACGGCCGTTGATGCAATCGTGAATGAAGTTGCCGATCGCGAAGTGCGCGTCCAGCGGCAGATGGGGACCTACGAAAGCGAAACAGCGGGCGATCAGGCAATCCAGCCCGTGAGTTTGGGCGTAAAGCGTGCAGAGCAGCTCCGCCATGCGTTTGGATTCGGCGTAAACGGAAGGTACAACGGTGGTGGCGGGCGCACCGGCCCAACCTTCTGCTACGCGCATCACATCGGGCGGCTGCGATCCGTAGACCGCGCCGGAGCTGGCCAGCAAGAACCGCTTCGCGCCGGCGGTAACCGCAAAGTCCAGAGTGCGGCGGGCGCCATCGACAATCGTGTCCACCACCAGCAGGGGACGCTCGCGGCAAAGCGATGGAGTCGCATCGCTGGCAGCGTGAATGATATGAGTGAACTTGCCGGCTGGATATTCGAACGACCGCACATCGCCGCGATGCAGGCGAATGGCGCGATGATCGGCCAGGTGCGGAGCCTTCGCGCGGAATGCCTCGGGCGACCGCGTCAGTACCGTCGCAGTCGCGTCGAGCTGCATCCGGTCGCAGGCCCATGCGAACGATTCCAGCAGCCAGCAGCCGAAGAAACCCGTGCCTCCGGTGATGAACAGGCGGGCGCCGCGCAACGCATCCCACACTTCGGGCGTATGCGCGAGCACGTGGTCGAGATCGGCGGCTAAAGGGTTGGGCATAGCAGCGGCATGGCGCACAGGGAGTGAAAAGTCTCGACGGTGTAGTCCAACATCGCCGGCGTGATACCCGGATAGAGACCGGTCCAGAAGACTCGGTCCATGACGAAATCGGTGTTCTTCAAATTCCCGATGGTGCGGAAGTTCTGCCCCTGATACGCGGGCTGGCGCGTGAGGTTGCCGCCGAAGAGCAGGCGGGTAGCGATCTTGCGCTGTTCGAGGAAGCCGGTCACCTGATTGCGCGAGAAGGGCGCGCCCGGGCGCACGGCGATGGGGAATCCGAACCATGCCGGGTCGGCGCCTTCGGTGGCTTCGGGCAGGATGAAGAATTCTTCCAGCGGGCGGAGGCCTTCGCGCAGGCGGGCGAAATTCTGCCGGCGCGCAGCCAGGAAGCCGTCGAGCTTTTGCAATTGCGCGACGCCGACGGCGGCCTGCATGTCGGTGAGCTTCAGGTTGTAACCGATGTGCGAGTACGTGTACTTGTGATCGTAACCGCAGGGGAGTTCGCCGAGCTGCCAGTCGAAGCGCTTGCCGCAGGTATTGTCGCAGCCGGGCTGGCACCAGCAGTCACGGCCCCAATCGCGGAAGGATTCGGCCAGCGTGCGCAGCAGCGGTTGATTCGTGAGGACCGCGCCGCCTTCTCCCATGGTGATGTGGTGGGCCGGATAGAAACTGGTGGTCGCGAAATCGCCGAAAGACCCGACCTTGCGGCCGCGCCACGTGGAGCCAACCGCGTCGCAGCAGTCTTCGATCAGCCAGAGCTTGTGGCGTCGAGCGAATTCCGTCACGGCGTCGATATCGAAGGGATTGCCGAGCGTGTGCGCGATGATGAGCGCCCGCGTCCGGGGCGAAAGCGCGGCCTCGAGCTGCGTCACATCCACGTTGTACGTCGGCAGCGTGACATCGACGAAGACCGGGACCAGGCCGTTCTGGATGATCGGATTGACCGTGGTCGGAAATCCGGCCGCGACGGTGATGACTTCATCGCCGGGCACGAGCCGGCGGTCGCCGAGCTTGGGCGAGGTCAGGGCGGACACCGCGCACAGATTCGCGGACGATCCCGAATTTACGAGCAAGCACTCGCGGATTCCCATCCAGCGCGCGAACTCTTTTTCGAAGCGCGCCGCATAACGTCCCGTGGTCAGCCAGAAATCCAGCGAGGCGTCGACGAGGTGCTGCAGCTCGGCGGCGTCGAAAACTTTCCCCGATACCGGCACCGCACTCTCGCCGCTCACAAAGGTTTTCGCCGCGAAGGCCTCGGCATGGTATTCGGCAACCAGGCGCAGAATTTGTTCGCGCAGATCGCTCATGCCAGAAACTCCCGGTACCACGACACGGTCCGCTCGATGCCTTCATCCAGCGTGAACAGGGGCGACCACTTCAGCATCGTGCGAGCCCGCTTGGCGCTCAGATATTGGCGGCGGATTTCGTTGGACGCCTCGTTCAGAATCTTCGGCTCGACATTCGAGTTCATCGCGTGCAGGATCTTCTTCACCAGTCCGAGAACCGTGACTTCGCTCTCGATCGAGAAGTTGAAGGCCAGCCCGTGCAGGTCGGGACGGCAGTGGAGTTGTTCGGCGAGAAGCATGTAAGCGGCCGCGCCATCCTCCACATAGAAGTAATCGCGCACGTACTGCCCGTCGGAGCGGATGATGGGCTGCTCGCCGCGCAGCACCGACCGCACAGTCCCGGGCACGATGCGATTCCAGTTGAGATCGCCGCCGCCATAGAAATTGCCGCAGCGGGTCACTGCCACGGGCAGGCCGTAGGTTTGAGCGTAAGTCTGCGAGATGAGGTCGGCGCAGCTCTTGCTGACGTCGTAGGGATGCCTGCCCTGCAGGGGTGTGTCCTCGTCGTACGGCAGGATTTCCTGATCGCCGTAGGCCTTATCGGAAGAGGCGATGACGATGGAGCGCACGCCTGGCGAGCGCCTGCAGGCCTCCAAGAGATTCCACGTGCCCTGGATGTTGCTTTCGAACGTCGAGACCGGATTGCGATTGGCGATGCCGACGATGGTCTGCGCGGCCAGATGAATCACGGTGCCGGTTTCGTATTCGCCGATGGTGCGCTCGAGCAGATCGCGGTCGCAGATGTCGCCGCGCACGGTCTTCACTTTGTCGACGGCGCCGGAGCGGACGAGTTCGCTTTGAGGGACCCAATCGCGCACCAGGCAGACGACGTCGGCGCCGGCTTCAACCAGGCGGCCTGTCAGCCACGCGCCCACGAGTCCCGTAGCGCCGGTGATCAGCACCGGACGATCCTGCCAGAAATTGCGCGTCAAGCCCACACTCTCCACGGCGCGGAATCGACCCGCCAAAGTTCGTTGAGGTGCTGGTAATCGCGGTAGGTGTCCATCGCGTAAAAGAATCGCGGATGGCGATAGGCCATGAGCTGCCCTTCGGAGGCCAGCCGCTCCAGGGGTTCGCGCTCAAAGATACATTCGTCGCCGCCGAGGTAGTCGAAGATTTTGCGGTCGAGGACGAAATAGCCGGCGCTCATCCAGCCGTCGCTCGTGGGTTTCTCCGTAAAACGATTGACGCGGTCTTCGCTGGTGAGATCGAGCATGCCGAAGCGCGAAATCGGCTGCACCGTGGTGACGGTCGCGAGCTTGCCGTGGCTCTTGTGATACTCCACCAGGTCGTGTACGTCGACATCGGCGACGCCATCGCCGTAGGTCAGCAGGAACGTGTCGCCGTCGATGTATTTCTTGATGCGAGAGATGCGGCCGCCGGTCATGCTGTCCATTCCGGTGTCGGCCAGCGTTACGCTGAAGCCCTGCTCGGTGTGAAGGCCGTGGTAGCGGATCTGCGATTTCTGACCCAGGCAGATGGAGAAATCGTTATTCATGGCTTCGTAATTGAGGAAGTAGTCTTTGATGACGGAGCCGCGGTAGCCGAGGCACAAAACGAAATCGCGGAAGCCGTGATGGGCGTAGGTTTTCATGATGTGCCAGAGGACGGGACGTCCTCCGATCTCGACCATGGGCTTGGGGCGGAATTCCGTTTCTTCGCGAAGACGGGTGCCGAGTCCGCCGCACAAGATCACTACCTTCACGCTCGTAAGCCTCCTCAACTCAAGCTGGGCGTCCGATTTTATCGTCCAGCAGGTTCATTATTCGGGAGATGCGAGCTACGGCTAAAGTCCGATTTGGGTATGGACCTTGTATAGACTTTGGTTATGAAACGCCGGCTTACGCGATGCTTTGCAGTTCGGGATCGGCGAAGGAGAGGACGGCCTGTTGCGCCTGTTTGCGCAGCCGCCATTTTTCGTACGGCGGCGCCTCTTTGCGCGCGATGTCCTGAATGATGGCGGCATCCACTTCGCGTGCCTGCGTCTCTGGCGAAATGCGCTGGAAGCGATCCTGCTGGCGGAGAGTCTCGGCCTTCTGCTTGCGCAGCAGCGCCTTTTTCACGTCGGCCATGTCCTGGAACAGCATTTCCGCAATTGCGATGCGCGACTGTTCGTACTCCAGGATGAGCACCCGCTCCATGTTTTCCCGATCCTGCCGCTCGGACACTTCCTGCTGGCGGCGATAGGTGTTCTTGAGCGAGGCTTCCGTCTCGGGGTTGACGATGCGGCTGCGTGTTTCGCCGTCCTTGATCAGTTTTACGATCAAACCCGCGGAGTTCTTCAGATTCTGCCCGCTTCGCTTCTTGTGCCGGCAGACGTGCAGGGCGATCTCGCACCAGTCGAGAAGATCGCGGCCTTCGTCGCGGCAGGGACCCGCATCCAGGGCGGTGCGCACGATGCTCACTGCCACGTGCGGCAAGACGTCTTCCTCCAGCAGTCCGGTGACGATCCGGGTGCATCTCTCGAGGCCGTAGAAATCCAACGCCGAAATGGCTGCCTGGCAGTATTGAGCTGCCACCTTGGGCGGGAACCCGGCCTGCTGCATCTTCTGCTGGCATTGGCCGCGGCGGGAGTCTGGATCCGTCATAGCGCCATGTTCCAGCAGGGTTTTACGCTCAGACACATAGGAAGCGTGCTTGTGCAGCGCGATCCGCCAGTCGTCGCTCGATACCACCTGGTAGGAGCCCAGCACCTGGATGCGAATCAACTGTTCGAAGGCCGGCTCCAGCGTCTGCATCAGCCGCGACAAGTACTTGGGAGGATTGAGAATGCCGAGATGCTCGGTAGCCATCTGGCGGGCATCCACCAGCAGGACGTCGGTCTTGGCGAAGGCCACCGCCAGGTAGCGATACAGGTGCTTGGCCGTAATTCCGTCCAACTCCATGTAGCGGTTGGCGTCCATCAGGCGGAAGAAACCGCTATCCATGCTCTGAATCAGCTTATCGGTCCACGTGACCGAGCCGATGCAGCGTCCGGTAGTTCGGTTCAAGGAGAAACTGGCCTCCTGGAAGACGTTGCACCACTTCACTTCCTCGTGTTGCTCGTTCTCCATGAGGGCGCGGAACCGCAGCGGGATGAAGCGATCCATCGCGAGTTTGAGGCGCTTGTAGAACTTGCCGTGAACCGCCCCGATGTCCAGGATGCGGGCGATCTCGCGACCGCTGAAAGTGACCGTCTTGGCGAAGTCGTTGCGAAACGTCAGCACGCCGAGGGCGACGAAGATGTCGAGGTCCTGCTCGGTGGGCAGACCCAGCTCGGCATTGCCCTGTACCTGCCAGGTGACTCGCGCGGCCGTCCCGTCCGGCAGCGTTTTACTGCCGCTGATCTCGATCTTGCCGACCTTCTTGCCGACGCGCCGCTCCAAAACAGCGAAAGGAATGGCGGCCAGATTCTCCTCTTCCACCGAGAGGTTCATCAACGACTGTTTGGGGCTTGGTTTCGCCTTACCTGATGGGGAGATCGCCATGTTTCACTCTGTTTTGTACAACGCTGCAACAGTCGAAGGCCACCTTTTTATTGGCGAACTCACGGGGAAAAAAGGATTTATGATCAAACCCATGCCCACCCCATTTATTGCCAGTAATTTCCATTACGTTCAAACCAGTAGTTCCAAAACCATACCATATAGCGAGCTCGTCCGCTGATCGCCAAGTTAAACAATCCACTGTATTTAGGCTGGCTCTCTTACGCTGAGACCCACACGCCCTTCCCGGCATACCCATGAGCTTGAGCGTAAATCGTCCGCAAACCGTTGAAAATACTGAAAACCACTTCGCGAGGCGGCGTGAGTTCGCCCGTAAGTCCAATCCACCGTTTCCGCGATACCCCCGCTATTGGAATCAACATGCCGCTGTCCGGCTTACGATCAAACTCACGCCGATTACGCGCAAACCCAGGCCATCCGCGGCCCAGTTCCGATCAAACTCGCGCGTTTGCGGGCGAGACCCAAGCCGCGTACCCGGACATACGTGAGCTTGAGCGTAAATGTAAGGGAAGATAGGGAATTCCCGTTACCAAATGGCAGGTTCTATACCATCTATCACTTCGGATGACCGCATCCCCCGGAGTATAATTGGACTGCCCCGGGCCCATTAGATGATTCGCCTATTCCGAGTCTATGTGCCGGTAGGGACGATTACCCTACTGGTCACCGAAACCATACTGCTCCTCACAGCCTTCTGTGTGGCGACGTATGCCGTCCTCACGTTCGATCCAAGTATTTTTCTGCTTTACGACGGCGGATTACTGCGGATTTCCCTGGTAGTCGTCAGCATCCTGATCGGCCTTTATTTCCATGATTTATATACGGACCTGTTCGTAAAATCGAAATCCATTCTGCTGCAGCAACTGACGCTGATCATCGGCACGGCTTTTCTTCTCCAGGGCTTTATCAGCTACCTCGACGCGGACCTGCGAGTACCCATCCGCGTGATGATTGTCGGAACTTTCCTGTCCGTCCTCGGGATCTTCTGCTGGCGCGTTTTCTTCTGCACGTACATCCTTCAAGTAGTCAACCGCGACACGCTACTGCTGCTCGGAGCGAGTCCTCTACTGCGCGATATCACGGAGTACATTCGGAAGCACCCGGAGAGCGGTCAGGCGGTGGCCGGCTATATCGACGATTCCACCGAGACGCAAACGGAAGTCCCCGGTTGTAAGCTGCTGGGTCCACTTTCCACGCTGGAGGATATCGTTGCCGCCGTGCGGCCCAGCCGAATTGTAGTGGGAATGTCGGAGCGGCGAAGCCGGATGCCCGTAAACAGGCTGCTGGAACTGCGCTTCACGGGCCACATGATCGAGGAGGCGCCGACAGCCTACGAACGAATCTGCGGCAGGGTCTGCCTCAAGGAATTGCGTCCTTCGCAGCTGATTTATTCGGGCGACATGGGGCCGCGCCGCTCTAACGTGCTGTACCAGTCGTTGATGAATCGCGCCACGGCGGCAATTGGAATTGTGGTTTCCTTTCCGCTCATTCTGCTGACTGCGATCGCGGTTCGCCTATCGTCGCCGGGACCGATCCTGTACCGGCAGGTGCGCGTCGGCTTGAATGGCGCGCTCTTCACCATTTATAAATTCCGTTCCATGCGGGTGGATGCAGAGGCCGGCACGGGAGCCATATGGGCTACCAAGGACGACCCGCGAGTCACGCGGGTTGGCCGCATTATCCGGAAAATCCGCTTCGACGAACTCCCGCAACTCTTCAATGTTCTGTTCGGTGACATGTCGCTGGTGGGACCCCGCCCCGAGCGTCCCGAATTCGTCCGCGAGTTTTCCGAAAACATCCCCTATTACCGGCAGCGCCACTGCGTCCGGCCTGGAATTACGGGTTGGGCCCAGATCAATTACAAGTACGGGGATACCCTGGAAGACACTATCTGCAAGCTCGAGTACGACCTGTACTATATCAAGAATATGGGTCTCAGCCTGGACAGCTATATCATCTTCCACACCATCAAGGCCATGCTGCTATCCCGCGGTTCGCAGTAAAGTACCGGCGCCATTCGTTGGGCAATTCGACGGGCTCAGTGAGGCGCAACCCCAACAGACTTGACAGTTTCCAGACGATAGCGTCAGACTTTGATTTGGTTCGACGGGCAAAGCGAGCCCCCCGGAGGAAATTGAATTGAAGCTTCTGGCACTCATCGGAATCGCCGTGCCTCTCTTCGCGCAGTATGGCGGACCCGCTATCCTGAGCCGCGGCGAGGCGCCTTCGGCTATGGTGGGCCCGCAACTCGATTTCCGTCCATTCGTGGAAGTGAACGGTGTCTACAGCACCGGACTTTCCGGAGTCACACTCGACCAATCGGGCAATGTTACTAATGACAGCGGAGCGGGCGTCAGAGTCACCGGAGGGATCAGTGGTTCGCACAACTGGCGCCACACCTTGGTGGGACTGAGTGTCCGGGGAGGCTACACTAACTATATCAACAAGACCTACTACAACAGCACCGACATATCGATGAATTTCGCAGTCCGGCACCAGGTCTCGCGCCATATCGGGTTCATGTGGGAAAACTCAATGGGTATTTTCAACCGGGACGCGGGACTGCTGGGGAGTATCTCGCCGGCCGTTCCTTTCGATCCTAACCAGACATATCTGCCCACAACCGATTTCTTCAACAACCGCACCATCTTCTACTCTTCCCAACTGGGGATGGTGATTCAACGCAGCGCACGGCTTTCGTTCAATTTCGGCGGGGGAATCTTCGATACCAACCGTTCGTCGGAAGCGCTCTATGGCGTAATTGGTGAGAGTGCGGTGGCTGACGTGCAGTACCGGCTCGGCAAGCGCACCACGATCGGAGCGGCATATAGCTACGCTCACTACGGTTTCGGCCAGGTTTCCAGCAATACCAACGGACATACGGGCGAGGCCACCCTCGGTTACCAGATCAGTCACTGGTGGGAGTTCTCGGGTTCATTTGGTTTTACCAGGGTGGAGACGAAATTCATTCAGAGTGTCCCGGTAGATCCGGCCATCGCGGCTATCATCGGGATCTCACAAAGCAACGAGGTCGTATACAGCCTGCGCTACATTCCCAGTGTGAGTGCGCGGCTGTCGCGGACTTTTCACAAAGGCGTGCTGTTCCTCAGCGGCGGCTATGGAATGACGCCCGGCAATGGCCTCTTCCTGACGTCGGAATCGCTGACCGCCTCTGCCGGATATACATATACCGGGTTGCGGCGGTGGAGTTTCGGCGCGCTGGTTAATTACATAGATGCCCATTCCATCGGGAATGTTTACGGATCGTATGGTGGAGAGACGGCGAGCCTTCACGCGTCGCGCCAACTTTTCCGCACCATTCATCTGGTAGCCGGCGTCGACGCGCACCGCTATTCCAGCGGAACTTTCCAGAAATACAACCAGACTGTCTACAATGCAACAGTAGGCCTGGGTTGGTCGCCTGGCGATATTCCACTGCGAATCTGGTAGACTCCGCGGCCCCAAAGGCACAAACTTCTTAATATGAAAAATGAACTCGTAGTCGTAGCGGGCGGCGGTGGTTTTATCGGCGGATGGCTGATCGCCGACCTGCGCCGTCAGGGGTATACGAGACTTCGCGCCGTCGATGTCAAGCCGTTCAATGAGTGGTACCAGAAATTCGACGACGTCGAGAACCTCTGTCTCGACCTGAATCTCAAACCCAATTGCGATGTCGCGGCAGAGGGCGCCTCCGACATTTACAACCTGGCCGCCAACATGGGAGGCATGGGCTTCATCGAAAATAACAAGGCGCTCTGCATGTTGTCGGTCCTGATCAACACGCATATGCTGCAAGCTGCCCAGGAGGCGGGCGTGCAGCGGTTCTTCTACTCGTCTTCGGCGTGCGTCTACAACGGCGAAAAGCAGCAGGATGTGAACAATCCCGGTTTGAGGGAATCCGACGCCTATCCCGCGCTGGCCGAGGACGGCTACGGCTGGGAGAAACTCTTCAGCGAACGCATGTGCCGCCATTTTCGCGAGGACTTTGGTTTGCACACTCGCGTGGCTCGTTTTCATAACGTGTACGGCCCGTTCGGCACATGGGACGGCGGCCGCGAAAAGGCGCCGGCGGCCATCTGCCGCAAAGTCATCGAAGCCAAGAACAGCGGCAGGCACGAGATCGAGATCTGGGGAGACGGAACGCGCACGCGCAGCTTCATGTACATCGACGATTGCCTGAAGGGCGTGCAGATGATTATGAATTCGAACATCCTCGAACCCATCAATCTGGGGTCGGAGGAGATGGTCACCGTGAATCAACTGGTGGACATCATCGAAGACATCGCCGGGGTGAAACTGAAGCGGAAGTACGACCTCACGGCGCCCAAGGGAGTCATGGGCCGCAACAGCGAGAATACGCTGATCCGGCAGTATCTCAATTGGGAGCCCAGCATACCTTTGCGCACGGGCCTGGAGAAGACGTACGCCTGGATCTACGACCAGTACATGGCCCGCATGCGCGGCGAGGTAATCGTCGGCTGCAACTGAAGATCGGGGTCCAATGCGAGTACGTTAGCTTAGTGCAGGTGCCCGGGAGGGCGCGGCAGAGGGGTCGGACGGCGGACTTCGGAAGAGCGGCTCAACGTAATCGTTGCCGTGGCGCTGACGCCGGCCACTGTGGCGGTGGCCGTGACGGTCATCTCGGCGTGGACTGCCGCGGGTGCGGTATACAAACCGGTATTTGAGATGGTCCCCGGCGAAGAACCCAATGACCACGTGACAGGGCCGGAGTTTCCAGTCACTGTGGCAGATAGCAAAAGTGACTGTCCGGGGCTGAGCGTGGCGGAATTCGGAGTGACTGCGACTGTGACTGGAGTCAGGCTTCTTTGCGCCACACTCACTGCTTTATACGCGTTCACTCTTCCCCACCCAAACGACGAGTCGTAACCGGTTGCACCCAGATCGTCGGAATTCTGCTTGAGTATGTCGACCAGCGCCGCTGCCGTCAACGAAGGATTCACGGAAAGGGCCAGGGCTGCCACACCCGCGGCGATCGGGGTGGAGAACGAAGTGCCATACCAGAACTGGTCGCCGCCGCCAACAGCCGTACTGAGGATGGCGGTTCCCGGCGCCGCGAGCGTAATCCAATTGCCGAAATTCGAAAAGCTGGCCAGGCGGTCGGAGTCGTCGGTGGCGCTCACTGCGACGGCATGATTGCAGGCTGCCGGATAATACGGTGCGCTGGCGCTGTTGTTCATGGCCGCGGCGAAGACGACCGCACCTTTGTTCCAAGCATAGTCGACGGCATTCTGCAGCACTGTCGACGCGCTGGATCCGCCGGCGCTGATGTTGATTACCCGGACGTTGCGGTCCGCCGCATACTGAATGGCCGCGGCGATGTCGGAGTAAGACGCATACTCATTGGAATCCACGACGACCAGCGGCATCACCATTCCGCCCCAAGTGACTCCAGCGACTCCGAGCGAATTATCGGCGGCCGCGGCGATGGTCCCGGCCACGGCTGTGCCATGCCCGTTGGCGTCTGTAACCGTGTTGGAGTTGTTGACGAAGTTCCAGCCCGGAAGAAGTTTGCCCGCCAAATCGCCGTGCATCGTATCGACACCGGTATCGATCACCGCAATCGCAACAGTGCTTGCGCCGGTGGTGACGCTCCATGCCTGGGGCGCCTGGATTTTGATCAGATGCCATTGCTGCCCAAAGTAGGGATCGTTGGGAGTGGTGGCAGCCGTGTGCGCATAGTAATCGCGCTCCACGAACTCATACAAGCCGGACTGCCGCAGGGATGCGACTGCGGCATCACTAAGTTCTTCGGGTAATTCGACTAAGTCGGCATTCAGGGCCGGTAAGTGACGGATCGCTGCGCCGTGAAGCTGCATCATACGGGCAGCCGCGGCGGAATCGGCCCCGCTCCGGATCCCGATGAGCAGCCGCCCCGGTACATGGTCGGCAGCGGCCGCGGTAGTCAGGCAAACAACTGCTAAAAGTAGAAGACCTGAAAGGCGAGCCAATACCCGTCACCAGCCTGCTTAGTTCATGAATTTTGTTCAGGTAAACAGGCGTATAAGCAAATGCCCATACGCCTGCTCAGACGCCACACGAGCGTCAACAGGAGCTTGAAAGTGAGATAGAGAGTGGGAGCGGGGAGCGTGAACAGGAACGGTGTGTAGCGTCCGAAAATATACATTAGCGTCGTTTTGTACGGAAGTCAACAATTTAAAGTACTGTCTGGTGTGGTACCCCGCTAATGGGGGTAATGGATAACATACCGGATTTACTAGGCTTCGGCGCATATTGCGGGAAGCGTGCGCCGTTTCGAGTAACTTCCGAGTAAGTCCTCTATGGACCCAGGACCAGCCTCACGGCCTCGACGGCATCGGCGGCGGTGTGATCGGCGTCGCATTGTTGACTGGCGCCGTAGCCGGTCATCACCTGGATCGTCCGTGTACTGGCGCGCCGGCCGCATTCGATATCGACTCGCTTGTCGCCGATGAAGAAAGAGCGGCTCAAGTCGATCCCGTGTTCGCGAGCAGCTTCCAGCACCATCCCCGGTTCCGGCTTGCGCCGTGAGGAAGGAACGCCGGGAGCATCGACGCAGAAGTAAGTGGCATCGATCGAGCTTTCACCGGCCTGCCGCAGAAACTCGGATTGCACCGCCTGGTATTGTTCCTCGGTCATGATGCCGCGTCCGATTCCCGACTGATTGGTGATGACGAAGACGGCATAGCCGGCCCGCTTCAGTTGTGCCAGGGCCTCTGCCACGCCGGGGTAGACCTGCACATCGCGCGGATCGCTGCAGTAATCCACGTCGGCCATCAGGGTTCCGTCGCGATCGAAAAACACTGCTGGACGGCCGCTCATGTTTGGGGGAAGCCTGCCAGCAATTCGTTTTTGGTCGTGGTGGCAGTTCCGAGCTTGCCGACCACGACGCCACTGGCGTGATTGGCCAGTTCGGCAGCTTCGCAAGGGGAGGCCCCGGCCGCCAAGCCGAGCGTAAACACCGCGATGGCTGTGTCGCCGGCGCCGGACACGTCGAAAACCGCCTGGGCGCGAGTGGGCGTATGGTGCGGGGCGGCTTTGCTTTGAAATAGCATCATGCCCTGTTCGCCGAGTGTGACCAGTACGCACTCCGCGCCCCAGAGTTCGAGCAGACGATTGCCGACTTCCATCAACTGCTCGTCTTCGGTGGGGGGATCCACAGGATCGCTCGTCCGCATCCCGGCAGCTAGAAAGGCCTCGACCCGGTTTGGCTTGATGGCCGCGGCGCCGTGCCAGTGGAGCGGGTTGTGCGGATGCGGATCCACGGTCAGTAGTTTACCGTGCGAGCGGACCAGGTCGGAGATGCGGTCCGCCAGTGTCTGAGTCAGGAACCCCTTGCAGTAATCGGAAATCACCACGGCGCTCACCAGCGGGATCGCCGATTCCAAATACGCCACCGCACGCGCGGTCTGCTCCGCCGCCGGCTGCATATGCCGCTCGCGATCTACCCGGACTACCTGCTGGTGACGCGCGATGATCCTGGTCTTCACGGTGGTGACGGAGGACGGGTCCTGCAGCACACCCGAAGTGTCGATACCCGAGTTATGCAGGAGCTTCACCAGTCGATCTCCGTACGCATCCGCACCGGCCATTCCCATGACTGCGACATGCGCCGTGAATTCGCGGATGTTGCGCGCCACATTGGCGGCGCCGCCGGGATAATATGACTCGGCAGTCACATTCACGACGGGAACGGGCGCTTCCGGCGAGATACGCGACACCTTCCCCCACAGGAATTCGTCCAGCATCAGATCGCCGATCACCAAAATGCGCTCTGTCGCGAACCGTTCGGCGATTCGATGGTATTGCAAAGCATCCATACGTGAACCGAAATCATATCAGTCTTCACAAAACGCGGAGGTGTGGCGATGGGAACTGCTGGTAAACTGAGTGTCTGTCGGGCTAATGAGAGTAACTGTCGTTGGAACTGGATACGTCGGAACGGTCACAGGAGCTTGTCTGGCTTACCTGGGACACCACGTCACCTGCGTGGATACCGATGAGACCAAGATCTCCACATTGAGACGGGGGGAATCTCCGATTTACGAGCCGCACCTGGAGGACATGCTTCGCCTGGGCGCGAAGCGTGGCGGACTCGAATTTACGACAGACCTGGTGTCGGCGGCCGTGACCAGCGACGTCATCTTTATTGCCGTCGGCACCCCCCCGTTGCCCACCGGTGAAGCCGATCTGTGTTACCTCGAAGCGGCGGCGCGGAGCATCGGTACGGCCATGGATGGGAGCAGGTTCCGCGTGGTCGTCAACAAATCGACGGTGCCTGTCGGTTCCGGCAACCTGGTCGAGACACTGGTGCGGGAAGGCATCCTCGACACGCACCCGGAGAGCCGGCAGGATATTCTTTTCGGCGTGGCCAGCAATCCCGAGTTCTTGCGCGAAGGGAGCGCGGTTGCCGATTCTCTGTATCCGGACCGCATCGTGGTGGGAACGGGCGATGCCCGCACCATGGCGATCATGCTGGAGTTGTACGAGCCGCTGGTGGCGCAGAGTTTTCCCGCGCCCGAAGGACTGCCACGGTCGGAAAGCGTGAAAGCGGTCTGCCTGCTGACGACGTCGTTGACCGGCGCGGAGATGATCAAGTACGCGGCCAATGCGTTTCTGGCAATGAAGATCGGCTTCGCCAACGAGATCGCCAATATCTGCGAACGCGTAGGCGCCGAGGCCCCGGAGGTCATGGCGGGCATCGGACTGGATTCGAGGATCGGCGCAAAATTTCTGAGTCCCGGTGTAGGCTGGGGCGGCAGTTGCTTCGGCAAGGATATTCACGCGCTGCTGCACATGGCGCAGGAATACGGCTATGAAAGCAAATTGCTGCGCGCCTCCCTGGAAGTGAATACGGCGCAGCGGCACCTGGTGATTCAGAAACTGCAGGAAAAGCTATTCATTCTCAAAGGCCGCACGATTGCGTTGTTGGGCCTCGCGTTCAAACCGGATACCGACGACTTGCGCGACGCTCCCAGCCTGCACATTGCCGAACGTCTGCTGCAGATGGGCGCACGCGTGAACGCCTATGACCCTATCGCCATGAACGCATGCAAAGAGTTGCGGTGCGATTTGAAGATCCGGTATTGTGACTCGGCGCTGGACGCCGCCCGGGACGCGGATGCCCTGGTGGTAGTTACCGAGTGGGCCGAGTTTCGCAGCCTCGACCTCGCTGAACTCGCAGGGGTGATGGAAAAAGCCATTCTGGTGGATGGCCGCAACGTTTTCCACCCCGGCGACGCCATCGCAGCGGGGTTCGATTACACCGGCATTGGGCGTAGTACCCCGCGCAGGAAGCAGGAAGCGATCGCTTCAGCCGGATCGCGCAAGCACAACTCCTGAACGAGTGAGCTTACCGTCGTTTTCCCCTGTAGATGCGCGGGTTTCCGTACGAAGACTAAAATTTCATTGTGAGAAAATAGGCCAGAATGTCTGAACCTCAAGTTACGTTGCAAGTCACCTCGAAGGTGCTCGAAGAGAAGATCCGCAATCGCACGGCTCGCGTCGGTATCGTCGGTTTGGGGTACGTGGGTCTGCCGCTCGCCGTGGAGTTTGCCCGTGCGGGCTTCCATGTCACCGGCATCGATCTGAGCGAGGAAAAGACCCGATCCGTCAACGAGGGAAGCTCTTACATAGGGGACATTCAAACGTCCACACTGGCGCCCCTGGTGAAGGAAGGAAAACTCCGGGCGACCACGGATTTCTCGGCCGTGCTGGAACTCGACACGATCAACATCTGCGTGCCGACGCCCCTGCGTAAAACCAAAGACCCGGACATGAGCTACATCGTTTCTGCTTGCGAGGAAATCGAAAAATACCTGCATGCCGGAACTCTGGTGATTCTGGAGTCGACCACGTATCCCGGCACCACCGATGAGTTGCTTCTGCCCATGCTTTCCAAGGGCGGTCTCCGGGTGGGCGAAGACTTCTTCTTGTGTTTCTCGCCGGAACGGGTCGATCCCGGCAACCCCAAGTTTCAGACCGCCAATATTCCCAAAGTCGTCGGTGGATACACCGCCGCCTGCACGGAGATGGGCCGCCTGTTCTACGCGCAGGCCCTGCAGCATGTGGTGCCGGTCAGTTCCACGCAGGTGGCCGAGATGGTCAAACTGCTGGAGAACACGTTCCGCATGATCAATATCGGGTTGGTGAACGAGATCGCCATGATGTGCGACCGCATCGGCATCAACGTCTGGGAAGTGATCGACGCGGCCGCCACCAAGCCTTTCGGCTTTATGCCGTTCTATCCCGGTCCCGGTCTGGGCGGCCACTGCATTCCCATCGATCCGTTCTATCTTTCGTGGAAGACCAAGCAGGCGGGTATCGAGGCGCGCTTCATCGAGCTGGCCGGCTACATCAACGGACAGATGCCGCACTTCGTGGTGGACAAGGTGCAAAACGCCCTCAACGATGCCGGCAAGCCGGTGAAAGGCTCGCACATCCATGTGATGGGCGTCGCCTACAAGCGCGACATCGACGACATGCGGGAGTCACCGGCGCTCGATGTGATGATGCTGCTACAGCGCCGCGGCGGGCATGTGACCTACAGCGATCCACACGTGCCGAAACTGAAGGTGGACGGCCTGATGATGGAGGCCAGTCCGCAGGACACCGCCGCTTCGGCCGATTGTGTGGTGATCGTGACCGACCATGCCGCCTTCGATTACAAGGCGCTGCTGCAACAGGCGAACCTGATTGTGGATACCCGGAATGCGCTCAAGGGAGTAAGCTCGCCCAAAATTGTGCGATTGTAAGATCTAGCGCGTTTCCCGATGAAGTTGACGATTCTCATGCCCGTCTACAACGAGCGCACCGTTGTGGAACGGTGCATCTCGCAAGTCCTGGTAGCCCCAATTCCCGAGAACATGGAGCGGGAATTGGTGATCGTGGACGACTGCTCTACCGATGGCACCTGGGACATTCTGCAGCACCTGGCCGAGAGCTCTCCGCAGATCCGCCTCTTCCGGCATGAGAAAAACAGCGGGAAAGGCGCCGCCGTGCGCACTGCCATCCAGGAGGCTACCGGGGATTTCGCTCTGATTCAGGATGCCGATCTGGAGTACGATCCGTTCGAATATCCCCGGCTGTTGCGGCCGCTGCTGGACGGCCATGCCGATGCCGTCTTCGGGTCCCGCTACTTGGCCGGCGAGCAGAGCCGCGTGCTGCCGTTCTGGCATTCGGTGATCAACAAGGGCCTCACGCTGGTGTCCAACATGTTCTGCAATCTGAACCTGACGGACATGGAAACCTGCTACAAGGTCTTTCGCACCGACCTGCTGAAGAGCATCCCCATCCGCTCCGACCGCTTCGGGTTCGAACCCGAGATCGTCATGAAGAGCGCCAAGCGCAGGTTCCGCATCTACGAAGTGCCGATCAGCTATCACGGCCGCACTTACGAGGAAGGCAAGAAGATCGGCTGGCGGGATGGGTTGAAGGCGCTGGGCGTCATTCTGAAATTCTGGGTCATCGACGATCTGTACTCGTCGCCGTACGGCCGCGGTGTGCTCAACAACCTGACCGGAACTCCGCAGTATCTGAGCTGGCTGGCTCGCACGCTGCGCCCGTACGTGGGCGATGCCGTGCTGGAAGTCGGCGCGGGTATCGGCAATCTGTCGGGCCGCCTCATGGGACGCCGGATGCTCTACGTGGCCGCCGAAAAGGATCCGCTGCATCTGCATGCGCTGCGCAATCGCTTCCTGCGCACGCCCAATGTGGTGGTGCAGCGCATGAGTCCGGGGGATCCCGAAGATGTCGCCGGGATGGAGAATTGCTTCAACACGGTCCTGTGCGTGAATGTGCTCGAGTACCTGGACGATCCGGCCGCGGCGGTGGCGCTGCTCCGGACCACGCTCAAAGCGGACGGATTGCTGGTGGTGCTGGTGCCGCAAGGCGTGGGGCTTTTTGGCAGTCTGGATCAGCGGTTAGGACATAAGCGGCGGTTTAGCCCGGCCGCAGTTCGGACCCTCCTGGAGTCGCAGGGGCTGGTGGTGGAGAAGGTGGGCCAGTTCAACAAGGCCGGCACTCCGCCGTGGTGGGCTTACAGCAGGCTGCTCGGTTCCAAGAACATCAATAAGCCGGTCCTGAAGATCTTCGATAAGACGGTCTGGCTGTGGAGCCGTCTCGACTGGCTGATGCCCTGGCGCGGCCTGTCGCTGATTGTGGTTGGGCGCAAGAAAGAAGGCGCCTCGCCTCAACCAATGTTGCAATCGCAAGATGCGCTGCAAGTCCGATTATTCGGACGATAATCCGGCGGCTCGTGCAGGAAAGCTCGGGTTGCACTCAACTCTCAAAGTACCAATCGCCCGCGAATCGCCCGCCCGGTCCTTGAGCCGGATGAATGGATGTTCCAGAACCCGCCATGAAATCCAGGCGGCTCCGAATGCAACTCCTGCGAGGGCCGGAAAATATAAGTATTTTGCGGCTATTACCAGGGGAAGCGGGAGTGTCTGGACAGAAAGATTACGTATCGCGTCGGCGGTGAGATTGTAGGGTACGGAATGGAGCACATACATTGCATAGCTATACTTTCCGCATCGCGTGAGCAGGGTGCTGGACAGAAAGCGGCAAACGGTCCCCTTCTGTAACGTCGCGGCGTGAAAGACGAGACACGAATAAACCACGGCAATGAGCGACGCGCCGAGAGTACGCATCGCAAGGTCCGACCAAACGGGTCCGCTATTGAAAGCCCAGACTGCCAGGAATCCGGCCGCGCTCAAGGCGAGAACTACATTTGCCCAGCGGTCAAGAACCGCGCGGAAATCCCTTAAGCCGACGGCCACGAACGCTCCAAGAGCCAGAGTGTCCATGCGGCCCGGCGTCATGCGGTAGGTTGCTTCTGAACCGTATCCATGAGACCCCATATAGAAGCGGGCCAAAAAAGCGCCGGCCGCGATGATGAGGCACAGCCACTTCAGGTGTCGCCGCGGCGCCAGCCATACCATGGCCGGCCACACGAGATAGAACTGTTCCTCGATTGCAAGGCTCCACAAGTGGCCTAATACCAGATCGTTATATCCCTGGTCCGATTTCCAGTTCAGCAGGTACGTGAAATACCACCATGGATTAGTGGAGTTCCAAAGATCGGAACCGGTGTAGGCCAACAAGAGGAAGCGGGCGACTATGAGAATCAGAAACAGGTATGCAAAATACAGCGGGAAGATGCGGAGGGCTCGACGGAGATAAAATACGCGAAAGTAGCGAGGTGATCCGCGGCTATCCAGGAGGATACCCGTAATCAGGAATCCGGAAAGTACAAAAAAGAGATCGACACCAGACCAACCCAGCCCCAGCGCACGGAAACCCAGGTACGGAATCTCATTGGTTGTCGTGAAGACAACCCGGGCATGAAAAGCGATCACGAGGAGGATCGCAAGCCCCCGGACTCCGTCGAGTGCAGGAATATGTTTTCCCAGCGGAGTCAAGGCTGTGCAACTTTCGAAGACTCGGGAGTCCAGACCCGAGCCGCCAGCCTGCCCTTAAGTTTGAAGCTGATGACGAGGGTTGCCAATACCAGCGCCCAGGAAAGGATTGGATAGAAGAATCCCGTGCGCAAGAAACACAGCCACAACATCACCATAGCGGAACCGGCTGCCAATGGGACCTTGCGCCCAGATGTCTTGGCGGAGAGCGCAAAAATGGCCAGGGCATACGGAACCGCTACCACCAGATCTATGAAGTAATGCTCGCCCAGCCCCAGGGTCGCCAATGCTGTTAACGCCGAAAGCGCGATGGTGATTCTGTAGAACCATTTCCAGGGTTGGGACAGCCAGCAAATTAGTAGGGTGCCCCCGAAATGCAGAGAGGGCATGGCGTTCGGAGTGCCATTCAGTAGGGCAACCACGGGATGGATCTGTCCCGGCAGAACAGGAAACGAGGGGAACGCGTATTTGGGTCCCATCGCCGGGAAAAGGAAGTAAAGCGAGAAGCCAATGAAGGCATTAGCAATGAACAACGTTAGAATCGAGATCCGCGATTTTAAATCATAGATTGCGTGGACGGCATAGACCAACGAGAACCAGAAGCCCAGGCTGTTGTACACCATCGCCTCGATCCAAAAGAGCACGGGGAAGGCGTGGGTGAGATTTGCCGCGGCGAAGCTGAGTTGCATACCCAGCGAGGTGTCGAAACTATAGAGGAAGTAATCGAGTTTGATGGGCAGCACCATCTTCGCGAAGGAAATATAAAAAGTCAGGCAGACCCCGATATATGACAACAGCGCGGTGACCGCCAAGGCGCGCCGCCTCGCCAGGCTCTGCTCGCGGTTAGAGCCGACCGATCGTCCGATCAGTATTGTGAGACTGGCCAACCCGAGGAAGACGCCCATGCCGATGATCTTGGAGCCGGGATACCCGTGCTCGCCGATTGCCAGGTTGTATGCCAGCCGAAGCATCAAGGCGATGGAAACCGTAAGCGTGATTTCTTTGCGACTCGGGCGAGTGGACGCGTAAATTGCGAACGTTCCCCACATGCCCCATCCTGACAGGGCATTGTCCACGACGGAGTCATAAACGCCGGCATGGATCGCAATCGCAACCGGCACCAGCATGAACAGCCCTACGACAACACCGACGGCGAGCTTCAACTTGTCAGTTGCTAGAGTGCCGCGAGGTAAGGTGAGGGTGCTCGGACCCATAGATAAATAGCATTAAATGCTAAGAGATAGCCCGAGGTAAAGATGGCCTTAGTTAACCGGGATCAGTTGTCGAAAGACCGTACGCGGAAACTCTTAAAAATTCCGTAAGCCGGCTGCTGGTGTAAAATCAACCATCGAACGGTTGATTTTCAGCCATGATTCGAAGAAACCTCGCTAAAAGCGGGTGCAGGCTGCTCTCCAGACCCTTACGAAGGTGGTGAACGGCAGGTCCGGGATCAGTCCGGAAATGGCTCTTCGGCTCGCGAAGGCTTTCGGCAGTACGCCTGAGACGTGGTTGCGGATGCAAGTCGCTTATGACCTCGCGCAGGCCCGCAGGGGCGAAAGCAGAATCAAGGTGCGGCGCCAATACTCGCCGGCGGAACGCCATGGCACAACCTCGGAGCAGAGGTCCGTTTAATTCCAATTGCTCAGCGCGCCCACTGATTGCAGGCGTCGATGACTTGGGCGACCTCGTTGTCGAGGAGGTAAGGGTGGATGGGGAGGCTGACTTCCGAGCGGCAGATGCGGTGCGCGGTGGGGAGGTCGCCGATGACCTCGAATTGCACTTCGCACATGGCGGGCTGGTCGGGGATGGAGATGGGGTAGTGCTCGCCGGAGGCGATGCCGCGGGCGGCCAGCCAGGACATGAAATCGCGCTTGCGATCGGGATCCACGAGGACCGGGAAGAGATGCCAGCAGGAGTGCGATCCGGCCGGGGCGCCGGGGACCTGGATGGCTGGATTGCGGATACCGTCGATATAGGCGGCAGCGATGCGGCGGCGGGCTTCGGTCCACGCGGGCAGGCGTCCGAGTGACACGCGGCGGAGCAATCCGGCGTGCAGTTCGTCGAGCCGGCTGTTGTAGCCGACGAGTTCGTGGCGATATTTGGCGCTCTGGCCGTAATCGCGCAGCATGCGGGCGCGATGGGCTAGGTCTTCGTCGCCGGTGAGGATGGCGCCGCCGTCGCCGAGCGCGCCGAGATTTTTAGTGGGATAGAAGCTGAGGGCCGACATGTGGCCCGCGGATCCCGTCGCGTTACCCCGGAAGCAGGCGCCGATGGACTGGACGCAATCCTCGACCATTCGGCAGTCGAAGCGCCGGCGCAATTCCTGGAGCCGCGGAATGTCGAGGGCGTGGCCGTACAGGTGGACCGGCACGAAGTAACGGATATCGGGCCGTGATTCCAGGGCCGCCTGACAGGCGTCGAGATCGATCTGGCCGTACGGATCGGTGTCGACGAAGACGGGGACGGCACCCAGGTTCAGGATAGCGAGCGCTGTGGCGAAGGCCGAAAGCGGAGTGGTGAGGACTTTGTCACCGGGCCCGCAGCCCAGCGCTTTCAGCGAAAGTTCGATGGCATCGAGTCCGCTGGCGACGCCCACCACGTGCGGCAATCCCCAGTAGCGGGCCAGTGCCTCTTCGAACTCGCGCACCTCGCTGCCGAGGATGTACCAGCCGCTGGCGCCGATCGCCTCAAATGCTGCGAGGGCATCTTCGCGCGTGTCCAGCCACTGGCGTTTGAAATCGTTCAGAGGGATCAACGGAGGGCCTTTAGGAGTTCGAGGAACTCGTCATAGTTCCTGATGTAATCGGCGGGATCGTACTTCTCGGAGGCGAGGACCAGCAGGACGGCGTCCTGCGTGAAACGGTGCTGGACGCCCCAGACGAGGGGCGGCAGCAGGAGGGCGCACGAGGGATCGTCGAGCCGGAAGCTTTCGCGATTCACGCCGTCGTCGGCGATGACTTCGCAACTGCCGTGGACGCAGACCAGGAACTGATACAGCCGGTGGTGGGCATGTTCGCCGCGGATTTCTTCGCTGGCCACGCCGGAAACCAGGAAGAACCGCTTTACTTCAAAGGGAATCTGATCGCCGGCCTCGGCCACGCTGAGGAGGCCGCGGAAGTCGCGGAAGTGCGGCAGGCGATGGAAGACCACGCCGGCAACGCGGCTGGCGAAAGTCCCCGCCTCGGGGGGCGCTTGTTTGGTCGTATCGAGAATACGGTCATTGTAGTTGACAGCTCAAACGTACGGCAAACGACACTGGCCTCGCGCTATCTTTTTACAACGTTGTACCTGCCCGCGGGGGCGGCCAGTATGAGACAAGCACGCCTATGCCGAATTTCATGCTGGAGGACCTGTCGGGCAGTCTGCGCGCAATTTACCTGTTGCCGCTGTTCATTCTGATTCCGGGGTACACCATAGCGTGGATCTTCGACGCGTTTGAATTCCGGCGGCGGACCGGGCCGTTCCGCATGGCTCTGAGCATTCCGCTGTCGATCGCCGTCTGCCCGATTGTCACGTATCTGCTGGGGCGGTTCGGCAGTATGGACGCGGTGTGGGCGTTTTACTGGGCGGCGGCGCTGGGATTCGCGGCCATTCAGGTGATTTCGCGCCGGCGCGGTGGGCGGCTGGGATTCGGGTTTTCCAAGGACCTGCGAGTGTTCGGCGCGGTGATCGGCGTGTGGCTGGTGATCTGCGTAGCGTCGCTGATCGACTGGCAGAGCGGCGATCGCCTGTACTATCCGACCAGTTCGCTGGATAATTCGGTCCGCGCCGCATTCGTAAATTCCATCAGCACGACCGGCATTCCACCGCAGAATCCTTTCTTTCAGCCGGGCCAATCGGTGTCGCTGCGATACCACTACTTCTGGTTGATGATGTGCAGCCTGGTGGAACGGGCGAGCAATCATGGAGTGACTCCCCGGCAGGCGCTGATGGCCGGGACGTTCTGGTGCGGGGTCGGGCTGATGGCGCTGGTCGCACTGTATCTGCGGCTGTTCGCGACGGGCGATCCGAAGCGATTCCGGCGGCGGGCGGTGATCGCGGTCCTGCTGTTGAGCATTACGGGACTGGATATCATTCCCACGCTGTTCCTGCTGGCGTTGTATGCGAAAGGCGCGATGAATTTCGTGCTGCCCAGCGTGGAATGGTGGAACGAGCATGTGGACTGGTTTGTCTACACGGCATTGTGGGCGCCGCATGCGCTGGCCGGGCTGTTGGCCGGGCTCACCGGATTCCTGCTGTTGTGGAAGGCTCCTGAAGCGAAGGGTTTCGGACGACTGCTGTCGTACAGCGTGCTGGCGGGACTGGCGCTGGCGAGTTGCGTGGGGGCATCGATTTACGTGGCCTTCGTGGTGGGCGCGTTCCTCGTAGTGTGGACGGGGATTACCGTATGGAAGAAGTGGCGGCGTGAGACTCTCGGGCTGGCGATGGCCGGGGTAGTGAGTGGACTGCTGGCGCTGCCGTATCTGCTGGGACTGCGCGCTCCGGCGGCCGCATCGTTCAGCGGAGGCTCGCCGGTGGAGTTCACGGTGCGGGCATTTTCGTTCGCTGCGCTGGTGCCGAGCTGGCACGGAATGAGCGCTTGGACGCGGCTGCTGGTGGTCAATCTGCCGCTGGTGCCGATGAACTACCTGCTGGAATTGGGCCTGTTCTTCGTGGTGGGCGCGCTGCAATGGCGCAAATTCCGGAGTCGCGGCGGACCGCTTTCGCGACAGGAGCTGGCCAGCACGGCCCTGGCGGCGACGAGCATCCTGATCTGCACGTTTCTACGGTCGAGCGTGATCGGGTGCAACGACCTGGGCTGGCGCGGTTTTCTGCCGGCGCAATTCGTCCTGCTGTTGTGGGCCGTCGACGTGGTGGCGGAGCGCAAGACGCCCGGGTTTATGACGGTACGGCAGCAGCATATCGTCGCGGCGTTCCTGGTGCTGGGCGGGATCGGCACGGTGTACGACCTGGTGCTAACGCGGGCTTATCCGGTGCTGGCCGATCGAGGGGTAGTGCCCCCGCTGGATTGGATGTCGCCCGACCGGCAGTTCGGCAAGCGCACGTACGCCTCGCGCGCGGCGTATTCGTGGGCGCAGAGTATGACTCCGGAGACGGCGCTGATTCAGTTCAATCCGAACGTGGTGTTTCAGGAGACGCCGGCGCTGCTGTACGCCGACCGGCGCACGGTGGCGTCGGACACGAAATGCAATGCGACGTTCGGGGGCGATCCGAAGGTTTGCGCGCCGATCGTATCGCGCATCGAGGAGATCTATCCGGGGGCTGGGGGGAATGGCGCGGCGGATCTGCGGGACGTGTGCGTGAATCTGCCGATCGATCTGATCGTGGTCAAGGACACGGACGCGGTGTGGCGCGACGCGAACAGTTGGGTCTGGCGGCAGAAGGCGGTATTCGGCAATTCGTACGTGCGCCTGTACAGTTGCGGCGACAGCGGCGAGTTGAAGGCGGAGCGGTAAGAAGCTCGCTTCAGCTTCGATAAATTCTGCGATCCCGTCAAAAGTATTGACCACGGTTGTCGCGGCCCTCATCGATGTTCTACTTGCTGTACGGCAACAACTCCGGCGCGTATTGCACCTCGTCAAAGATGACGGGCGCAGGGTGCATTTCCAGCAAGGTCGTCTTGCCGGATTGACGCGATCCTGTGAGCACTACGGCGGGAAATTGGGCGGCAGCTTTTTGCAGGACCGGCTGCAACTCACGCGGAATGTAGCGGTTGCGCACTGAAAAACCTACTTGCAATTATGCATTACGAATGCATAATTGCAGAACTTCAGGGGATTGCTTTTCGGGCACCCGCTCTGCTCCTCTGATTAAGAGATCCTCGATGACCTATCTGCAGCCGGCGCTTCTCGTGTTTTTCGTGTTCACTGCGGTCAGCCTGGCGCGACGACGGCGGCGGGCGGCGTGGGTCGGGCTCGTGCTGATTTTCCTGTGGATGTGGCCGCCGTTTGCATGGTTGCTGTCGGGAAGCCTGGAATGGTTCTATCCGGCGGCAGCAATGCCGGCAGGCGATGCACAGGCGATCGTCGTGCTGGGCGGCGCGACGGAGCCGTCGAACCCGTCGATCCCGGAGCCATATGTGGGGTGGGGCACGTATCAGCGGTGTAAACATGCGGCGTGGCTGTATCATCACTGGCGCGCCGTGCCGATCATTGCGTCCGGGGGCGCCGGAGAGTCCGATGTGGTGATCGCGAAACTCATGAGAACCACCCTGGAGGCCGACGGGGTTCCCGCAGCCGCGATTGCGACCGAGGAGCGGTCCGGCTCCACCTATGAAAACGGAGTCTTCACCGCCGCCATGTTGCGCAGCCGCGGGATTCAAAAGATCGCGCTGGTCACGCATGCTTATCACATGTTGCGGTCGGAGAAAGTATTCCGGAAGCAGGGGATCGAGGTTTCGCCTGCGCCGTGCGCAGCCTATACGGCGGGCCTGCACCTGAGTATCCGGAACGTCTTTCCGTCGGCGACCGCGTTAATGGCGGACGACAACGTGTTGCACGAGTGGGTGGGGCTGGTGTGCTACAAGATCATGGGGCGGATCTAGACGGAACGTTGTTTTCGGCTGAGACTGCGCGCTAAAGTTGCTGGTGTCTTACCTTGGATGTGACCCCTTTCGGTGTCTGGCGTCGAAACGAACGTCCGGAAAAGCATGCGTCATGTGAGGCATGGTAACCAGCGGTCGAAGACTGGCCCTAGCGAAGCTAGAACGCCGCTTTGAGGGGCGGTTAGGGCTTGGCGCGTTGCGGTTGGTGGGCTTCCGCGGGCGAGTAGCCATTCAGCAGGGAATTTAGAATGGCCCCATAATCCGTGTACAGCCGTGGAAGCGTCACGTAGTAATGGCTGGACTGATTTTCCGTGCTCCACACGTTGCGCTGGTTGTAGCCAGCTCCCGACACTGTCAAGGTGCCGTTGCCGCTCAGATTGAACCACGCGCCACCCGGGGCGGGGTTTGTCCCCACCATGGCTAGCAGAATCGTAGACGGATCCCACGCGGGCCGGCCGGCATTCCCGCCGCCCTTCGAAAAGCCTCCACTATGACCGATGTAAAAATCGGTCGCCAGCCTGAGCGGATTGGTCGCGGACATGGTGGCGGTGGTGCACCCCACCCCGGTTCCGTCATAGCAGCCCCCGATGTTGATGGTAAGCGGCATCTGGTTTCCGATAATCGGGACCCCTCCGTTGTTCTGGTACACGTACGCGGTAGCCGCGGCATCACAGTGGCTGTTGTAGTCCCATTGTCTGGGCGGCCCAGGATAGGGCGAATTCATCGCATACATCCGGGCGACTTTTTTGCTCCACAGGTCCGCGCCCGAAAGCTCGCTGTACTGATCCGCGGGAGACTGCATGAGTAATGCGATATTGCTCTGGCCGCCGATGGTGATGATTGTCATGGAGCCATCCGCCGCCGCTGCCAGCGTCTGCCGCAGCACGGTCGTGGCGCTGGGAAAGGATGCCCTGCCTGTAACCGGCGGCGATTTCAACGCAGCAAGTGTCTGGGCGGCGTAGTTGTCGCCCTCGCCGGAGCAAAAATTGGTCCCGTGGAAAGCGCCAATGGGAATTCGCGATAGGTGCCTTCCGCCGCCGGCAAGCAAAGCCTGCACGAACGCCGGCGCCTTATCCACCATGTTCGAGGTGGTGATGGCCCGAATACTCACGTAGCCTAACTGCTCGGCCCGTATGGCGATGGCGATCGCATAAGCATCGTCGAGGTCCGAGCCCACGTCCGTATCGATGATCACAGGGAGGGGAGCGGCAGGTGCTGGAGGCAGCGTCTGCGCGCCTGATCCATGCACCACTAAAAGAAGGCCCAGCGCGAAATACCTTGCGACCATGCTCAGTTTCCGAGCGGCATGATGGTCCCTCATTTGTGATCAATATACCATGGGCCGGGCGGACTACATGATCTCGCATGCACCTTGAGACAGTAGGACTTACGTATCCGCTGCCAAACTTGCGATGATAGGCACTGCAGACGGCGTGGCGATCTGCGCGCCAGCGTAAAATCAGGTTTCTTCCGATGATCTCAATCGTAACTCCGGCGTACAACGAAGAACACGGCATCGGCGAGTTATACCGGCGCATCGTCGCCGCAGCGCCTGCCTGGGAAGAAGACTTTGAAATCGTGGTCGTCGACGATGGGAGCCGCGACAGCACCTTCGAAATCTGCGAGACGATCGCCGCCTCGGACAGCCGATTCAAGGTGCTCTCGCTCTCCCGGAATTTCGGCCACCAGGCCGCCGTCTCGGCCGGCCTCATGCACGCGCGCGGAAATATTGTCGTCGTCATGGACGCCGACCTCCAGGACCCGCCCGAAGAATTGCTCCCGTTCATCTCCAAGATTCGGGAAGGCTGGGACGTCGTCTACGCCATCCGTACCAAGCGCAAGGAAGGCATCGTCAAGAGAATCTGCTACCGGATGTACTATCGCATTCTGAAGCGGCTGGCCGTGCTGGATATCCCGCTGGACGCCGGTGATTTCTGCGTGATGCGGGGCGAGGTCGTCGACGCCATTAACCGCCTCCCCGAACGCAACCGGTTTGTACGCGGACTCCGCAGTTGGGTCGGATTCCGTCAGACCGGGCTGGCGTACGAGCGGCAGGCGCGTTTCACGGGCGAGTCCAAGTACACCTTCCGCAAGCTCTTCAAACTCGCTCTCGACGGCGTCTTCAACTTCAGCTACCGCCCGCTGCAGTTCATCATGTCGCTCGGCTTCGTCCTCGCCGCTCTTTGCTTCGCCGGCGCGGGTTTCGTCGTTTTCCAGTACGTCGCCGACCTGAGCATCATGGGCTTTAACCCGCGAGCTGCGCGCGGCTGGACCTCGCTGATATTTACGATCCTGTTCCTGTCCTCGGTCAACCTGATCTGCCTTGGAATTCTAGGCGAATATATCGGCCGCCTCTTCGAGGAAGTGAAGCGGAGGCCGGTATGGATCGTGGGTAAGCGGCTGAATCTACCGAAAGCAGTGGTGCAGAAAGGCGTGGCCGTCAGGACTCGGGTTCAAGGACGGCCATAACGGAAGTTCCCGCCAACCGCTGCGGTATGGGTTCGATTCTGGACCAGGCATACAGAGCCGAATTCAAGAATTCGCCCCTCGAATCGAAGCCGGCGCTATAGTTGTCGATGCGCGTTCTCGCCATCGCCAGCGTGGCCTTTCGCAGCGCCAGAATCGGCACAAGCGGACCGCCCCAGTAGGTAATCCTGGGCACTCTGAAACCGTTGCGCCTGGCTACGGTGGTAAGTTCCGCAACCGAGTAGCGCCGCTGGTGCCCCTGCACTTCGTCATAAGGCGAAAAGAGCCACTGCAGCGCCGGGACGTTGATGATCAGGCTGCCGCGCTCGGCCAGGTGGAATCGCGCCGACTCGAGGAACCCGTCCTGATCTTCGATATGTTCGAGGACGTCGAACATAAGGATGAGGTCGAACGTCTTGCGGAATTCCTCGGCCCGGTCGTGAATGTCGTAGCAATACACGCCTCCGCGGCGTGACATATTTCGACGCAGCGCGCCTTCGTGAAGATCGAAGCCGTCCGGCGCCAGGGAATAAGCGTTCTCGACCTGAAGTTGCAGAACGCCGTTGCCGCAACCGATCTCACAAACGCGGGAAGCTGCCCGCAGACGGTCGTCCGCAAGCGCCTTCAACACCTCGAACCGCCGTTTGCACCAGAAATGATCGGGAGTCGCCAGATCGAAATACCGGTCGGCCATGATCCCGGTCAGGGGTTTGGATTTGAAAACGACCCTCGAACCGTCGGACTGCTGCGCCTGTGATGTCATGTGAAAACGGGTGAAGGAAACGGCCTGGACTCGATTATGCCATAGCCGCCCTTAGCGGCAATGGCGGTATTGTTTCGCGCAGTACTTATTCGATCCATGGTTGAGGCCTCCCTGGTTGAACACGGACCTCGTAGTCACCCCGTCTCGCTACCGGGACCATGTCCCGCAAAATATACTGCGCCAACGGCGAGTCGGCCATTGCTTGATCTGATGCCTGCCAGAATTTCACCAACTCGGGATCGTATATAACGCAAGCGCGAGGGTCAGCTCGCAGGATTTTCAGAATTCCCACCTGGCGGTCAATCGAGAAGTACTGCATCCACGCGCCCATGTTGGAATCGTTGGGAGCGGGTACACCGGACCAAAAATTGAAAGAGTTGACTCCGGGCATTGAGAACAGCATTCCGCAGTTCGTACTGATGTGGTTGGCAAGATACTGGAACTGCGCCGCAGTGGACGGTCTCAACAGCAGCATCGACGAGCCGCGCAATCCCGATGGGACTTTTACCGCATGGTTCACATACTCCACCCAGGTTTGAGCGGCGGCAACCGCGATTACAACTGCCGCCGCGCAGGCGAGCGCCGCCTGCCTGCTGAACACGCCGCGGACCTGCAACGAGAGTTCACCGATACCATCGGAGATCCAGACCATCGCGCATAAGAATACCGGCAGTGACGCAATGTACCGCTGGCTACCGGCTACAGGGTAGGCCTGCAGGTATTGCATCGCCGCCAGATTAGCCAAAAAGATTCGAGCAAACGCGGCCGGCCAATCGTGCCGCTCCTCCTGAACCCGGATTACCGTCAGCGGGAGTAAAGGCAGAACCCAACCCACAGAACCGTGAAGCAGCATTGGTACAACTAAGATTCCTGCTGCGCACCGGATCGCCCCAACTACACGCACATAGCGAACCAATAAGCCACGAGAGGCCAGGAAGCTTGCCACCAGAATCCCGGCTGACAAGAGCAGGACGCAACCGACAAGCAGCATCTCATGGCTCGGTCGCATGAATGCCGAGAATAGCAGCGGATGTTTTGCGGGTTCAAACAGCAGGCCATCCAATAGAGTGGAAGTCGAAATCCCAACCATGTGGCAACGATAGAGAATCAGGGCCGTCGCCAAAAGTCCCCCGCCGAACAGCCGCCCGACGAGGGCTGCAGGAAGACCGGGCCTCACCTTTGAGAATGCCGACGCGAGGAATGTAACAGCGATCGATGCTGTGGCAGTAACGCAAAACGCGCTGAATGGCCCGAGTGTTCGCCTTACTAACATGTAGGGTAAGGCAATGGAAACCAAACCTATGACGGTAATCCCGATAATCCTTGGCTTACCTCTGAGCAGCAGACACACTATCACTTGAGCCAGTGCGAAAACGTAGAAAGCTCCCACGTTGATTTTGATGAAGACGAGCGCACTACCGATCATCCCCAGCAACACAAAGCCGAGTCCTCGATAGCGGGTCGCGGTCAAAGCCGAAAGAAACGCCGAAGCCGCGAGCAGGACATAGATGACCTGCTGGGGATGGCCGGGCTCCCCGGCGAGAACGACGCCGAGTACCGTACATCCGGCCATTGCCGCGGCAGCCAACAGAGCGCTCCTGCAAGACCGGTACACGAACAGAGCTCCAAAACCGGCAGCCATCATCCAGTAAACAAGCGTCACCATGCGATTTGCATCGTGGGTCACCGGAAGGTGTGCCAAACGAAAGAAAAATTCCTGTGCAAAGAAAAAGAAAGGACCGTATTGAGTATATGTGTCGGTATAAAGCCTCGCACCGTGAAGGTAGGATCGAAGCGACGACATCATGTACCCCTCGTCGTCATACGGCGCGATATGTACGCGGAGGCTGTGAAAAGCAAATGCCACGCAAAGAAGCGCAACGGCGAACACGCAAGCCCAGGTCACCAGCGAATGGCGAACTTCGTTGCTGTCGTCCGGCCGGCTGCCTGCCTCTGGTTGTGGGTATCCACCAACGCGAGGACTACTCAGGAAGAACCTCCATAACATCTGCTGAAGTCGACGGTAATTCGCTTATACGGAAGAGGATGGCGCATTAGTCGCATAAACCGCCGAAGCAGCCAAGCCTAAGCGCAAAACGCAACTCACGATAACACACGACAAGGAATGGCTACAACCACGAGCCGCACGCAGAAACACCATTCCACCGCGCTTCGTGTGTCCGGAATACCAGGACGCCGATTCGTAATTCCTTTGCTACCCTGTCAATGTGCTTGGCCCCAAACCGCTCAAGGCAATCGTCTTGGATGTGGACGGAACCCTGTACCGGCAGAGTCCACTGCGCCGGGGAATGCTGCTGCGCCTTGCGGGGGAATGCCTCCGCAATCCGGTCGGCGGATGGAAGGCAGCGCGGCTGCTCCAGGCATACCGCCACTCTCACGAAGAACTCCGGGGCAGGCAAGTTTCAAACCTCGCCGATGAACAACTGCGCATGGCCTGCAGCAAAGCCGGCGCCGATCCCGCCGAAGCGCGGAAGTGTCTGCAAGTCTGGTTTGAAGAGGCGCCGCTCCCACTGTTAGGCGGCGTTGCGCGCCCGGGCCTTCACGAATTCCTGCAGAAGGCGCAGGCTGCGGCGTTACTTCTCGCAGTCTTCTCGGATTACCCTGCCCATCGCAAGCTGGAAGCCATGGGAGTGAGCCGCTTCTTCAGTTGCGTCCACTGGGCGCAGCAGCCCGAGATCGGAGAGCTGAAGCCTTCGCCCAAAGGCATCCAGGCGGCACTGCGATCGCTCGGCGTGGATGCTGCCGATGCCATCTACGTGGGCGACCGTCCCGGCGTGGACGGCGAAGCGGCTCGCAGGGCGGGTTTGCCCGCGGTGATCGTGGGAGTGGACGCGCAAGCGTCCGGCGACGGCTGGACCGGAGTGGCGGACTTCCACGCGTTGGGCCGGCTGCTCGGCCTCTAGTGACCGTTGAGGCCGATCGGAAGCGTGGGATGGAAGATTTTCACCAGCGGCGGAACATCCACAAACAGCAGGGTAACCATGGCGATCGAGCAAAGCACCACCGCGACCATCAGCGTCTTATGGCGGTAGAGCAACTCGGGATTCTGCACCGGGCTCTCT
>Ga0105240_10002082_pt1 | contig 32785 bp, 53 predicted proteins | sample KBSC54metaG_FD_80426 | JGI IMG/M metagenome (GOLD analysis project Ga0105240, IMG submission 80426) | Corn rhizosphere microbial communities from Kellogg Biological Station, Michigan, USA - KBS C5-4 metaG | ecosystem: Host-associated > Plants > Roots > Rhizosphere > Soil | place: Michigan, USA... | reverse complement strand
TCGGCACGGAGCAGCCCGTCCGACTTCCACATCAATGCGTGTCCATCCACGCCGCTCCAGCTACCCTCACCTATACGCTATTCCGCCTGAAGACGCTATGAGTTTCCTGGGGTTTGGGATATGATGAGGAGGCTGGAGCGGCGTGGAAAGCTGGACACGCGGGCGTCGCGGAAGCCTTGAGCCTGACCATCCGCCTCGCGGTCCAAGGGCTCAAAGTCGGAGTAGCGCCCGACCTCCAGCCCTAGATACAATCTAGCGGATCACGCGAAACCGCTACCAGCACCACAAGCACGATAAGCCCGAATATCAGCTTCACCGTTCCGAAGAAGCTGAGGGTCATGGAAGGCAGGCACGATCTGCGGGGGGATCGGCGGCGATGCACTCTTCGCAGAGGTGTTGCTTGAGGACGCGACCGAACGCCGAATAGGTTACGAAGGCGCTGAAATCTCCAAGCGGACGGCCGCAGCCATCGCAAGCCGGGCTCGCCGGTTCGGGAGGCATTTCCGCCAGAACGCGCCGAACGAGTTCCTCGCTCATTTGCCCTTCCCGCAGATTGCATCTCGGCCGGCGTCGTAAGCCTTCACCTGCCGGATCGTATCGAGCGTATCGTTCAGCCGGTCGAACGAAATCCTCGGGAACGCTGTGCAGGCGCTAGTCACGGGAGTCGGAGTCAGGTGCTCGCAACTGGCTGTCAGGCTCAGCAGAGCTAGCACGCCCAGCAGCAATGGCCTTCGCAACGTCTGCATTGACGGTCTCCGTGGTTTTGGCGGCTTGGAGGTCGGCTCCGGTGGATTCAGCGCGAAATACGATCCAGGCGATGAAGCCGGCCGCCAGGACGACAGCGCCGACGATCAGCCAGGCGGTCATCAGAACTTCAGCACGTGAGTAGCCTTCAGCCGCCCATACAGCGCCACAACGCCTGCGATCACGGTTCCGATCTGGTCCAGGACGGCCGTGCTGTCCGTGGGTTCCAGGTTGAACAACTGCTTGCCGAGGACCGGAGCAAGTTGCAGCGCAATCGCAAACACAGCGCCCCAGACGCCGAGGGAGGCCAGCGGGTTCTTGGTGTCGTCCATGGTTTGGTTCCTTTCAGCGGGTTTCAGTCTCGGCCGGGTGAACGTCCCGCTTGCCTACGTCCACGATCAGCATGGCTCCGGTCTCCCAGGCTTCACTCACAGCCTTGAGCACCTTCACCTTGAAGGCGGTCTCTTCGACATGGTCTCTGACCGGCTGGCCATGTAGAATATTCGTCGCGGGCTTCATGGGTAGACCTGCAAGTCGTGGTCGTTGCTCATCGCAATCACTTGCCTAATCGACCGCCCTAGTATAATACAACCCCGACTGGCTGTCTCGTTCATTGCTGAATTATCGCCGTGGATTCTGAACAAGGACCGGCCATTGGCGTCGTGACCAACCGGTGTTAGGTCCATGGTTATTGGCCCGGTGTTGTGGCTGGTGCGTGAATGCCCAATCCGCCACATCCCGCACGGGATCGGACCAATACCCTGGTCAGCTTCGAGGGCGTGGTTGTTCACTCCCTCCCCATGACCCGAGTAGCCTTTCCCCTCGTAGGACCCGAGATGGTAGAGATCGCCGGTCGACTGCTGATAGCGCCACATCTCTCGCTTACCCCTTCACCGCTTTGCCCATCGAGGTCGCCAGCGTGTCCAGCTTCGCCGCGGTGAGCTTGTCCGACGCATCCAGCTTGGAGAGCATGAGCGTATGGCCGGCGTTCATCTGCGCGGTCAGCGTCTCGATGCTCCCCTGCAACGCCGTCACGGCCTGGTTGGTGTGGTTCAGCCCCTCAAGGGCTTTCCACACCCGCTCGAACTGGGAAGCCTGTTCTTTCAGCCGGTCGGCCGCGTTGTTTTCCTGCTTGTCGGCCCGCTCCCTCAGCTCGCTCACCCGCTGGCGCAGCACGCCATAAGATGCGGCTGCACCCAAAAGAGCGAGCACAGCCATCACTGCTGCCCAGTCAATGGTCATGGCGTCTCCATGTCGCTAGAGGCGTCGGAGTGTGGTAGGGGTGGGCGATGGATGAGCGCGAGATCATCGACGCCGAATTTGAGGTGGTTCGAGAGCCCACCGAGGGGTTGCCGTTCCGCCTGGCTCCGGGTTGGCTCTTCGTGCTGGCCGTAATTGCCGCGCTGGGCTTTGCCGTCAGGGCCGCCCACCACCCGGCTGATACTGCGGTATCTGCGGCAAGTTCATCGTCAGCCGCGGAACCTTCGAAGCCCTGAGCTGTCGCTGATAGGCGGCGATCTGCTCGGGCGTGATGTCCCGGCTCATCAACAGCCGCCCTGCCGCGTCCCGCACCTCAGGCGTCATGCCGGTGAAATGGTCGGCCGCACCCTGAAGACCACGGACCACAGCTTGCGCCATGCTCTTCTTGGGGGCGCTCACGAACTCCGCCGCACGTTGCAGGTTGGGGCTCATCCCATCCTGTGCCGCCATCTCCGCGCTCAGCGGAGCCGTGGGAGAGCCGTTGGAGGGCGCCATACGGCGAAGCGAGCCACCGATAGCCCCTTCCTGCCGGGCGGCCTGGATGAGCCTCTGAGCGGCTTCAGGACCCACCACAGCCGAGAGCTTCGCTTGGAAGTTCGGCGTGCTGAACGTTTCGGGCTTCAGTTTGAGGTTCTGAGCTCGATTGTAGATCTCATTGGCGACGCCGCCGCGGAACGCCCCGAGCTCGGCCGGTGTCATCCGGCCCACGGTCGAGCGGATCACGTCGGCCGACACGTTCGGATTGAAGACCAGATTCTTGGCCTTCCGGAACGCATCCATGGCGCTCAGGTAGTCGCCCGATTCCGCCAGGGCTGCGCCGTAGGCTCGGCCTGCGACGGTATTTGGGTCCTTCACGATCCGCATGAACGCATTGCGGGTCGCCTGGATCGCCAGCCCGCGCTCGTCCAGATTCAGGCGGCCGGTCGTGCTGTCACGGTAAGTGTTAAGCACGTCATCGAGGCCCCTCTTGACGTAGTCCAGCGTTTGAACGCTCGGGGCCTGCACCTCGACAAGGTAGCCGCCATTTGAGGCTGTGGACCGAAACCCGAGGTCGTTCGGATCGCGCCCCTCTTCGGCTGCGATGCTCACCGCCCGCCCGAGCGCATCGCGCATCGAAGGGCGACGCATGAGGGCGTCGAGTTGGGGCGTGACCGCGGGCGTTTGTGCATAGGCGCGGTCGTAGAGCGGCGAGGCTCTTTGCCGGCCCGCGGCCACATAGGCTTGCATGTCGCCATTCGCAGCTTCTGGTGAGATGCCAGTAGCCTGCTGGAAGTCCGCTTGCAGGCGCGCCGGCTGGGTCGGCAGGACCCCCTCCGCCGGATCGTAGGCGTAGGTTTGCAGCGCGTCGCCCGTGGCTCCGGGGCGCTTGCCGGTAGCCTCCAGAGCTCGTTGTCCGGCCGATCCCATGCGCTGCGCGAGCGTGACCGGCTTCCCGGCCGCCGCGGCTTCCTCCATCGTCGGATTAGGGGCCTGGGCGCGGGAGGACACGTACTGCGCCGCGCGCCGAGCCACGCTCTCGGGGGCATCCCCGACCTGAGGAATAGGCGGCCTGGGAGCGCCCGGGCGAAGACTGACTTGCGAGCCAACGCCACCGATGACGGACCCGAACCCGGCCCCGATGTCCTGGGCTTCCTGGTTGCCACCAACGGCGCGCACTGCAGCCCGACCGGCGACGGAGCCAGCCGCGGGCAGGAGGACGTTCTTGGCCCTGTTGATCATGCCCGGGATGAGGCCCGCCTCAGACTCGGGGATGGCTGCGGCCGGCAGGAAGTTGCCGACAGCCCGCCCGAACCATTCGGCGGCGTTCTGCGGCTGCTGGTCAAGCCAGTCACCCACCGGCTTGGGGGGCGTAACCGGCTGAGGGCCGTTTACCATGGCGGGGTTGGTTATCGGCGCAGGAGGCTGGTTGGACGGCCCGAACGCCCCTTGCAGCAGGCCAGCGATATTGTCCGTCGTGGCCGAGGCGGACGCGAGCGGCCCCATGGGCGAGTTGCTGGCCGCATTGATCAGTTGGTTGCCGATCCCGACCGCGCCTTCAACCGCACCGCGGCCCGCCTGCCCAGTCACGCCTTGAGCAGTAACGGGCGTGCGGAGTTGAACGCCGGCCCCAGCGCCCTGGCCGCTGGCGACCTGACCGACCGGCGCTTGTGGGGGGGCGAGTCCCACGTCAGCGTCAGTGAGCACTCGCCCGCCGGGGGCTAGGCCGACTTCGGCGTCAGTGAGGATGCGGCCGGGCATCAGGGCGCCTGCCAACCGGCGCCCGTCCAGACGTGCGGGCCGCTGGGCGTCTGGTAGGTCTGGCCGACCCGGCGCTGGGCAGGCGGAGGCACGGCGTTGGCCGGTGCAGTTCCTGCGCTTCCCGCGCTAGCGTCTGGCGGCGAAGCGCGCCCGCCACCGTGGATGACGGCGCGCTGGCGCTGCTCCTCATCGGCGAGCGAGCTCATGCGGTTCTGCATCTCAACCCGCATCTGGGCGACGACCCCCCGGAGTTGCTGGAGGTTCATCGCCCCGTTGATGCGGCGGTAGGCCTCCGCTCGTGCCGAGTCCGTGGCGGCCTGCGCGCCGGTTCCTCCGCTGACCACCTTGGCGTACTCATCCGCCAGCGTGCCAACGGCGAGATTGAACCTGCTGACATCCGGGTCGCCGAGCACCGACTGTCGCCCGGCCTGAATCCAGCGATTGAGGATCGGCGCGCCCGAAGGGCCTCCGCCGGTCGGGGCAAGCGCAAGCACCTGATCGGCGTTCAGGTTGGCGGTGTGCTCGGCTGGGCCGATAACGGCGCGCTGACGGGACACTGTCGTCAGGGCCGCCGTGGCCGTGCGAACGGTCATGTGGCGCTCAACCGCGTCGGCCCCGGTCGCGCCGGTCTCTTGTTCGATTTCGGCGGCACGGTTCAGGATGCGATCGCGGTTGGCCGCCGCTGCACGCCCCATCCCCATCGCCGGAAGCTGGCCCGTCAGCATGTACTGCTGGGCCACGTAATCGATGGTGTTGTCCTTCAGGGGAGCGTCGTCGGGGTTCGTGCCGTGGGTAAGCTGGTGAACTCCACCCTGGATGTGGACAGACCCATCGGGGGCAGTCGTCATTGATCCGATTGCATCCGAACTGGCTGGAGGTGTCCCGCCCTGAATCTGGACGCCAGCACCAACACCGCCGCCTGGGGTGAATTGGCTCCCCGCCATCGGCCCTGGCGCTTGCCCCCCGCCGACTTGCGGCATGGGCACGCGGTTGCCCATAGCCCGTGCGCCACCGTACTTCCCTTGAAAGAACCGCTGGCTTCCGATCATCTGCCCGGTCCCATCATCCCAGGACGGGGCGGAACGACCGAGTTTCGCTTGCAGACCTGGGCTGTAGAAGCTGTCAGCGCCGTTGGTCGGATCGGTCTGCCCAGAGAGCACCGGAGCAATTGCTGCGGCCACGGCTTGATATTGGGGCGATCCCGGTTGCAGGCTCTGGTAGCGGCGGTTCCCGTAGCCCTCGAACTGGTGTCGCTGGGCAACAACGTCCGAGAGTCCGCGACCGCTTTGGCGAGCTCGGTTGGCGATAACACCAGCCACAGCCTGCCAGCCGGCGGGGTTAGGATCGCCTTCCGCCCAGACCGTGCGGATAACCTCATCCAGCCCAGGAGGCGCGGGAGGCGCTGGCGGATTGTTTTGCCCACCAGCCGCCGCCTGGGGGATCGGGGGCGGGGGAGGCGCAAAGGCCGGCGCGGGGCTGGCGGATGCGCCCATGGGGCCAGCAGGCGGCGCTGTCTGGCCAAGTTGCGGCATCTGAGGCGGCCGAAAGTTGATCGTCGGCGTGAACTCGGAAACGTCGCCAGTCTGAGGATCAATGACGGACTTGCTGACAGTCCCCACCGGACCAAGGTGGTTGTCGATCAGTCCGCCGTCACTGTTCGAGATCGTACCGGGGAGACGCTGCCCCGTGACATTGATGCCGGTCGGCGTCTGGGTGTACGGGGTGCCGTCCGATAGGCCGAAGCGCGGGGCGGTAACGTCATAGCCGCCGTGGGCAGCGTTCTGCGAGCCGCCTCGATACGCACGCATGTCCCCTTGGGGGATGGTCGCGGCTTCGAGATTGGTGGCGTTTGACTTCGCCCATTCAGCCGGGTTGAGCAGCGCAATCTTGCGCTCCTCTGGGTCCTGAATGGAGTTGATCGCCTCCATGACCGCTTCGGCGTGGTGCTGCTCCGCCAGCTTGGCTTGCAGTTCCGCCTGGAGGCGTTGCGGCAGGTACTTCCACTCGGCAACCGCTCCACTAAGCGCGGCCCCCGGCAACGCCAAGAGGTTCGAGAAGAAGTTGCCCTCCCCGCTCGATGGAGCCGCAGGCGCTGGTTGCTGCGGCATCGGCATCTGCGGCGGAACTAGGCTGCTGAAAGGGTTCGCCATGCTGGTCAAGCCTTACTTAGGAGGCAGCAGGTTGAAGCCGAAGCTTTGGCCGGAGCCCGTCCCGCTCGATTGCGAGTTGGTGAGCACCGGATTGCCCACCAGCCCGAGGCTCTGATTGACGAGCTGTTGCAGCATCAGCGGCCATTGCTGTTGGTTCTGGTACTGGCCGTAAGCCGCCGAGTCCGCCGCCTGCTGCGTCGCCTGCTGCTGGGCGCCCGACTGGTTGAGCGCCGTGGCCGCGTTGATCAGGTTCTGCTGTTGCGCCGTCCCGAGGTTGCCCAGGGTCGAGGCGGCATTCAGGTTCAGCCCGAGCGCCTGGAGCAGGTTCTGGACGTTCTGCTGGCTGGCGGCGTTCTGGGCCTGGGCGTTGAATTGACCCGCCTCGTTCCCCGCCTGGGCGTTGAACAGGTTCGCCTGCTGGGCATTCGAGGCGTTGTACTGGTTGGCCGTGTTCGCCGCCGACTGGTTGAGCGCCGTCTGGTTGTTGATCGCCCCGGCATTGGTGAGCGCGGCTTGGTTGGCGGCTCCCGCGCCGAACTGGCCCGCCGTGTTGAGCGCGCCCGCGTTCGCCTGGGCGGCATTGTTGGCCGACGTGGCGTTGAAGAGGTTCGCCGAGTTGGCTGCGTTCGCGCCGAACTCCGAGGCTGCGTTGCCCGCGGCCTGATTGGCGAGGCCCGCTTGTTGAGCATTCCCGGCGTTGAACAGGTTGGTCTGCTGCTGATTGCCGGCCGTGAATTGCCGCGCCTGGTTCTGCGCCGCCTGATTGGCGAGCAGGGCCTGCTGGGTGTTCCCGGCGTTGTACTGGCTGACCTGATTGGCGGCATTGGCCCCGAATTGAGACGCCTGATTGGCGGCGTTCGAATTGGCCAGGTTGACCTGCTGGACGTTCGCCGCATTGGCCAGCGAGTTGGTGTTCGCCGCGTTGGCCCCAAACTGGGCGGCGGTGTTGTTGGCCGCTTGGTTCGACAGCAGGGACTGCTGGAGGTTGCCGGCGTTGAAGAGGTTCGCCTGATTGGCCGCCGACGCGCCGAACTGGTTCGCCGTGTTCTGGGCCTGCTGATTGGACAGCAGCGACTGTTGCAGGTTCTGGGCGTTGGAGAGCGCGGCGGTGTTAGCCGCGTTCGCGCCGAACTGGCTCGCCTGATTGACGTTGGAAGCGTTGGCGAGGTTCGTCTGCTGGATGTTGCCGGCGTTGACAATCCCCGCCTGATTGGCCGCTCCGGCTCCGAATTGGCGCGCCTGGTTCAGGGCCGCGGCGTTGGTCAGGTTGGCTTGCTGGATGTTCTGGGCGTTGGCCAGTCCTGCGGTGTTCGCGGCGTTGGCCCCGAACTGGTTGGCCTGGTTCGCCGCCTGCTGGTTGGATAGGGTTGCGGTGTTGGCAGAGCTTGCGCCGAACTGGCGCGCGGCGTTGACCGCTGCGGCGTTCTGCTGGTTGTTCTGTTGCAGGGCGGCGGCATTGGCCAGCGCCGCTTGGTTGGCCGAGGCTGCTCCGAATTGGCCGGCCGTGTTCTGGGCCTGTTGATTGGCGAGCTGAGCGGTATTGGCGGCGTTCGCGCCGAACTGACCGGCGGTGTTTTGCGCCTGCTGATTGGCCAGCGAGGCGGTGTTGAGCGCGCCAGCCCCGAACTGATTGGCGGCGTTGGTCGACGCCTGATTGCTCAAGGCGGCCGTATTTGCGGCCCCCGCCCCGAATTGCAGCGCCTGATTGGTCGACGCCTGGTTGGCCAGCGACGCGGTGTTCGCGGCCCCGGCGTTGAAGAGGTTCGCCGAGTTGGTCGACGCCTGGTTGGCCAGGGCGGCAGTGTTCGCCGACTGAGCCCCGAACAGGTTGGCCTGGTTGCCCGCTTCGGCCCCGTACTGCGCTGCGGCGTTGCGAGCCGCCTGGTCGCCTTGGGCCGCCGTGAAGCTGTTCCCGGCGTTGAACAGGTTCGCCTGCTGCTGGTTCGCTGCATTCGCGTTCGCGACGTTCAGGTTTGCCGACTGGTTGGACTGCTGGGCGGTGAGGGACCGGCCCAAGTCCTGCTGGGCATTCGAGACGGCGTTGTCGAAGCCGCTCGATCGCAGTTGCGCCGCGGTCGACGCCGCCGTGCGCGCATAGTTGTCGTTGGTCTGCGACGCGAGGATCGCCGAGCCCGTGCCCCCGAAAGCATGGGCGGCGGTGGCTTTGGCGTTGTTGTAGGTTTGCTCGATCTGACGCTGGCGTTCGAGGTCCGCCAGGGACGTGTTGACCACATCCGAGGTGTACGGATTGAGGTAGTTGTCGATCTGGCTTTGAGAGACCTGACCGCCGTTGACCGCTCCGACCGAGCCGGGGTTGATCGACGCGGCGTTGGCGTTCGAGTACGGGCCGATATTGCCGGCGGTGTAGCCGTTGGCGGTATAGCCCTGCGAGCCCGTCTGAGCGCCCGTAAAGCCCGTCGCCCCGGTCTGCGCCCCGGTATAGCCTTGAGACCCGGCTTGAGCCCCTGTGTAGCCCGTCGCCCCGGCGTTGGCGGCGCCATAGCCTTGGGAGCCCGCGTTGGTGGCCTGGTAGCCCTGCGAGCCGGCCTGAGCCGCCTGCGACTGCTGGGCGCGGTAGCCCTGCGACCCGGCTTGGGTGGCCCCGTAGCCCTGAGAGCCTGCAATGCCGGCGTTCGCACTGGCGGCGTCATAGCCCTGCGAGCCGGTCAGGCCCGCCTGCGAGATCGCCGCGCCGTAGCCGGTAGAGCCAGCTTGAGCCGAGCCGGTCTGATTGGCGGTGTAGCCTTGAGACCCGGCCTGGGCAGACCCGGCCTGGCTGGCGTCGTAGCCCTGGGACGCAGAAATCCCGGCCATTGCACTGGTGGGATCGTAACCTTGCGATCCGGCCTGAGCCGCGCCCGTCCGAGCGGCGCCATAGCCGGCGGCACCCGCGCTCGACGGGGTCACGCTGAAGGCGTTGTAGCCCTGCCCCTGATAGCCCGTGGGGTTGAACAGGTTCGCGCCGTAGCCTGTCGAACCAGCCAGGGCGGTGTTGCCCATGGTCGGGCCGTAACCGGCGGCCCCCGCTCCCGTCGGATTGTAGCCGGTGGCGTTAAGGCTCGGAGGAGCGGCGTTGGCGACGTTCTGGGCCGCCATGATCCCGGCGTTGATCGCTCCCGTTCCGGCGTTCGGAGCCTGGGCGAACAGGTTGCCGGCGTCGTTCTGAGCCTGCGTAAGCGGGGCCGTCAGCTCCCCGGTGTAGGGCTGGAACGGCGTTTGGCCGAGCTGCTGGGCGGTTCCGGCGTTCCCGAGCAGGAGTTGCTTGATCTGCGGATCAAGCTGCTGCTGGGACGTGGCCTGCTGCTGGGAGGAGGAGGTGGATTCGTTGGCGCTCATTGGATCATAGCCCCCACCATCGGCCGAAGGTCTTTGACGTAGACGGTGGCCCTGGCCTTGTAGCCGGCGCTTCCGAAGCGGCGCTCAAAGCCCCGGCGGCCCGTCCCGGTGAAGACGAGACAGTCGTTCTCGATGCCCCAGCGCTCGGCCTGCGGAAGGAGGTCGCGCAGCCCCTGGGTGTCCCCTCCCAGGAGCCAGTAGCTGAGCGTCTTGGCCGACGGCGAATAGACGAACTGCGTCACGGCGGAGGCCGTGTCGTTGCTCCAGAACTGCGCCCGGCCGGCGAGGATTTCGGCCTTCACCGCGTCGAGCGTCCAGAGGTTGCCGCCGTGTCTCAGGGCAATCTCGAACCACGGGGAGGCCCGTTCCCAGGCGTCTTCGAACTCTTCGGGGGTCATGGATAAGCCGCCGTGGAAAGCGTCCCGGCGTTGTTCACCTGGAGCGCGTAGGCCGTGCCGTTGGGCGAGTAGAGAACGATCCGCTCCGATCCCCCCATGAGGATGTCGGCGCCCTTCTTCAGGTTCTGCGCGTCGGCCTGTTCCAGCGCGGCCCTCAGGCGAGCCTGCTCAAGCTGGTTGTAGGCTTCCGGAGGCTTGCCGAGCCTCACCGGCTTCCCCTCGGAACGACTTCCAGCCGGGGAACGCCGATCTGGGATGATGTCGGGGTGGCGCTGAACATGTACTCCACCTCCACCTGACGGGCGGTGAACCGGACATCGATCGGATTGGCCGCCGCGTAAGGGCCGATGGTCTCTTCGTCGCCGTTCGGCCAGAACTTGGCGTAGAAGGTCACGGTCGCGTCGCCGGCCGTGCGCTCGTCCGGAACGAGCTCCCGGGCCATGAACACCTTGTCGCCGTTGCCGAGCTCGATCGGCCCCCCGCGGGCGTAGGGCTGGGTTCCGCTGAAGGTCCCCCCGGAGGAAACCTCGTGCTCCCAGATGTTCCCGCTGGAATCGACCGCCAGGGGGTAGAGAAACACCCCTCGTCCAGTGATCGACAGCCGGCTCAGCTCACCGACGCCCCAATGGTTGTGGCGGTAGTCGAAGAAGACGTAGCGGTCGTTCTCGACACTGGCGGCGGAGGGGTAGAACCACCATACCTCGCCAAATTCGCTGTTGTGAAAGCCCGTGACCTTGGATGCCTGGGTGCGGTTGAAGTCCTGGAACACCCGATCGTTCACGTCGCACGGAAGCGGCTCGACGTAGCCGTTGTAGATCCAGAAATTCGCCGCCCCCATCCAGTAGCAGTTGCCCCCGGCGTTGAGCGCGGCGCCCTTCGAGACGATGCCGCATTCGGAAGCGAGGCGTTCGAAGCCGTAGACCAGAGGGGGGCCGACGTAGGACCCGCGCCATACGTCCACTTCGGTGAAGATCAGAACCGCGCCGGTGGCTCTCCGCCCACAAATGATCTTGCCGAAGGTCTGGAGCGGGAAATTCCGGGCCTGGTTGGTCGGATCGGGCGTCCAGGTCGTGTTGTCCTGCTGATCGCTCCAGGCGATGGTCCGGAAGTCGCTGTCGGCCCCGAGCGCGAACAGGAATCCCTCTTCCGTGACCAGGATGCCGATGGCGGTCGGAGCCCCGGAGACGGCGGCGGCCGGGGTTCCGGTGTTCAGGCCCCATTCGTAGATGACCCCATCGTCGGCCATGCAGCCAACGAGGTCCTCGCCCCAGGTGTCCAGGTCCCACACCGAGGCGTCCTGAACGAGGGTCGTATCCGGACGAGGCGCGCCGTAGCTGGCAGAGCCATAGCTCGACGTTCCGTAGCCCCCGCCCGCCACCGCGTCGGCCCGGCCCGAGGCAAAGCCCACCGGGGTGATATCGTAGACCGTCCCGGCCCGGTTCATCGCGTAGAGGTGCGAGTGGGTTCCAATCGCCGCGTAGGTCAGGGAGGAATTGGTCTTCCAGGTCAGGATTGCCCTGGCCTTGCCGGTCACGGTGGACGCGGTCTTCGCCCGCCAGGCCCCGATAGGCTGGAGCGTCGAGCCAGGCGCGCCGGCGGACCAGCGGGTCAGGTTCTGCGTCCGGTAGCGCCCCTTGGTCTGGTAGTCCGTGCCATTGGCCCAGACCCCAGGGGGCAAAGCGAGCGGGAGGTACATCCTACCGCGTGGCGACCGTGATCATCAGCGTGCAGCGGGTGATCGCCGTGCAGCTATTCACGTTGTAACGGATGATGTCCCCCGCCGTGATGGTCTTCGTCCAGCCGGAGAGGGTCGAGTCCTGCGCCTTGGTGGCGGTCGTGATGGTCGGCGGAGTGGCCGACACGATGGTGTCCGCGATGGTCGGCGGATAGTTGGCGTAGGTGTCCTTCCAGAGATCGATGGCGATCGATCCGGACTGATCCGCGAGAAGACGAACCGCGGTGATCGTGGCGTTGAACGGGAACTCGATATCGCCCTTGACGCCGGTCGTGATGGCCGAGCCAGAGCCGTCGATCACGGCGCGGACGTTGAAGGTCTTCGGACGCAGGGCGAACGCGGCGTCGATCTGGTCGAGATCGGTGTTGAGCTTCGTTCCCCAAGTGTCCGCCGAGGCGTTCACTTCAGGCTTGGTAAAAGCCTCGGTAGTGGTGGTGGTGTCAGCCATGCATCACGTCCAGGTTTCGTCGGTGTCGGCGATGGGCGTCCAGAACTCGGGGTTCTGCGAAATCTCGCGCCAGAGCCCGAGGAGGTCGGCGTCAGAGCCGCTGAGGTTGAAAAGGCCGGTCTGAACCGCAAACCGAAGGGTGCGGATGAAGTTCGCGGCCTTGCCGGTGAGGACGAATGAGCCGCGGGCTGCGGTCAGGCTGCGTCCAACGAGGAGGTTTGCCGATCGGCCGGTGAGGGTGAAAGAGCCTTGGGCCGCCGTGAGGCCCGAGACGTAGGTGACGATGATGACTCCCTGAGCGCCAGCCCCGGCCGTCGTCGCAAAGGCCGCGCCACCGCCGCCGCCCGCGCCATAGGCCCCGCCCTGGCCGCCGCCACTGCTGGCCGCGCCGCCGCCCCCACCGCCAGAGCCAGCGCCACCGCTGATTTCCGTGCCAGCGCTGCCAGCGGTATCGGTTGCGCCGCCCGCACCGCCCGCACCGCCATCGCCGCTACCGCCAAGGCCGCCTGAGGCTCCGGCTTGGCCGACCGCGCCCACGGCGCTCGGGCCAGGAGCGCCAGCGCCGCCGCCGCCCGTCCCGCCCGCCGGATCACCAAGGCCGCCAGCGGAGCCGGCTCGCAGGTTGGAGCCGGAATTGCCAACTGACACGCCGGCCGCGCCGCCAGTCCCCCCCGATGCTCCCGCAACACCAGCGCCGCCACCGCGAGCGCCCAGCGACGCTGCATTGGCGGCCGTGCCATTGAACCACGTCGCCGAAGTATCACTGACCGTCCCCGCTCCGGTCGTGGTCTTGGCGACGCCAACCTGATAGGCCGCGCTGCCAGAGATCGTGACGTTGACGCCCTCGGCATAAGAGCCGCTGCCGCCGCCACCCCCCGCAACGCCGAAGGCCTGCCCGACGCCGCCCTTGCCGCCGCCGGCAATACCGTAGCTCTTGTTGTTGGCGTTATCCCAGCCCGCCGGTTTGGAAAACGACGTGCCGGAGGTCAGAACGACCGTGGTCAGGGGACGGCCTCTTGCGCTCCGGCGTCGTCTACGGGCGAGGCATCCACGGGTTTTGCGTCGGCGACTTCCGCGCTTGGCCGGAGGGCCACGCCGAGGCTTGCGGCAGCCGCAACCGCCCGGTCAATGATCGCTCTGGCCACGGCGACGGGCTGATCATCCACCTTCGGCAGGGGGTCTTGCGCATCAGCGTCGAGACGGTCGACGTGCAGTTGCGCCATGCCTGGGGGGTTGAAGGCCGGATCGCGCAATTCGTCGTCATCATCGGGAATGATGATCATCTGCATGATCAGGGTGTTCGGGTCGTAGACGATGGCGTCGCGGGTGTGGGGCATCACGCGACCATCGCGTTGATTTTGTTGACCTTAGGCGCTCTATGACGTAGGTTAATGTCATGAGAGCAATCGACTTGACTGGGCAAACGGTAGGCCGCTGGGCGGTCCTCGCACGGGCCGAAAACTCCCCGGCTGGCGGCACTCGGTGGCGGTGTCGATGCGCTTGTGGCGTCGAGCGCGTCATCAACGGGATAGTGCTCCGCGACGGGCGTTCTCAGTCCTGCGGTTGCCGCAAGCTGGAGGGACTGGCGGCAAGAAGCACGAAGCACGGCCACGCGGCGGCGGCGGGCGCTTCCCCGACCTATTACTCCTGGGCCGGTATGTGGGCGCGCTCCACCAATCCCAAGCACGGCGCATTCGTTCACTACGGCGGAAGAGGGTTCACCGTTGACGAGTCTTGGCGCGACTTCGCCGTTTTCTTGGCCGACATGGGCGAAAAGCCGCCCGGTACTAGCCTGGAACGCATCGACAACGACCGGGGTTATGGTCCCGGCAACTGCCGCTGGGCGACCGCAATCGAACAAGCGCGGAACAAGCGCAGCAACCACATCCTGCGCCATCCCGACGGGCGCACGGCTACACTGGCCGAGTGGGCGGACACCTTGAAGATGAACCGCGGCACGCTCTCCGACCGCCTGAGGCAGGGCTGGTCGGACGAACGGGCGCTGACGACCCCGGTCAGGCAATGGTCAACACGCCCTGAACCTGGTCCAGATCCACCGTGAAAGTTTCCGACGCCCCCAGGGTCAGGGATGACCCGTAGTCCCACCAGCCGATCAGCTCGTCGTTGGTGGCCGTGTCGTTGTAGAGAACGGCATACCGGAACGGCCCCATGGAGCCTGAGGCGGTGAACACCAGATCGTTGCCGATCAGCTTGTAGGTTCCGGAGGTCTGAGCCGAAGACGTGATCGTCACGGCAGAGCCGCCCGTGGTGTAGCCGTTGCCGTTGGCGATCTGCGTGATGTTCGAAAGCTGAGTGTTGGACGCGATCGGAGCCGAATTGGTCAGCGCGATCTTCAGCGTATCGGAGCCGAGGTTGTGGACCTTCTCGGCCATCGCCTCGACAAAACTGTCGAACTTGTTAAACGCTGCGATTGTCGCCTCCTAAATCAGGGCGCGAACGGCTGTCCGACACTCAAACGGGCGCCGGTGCTTTCGTGGATGTCAGCGGCTTGCGCCTGGGCGATGGCCTTCTGAAACTTCCCCTCGAAGCGGTCCTCGGTCTGGCCGTCGTCAAGGTAGGCGGCGGCCTGCTTGCACGCTCCGAACAGGTAGATGTCCGGCCAGGCTGTCAGCAGCCAGTTCACCCCGTCAGCTAGGGGCGTGATCCGCTTGTAGTAGGTCAGCGCGACGGTGTAGTCGCCGCCAGGGACCGGGTCGTACTCGAACTCGTTGCCGACCACGGTGTACTTGGTCGGCTGGCCGGTGGAAGTGTTCCACAGCGCCTTGTCGTCAGCCATGGCCTCCGGGCTGGTCCATTCCAGGGTTCCGGTGGGCGTTACCGAGGTGATCTTCATCGACCGTGGAGCCGCGAAGTCGCTCGGGACGGTCGAATATTCCTGGTTGATCGTCGCCGAGGCGCGACCGATCATGCGCCTGATCTTCAGCAGGCGGTTGATCTCGGCTTCCGCCAGGGTGATGAAGTCCGCCGTGACATCGTTGGAAGAGGTCAGGTCAGACCGTCCCAGCGTGGTCCCGATCGCATCCCGGAGCCCGGTGTAGGTCGAGAGCGTCATTTGCGGCTATGCTTGTAGTGATCCCCGAGCCGGCCCGGGGCCGTCCTCAGGTACATGTACTCGTTGCTGTCCAGCTTCTCGGCGAGCTTCTTCTGACAGCCCGGGTCGTTGGACATGCAGTCCCAGCCCTCTTCGATCATCCATTTCATCTGGATAACCGCCGGGATGGAGGCGACACGGCGCATCTCCCGCGACGGGGTGTAGCCGTCGTTGTGGGTCGACATGGCCTTGTTCTGCTCGAGCAGCCCGCCAACGTCCTGCACGGCCACAGCGGTTGCGCCGGGGCCGTCTGGATCGTCTCGCCAAAGCCACGTCACCCCCTGCTCGGAGGTGAACAGCGGAACGTAGCTCATTGGATTTCGGCGTAGCCCCGCTCTTCGAGGTCTTCGGCAATGGCCTGCTCAACCTGGAAGATGGTTCCGAACGGATGATGCTGTTCGCCCTGACCGCCGATGTGCTCGCCGGTGGAAATCTTGTCGTGGCCCTTCTTCAGGACGCGCGCCCAGACGTAGCCGGGCGGCAGGGCCGGGGCGGCTTCCTCCGCGGCCTTCATGTCTTCGGCCTTCTTGGCCTTGGCAGCACGCATCGCGGCCATCCGATCAACGGCTTCTTCGGTCATGGATGTTCCTTGAGAAGGTCCGGGCGGGACCGCCGAGGGACGCAGCCGCCCCGCCCGGGTTCAGGGCCGAAGCCCTTAGGTCAGGTCCGCCACGACGGTGGAGGACTTCTCGTTCTTGCAGACCAGGGTCTTCTCCATGGTCAGCATGTACTTCTCGGCGTCGCCGGTCTTGGCCATCTGCGCGACCTTCGTTCCGTCCAGCGTGGCGATGCCCCACATGTCCGGATCGATGATCAGGCAGTCGCGGGTCAGGCCGTACGGGTGCGGGATGAGGGTCAGGTTGCCGAAGTCCGACACGTACACATCGGCGGCGCCCACAATCGTGGCCATCCCCGTGCCCGCATCCTTGCGGATGTTGGCGATACCGGTGAAGGCCGAGAATTGCTGCTTGTGGGTCGGCCCCATGTACGCCTGGGTCGGCGTGCCGCCCGAGCTGAACGTGGTCGACATCGCCGCCTTGACCAGCGCTTCGGTGAAGGTCCGCTGCGTGCCGTTGCCGGCCAGCGTCGGCCCAGGCGTGGCCGAGAACCCACCGTCAGTGCCGGTGGCGCCGCGGGAGTCGTTGGTGACGATCCAGGCCAGCGCCCCGCCGAGCTTGCGGGTGGTGGCGCCGGATTCGGCCACGGCCGAGTAGTTGCCGATGGCGCGCATCTCCAGGTCGCGCTTCAGCTCGATGCCCTTGATCACCTTCTGGCGGGCGATTTCCGAGTCGCGCCCGGCCTTCTCCACGATTTCCGCGGTCCGCGCGACGATGAACGTCTTGCGGAGGATCTGGCAGGTGTTGCCGACGCGGGTCGTGAGGTTGGCGGCGTCATACGCGGAGATCGCGATGTCGTCGCCTTCGAGCTGGGCGTTGGTGGAGACCGGGGTCGCCAGGGTTTCGGTCTGCCATTCGTGGTAGACCGCGTTGGCCTTGGACGAGCCGATGTTGGAGATGAACGGGGTCTTCTCCGGAGCGACGCGATAGATCACGTCTTCCAGGTCTTCCCGGTTGCCGATGTTGATGAGGGTGGTAACGCTGTTGGTCGCGGCGGTCATCGCCTATTTCCTTTGAGATTGTCGCGCCAGCAGGACGGCCACGGCGTCTTCCTGCTTCCCGGTCTTGGAAAGCTTGCCGAGGAGGTCTTGGGCGCGCATGGATTCTGACCGCTGCGAGGTCGAGCCCGTGGGGGCGACGTTGCGCTGCGGCGGCGGTTTGGGCTTGGGGGCGGCCAGGGCCTGCTTGCCCTGATCGTACTGGAACGCCTTCCAGGCGATGGACATCTCAAGAGCGTCCATCTTGGTCACGCGATCCGGTCGTGCGCCCCCCTTGAGGAGGTACTGTGAAAGCGCCGTCTGGTTTTCCAGCGCCTTCTCCCCGGTCTTGTCCGGAGAGAGATCGGGGCAGATGCTGACCAACTGCTCAGTCCGTTCACGCATGAACAGCGCATGGGCCTGTTGTTCGGCGAGCTGCTTGCTCTGGATCGCCTGGTGAAGGGTCTTCTGCTCCTGCTCGTACTCCGAGCGCCATTGCAGAGCCTGCTCCGCCCCGTACTCTCTGGCAGCGGCCCCCCAATCCGGGTTGTCGCCCCAACGGGACTTGAACTGCTCTACTGCCGTGGGAAGCCACTGGTTGAGCCCAGACACGATGTTCTGGAAACCTGCGATCTCCGCTTCCGCGGCCTTGCGGGCTTCGAGAGCCCTGCCCTTCTCCTTTTGCAGGACGCTTTCGCGCTTTTCCTCGTTCTTCAGCACGACGGCTTGCGCCTCGGGCGTCAGGGTCGAGAAATGCGCCTTGTCCTCCGCATCCCACCATTGCGGGGGCTCAAGAGCTTGGGCCTCGGCCGGCTCCGGAGCTTCCGCAGTCTCGCCATCGCCGGGCTCTGGGGCCTCGCTGGCGTCTTCGGGCTCGGCGGGTGAGCCCTGGTCTTCGGGCGGCTCGGCGGACGCTTCCGGCTGCTTCTTCGGCTCCTCAGCGGGAGACGCAAGCAGGTTCACGGCAGCATCGACGCTCAGGGAGCCGGTGGATTCGTCGGACATGTTACCTCGGGTTCAGCTGCGCTTGCAGATCGGCGACGTGTCGGGCGACCTTGCCGTCCTCGATCACGCCGCGGAGCGCGGTCTGCACGGCGTCCAGGCTTTGGATGGAGAAGAACAGGCGCTCGCGTTCGGCCGACGCGCCCAGTTCCGAGCCCGCCCACTTGTTGATCAGGGCTTGCCTGACCGCGGCGAACGCTTCTTCCGTCTCCAGGTACTCAATGGCCGCACGGTTGGCCTTGCGGATGATCTGTTCGTCGTCCATCAGCCCGCCTCGCCGCCGACACGGACCTGAGCCTCAATCCCGGCCTGGTCCGTCGCCGCCTTGGACGCGATGCCCTGTTGAGCGAGCGCGTGCTTCGACGCCAATTCCTGCTGCGCGATCTCGCGCTTCATCGCCAGTTCGGCCTGGGCGATCTGCCATTTCATGTCCAACTCGGCCTGGGCCGTCTGGCTCTTCAGGCTGTGCTCGTTCTGCATCTGAGCCGTGGCGATGTTGAGGTCGTTGGCGTTCTTCTGCGCGGCGATCTGGGCGTCCGACTGCGCCTTGGCCTGCTGGAGTTGCATGTCGCCCTGGTTCTTCGCCGCCTGGAGCTGCAAGGTCATCTGCGCTTCCTGGGCCTTGTGGGCGTTCGGGTCCGGTGGGGGCGGGATTTCCGCATCGCCCGGGTCGCTCAGGAACAGTTCCGGGCTCTTGTTCCCCGATTTCTCCATGAACCGCTTGGCCATGGCGTAGATGTTCTTGGCCTTGACGATCGGTCCCTGAGGTCCGCCCTGGGCCTCGATGATCTTCTCCATCACGCCCATCTGAGCGCCGAGGGACATCAGCTCCGCGTCCTTGCCTCCAGACCCGATGCCGATCTCGATCGACATGTCCTCGCGCTCGCCCCAGTTGGTCGGGTCGATCGGAACCCACTTGCCCCTGAGGCGGCTGACGATCTGCTGTTGCGGGCCTTCCCTCAGGAGGGCGTGGACACCGAGGAACAGATCCTTGATGCCGGTCTCGGCGAAGATGCGGGCGATCAGCCTCACCCGGCGCTGAGCCGCGTTCATCAGGGTCAGGGCGCCCTTCGCGGTGTCGTGCAGCGTGTCCGGATTGAGCCCCTGAGCGTTGCGGGCGATCCCGGTGCGCTGCTCAACCTTGGTGGCGAAGAACTCCAGGGCATCGAGCCCGTTGAAGCCCGCTCCGCCGGCCTGGACGGGCATAACCGCCTCGCCCGACTTCGCCCGAATCGGTACGCCGGGTTCGTTCCGAAGCAGATCGGAAATCGTGTACTCGTTCGCCGCCTGCATGTTCACAACCATCCGCTGGTTGAGCGCGAAATAGATGCTGTCCAGATACCCCCGGGTGATCGCGGTGTTGATCCGCTGGAGGTCGAACAGCATGTCCGCCATCGACCGGCCGTAGAACCTGTGCGTGACGATGTACGGCGTCAGAGCCGCGATCTGGATGCGGTTGACCTTCTGCTTGTCGATCAGGATCGTCTCCTGATCGCCCGTAATCACCTTCCAGAGCTGAAGCGTCCCGTTGTCGTCCGCCAGGCGGATGTAGTGGGTGACGGTTTCCACCTGGCGCAGATCGTGGGTCGCGCCGTCGTTCTGCTGGCCAGCGGTGTGCTCCCCGCTTCCGTCCCGGGCCTGCTGCGTCTCGTCATCGGTGTTCGAACTGTACTGAGGCAGCTTGTCGACAATGTCCGCGTCGTTGCCATCGGCCTTGAGCTTCTGAGCCCGCGGACGGGCTCTCATCGCGCAATAGGTCCCCTCGCTGAGAACCACGGTGTCTTGCGCGACCGTGAAATCCTCCGGCGCACAGGCTTTGATGCAGACCTTGGACGGTTTGCCGGGCTTCTTCACCGTCACGTTGACGGTTCCGGGCTCCTCGCCCTCTTCCTGGCTGACGACCTGGGCCGAGCTTGCGAGCGCCGCGGCGGTCTGCTGATCAATCCCGGTGAACGTCTCGGTCTCTTCGTCGTAGTCCTCGCGCCAGTAGCTCACCACGCCGGTCTTGGTGAGCAGGGCGTCCTTGAACAGGGTGTAGAACGTCAGGAACGCGTCGTTCTGCTGGAACACCACGAAGTTCGTGTAATCGGTCTCCTGTTGCGCGCCCTCTTCGTCCTCAGGCCCCCGAGGGATGAACGTCGCCACGTCATCCCCGCCGGTGAATATCTCCACCAGATCGGGCAGGATGGTCTCCACCGCATCGGAGATATCGGTGGAGACCGCCTTGGACCTGTTGGGCAGGGACGGAACGTCGTCCATCACGCCCTTGTAGTAGTCGAGCGCCTTTTCGCGCTCGTCTCGCAGCTCTTGCGTCTGATCGAAGCCGATGGAGCGTTTGCGCTCCTCGCCCACGATCCTCAGCAGTTCGGTGTCACTCAGCGCCATCTAGCGCCTGACGTGCCGATAGCCGATGGGCTGCCCCGGCTTCGGGGGTTTCGGCTTGCACAAGGCCCGCCGCGCCGCGGAAGAGACGCTCCGGAGTCCATCCAGCCGGGAAGTATCGACCTGCGGTTGGTCCCGCAGATCGAAACAGCTTCCGAAGCCGTAGAAGATCGAGAACGGCTCTTCGTCCACGGATTAGACCGGCACTTCCGTGTAGAGCATCGAGATGGACGCGACCGTGGTCGACGCCGTCGCCGAAGCCGCCACGCTCGCGAAGTAGCCCGGAGGCACGACGAACATGCCGCCGAGGTCGAACCACTGCACGCCCGCGGTGTCCGTGGTCAGAGCGCCGGTGTGCAGATGCGCGAACGGGAAGAAGAACGTCCCCGCCGCCGAGACGGTCCCGATGCGGTAGGGCGTGGCGCCCGAGGCCGCACCGCCCAGCAGGCAGTTCGAGCGCGAGTCGATCGCCGTGGTGGACGACGGGGCCGTGGTCGGGCCGCCCGTGATGCCCAGGGCCGCGGCAACCGTGGTCACGGTCGTCACGCCGAAGCCGACGCCGAGCAGGACCGCATTCGTGGTCGTCGCGCCGTTGTAGAGCAGCGGGCCACCCGTGCCGGCCGCGGTGGAGTAGATCACCGGGGCGGTGACGATGGCATGGGCCACGAACAGCTTGCCGCGAGAGGCGAGCTCCTGATAGCGCCCGCCCAGGGTGTCCGCCACGAGGGCGCCCATGCGGGTCGCGCGCTGATCGATGCCCTGGCCGTCGCCGAGGCCGCCAGCCACATTGTTTCCAGTGATGAGCCTCACAGGTAGAATCCTTCCAGGTTGATAGCGGCGTTGGTTCCCCCAGAACCGGAAGCGGGGAGTGTGCCGACGACAGCGGTGTTGATGGTCGAGGGGATCGGTGGGTTGAAACTGAGCGCGAGGGGCTGGGACTGCACCAGCACGCCGGCCGGGTAGACAAAGGCGAAGGTCCGCGTTCCGCCCACCAGGCCCGTCACCGTGGGCGCCACAGCCAGGCCCGAGGTCGCCCCGCTGGCCGTGACGTTCAGGTGCGTCAGGTAGAACCGCTTGCCGCCAGTGGCCGGCGCAGTGGCCGTGGCGATGGCGTTGGCGGCATTGCCGGACGAAACCCCGAACGGAACGACCGCCCCGCCATAGGGAGGCAGCAACACCACGCCGTTCGAGACGCCTGGCGTACTCTGATCGATGCTGATCGGCGCGACCGGAAGCCCGTCGTCTTCGGAGACGGGGCGGGCATTGATCAAGTCCTCGTCAAGAAAGGTGAGGTCCATTCACACCGCTCCGTAGTTCGGGATTTCCAGCCGCTCGTGTTTCTTGCGCGGCTCTTCGTAGGCGACGCACATCAGCCCGAAGGCGTCGGCGGCATGGCTTGACCAGTCGTGCTCGGGGCCGAGGCCCACGTTGCGCTCGTCGTCCTTGCGCTCGTGGTAGGAGCCGAGGGCGTCCCTGCCCGCTTCCGTGGTGGCCTCGTTGAACCAGATGCGCGGCAGGAGGCGTCTGACCGCCTCGATCCGCATCATCGCCGCGCCCTTGCCCTGGTTCTTGATGACCTGAACGTCGAAGCCGGCTTCGCGCCAATGGTCCTCGTAGCGCTTGCCGGTGAGGTTGTTCTCGTTGACCCCGTCGTGGGGCAGGTGGATTTGAACGTCGCCGTGGCCGCGCTTTCTCAGCTCCGCGGCGTAGTAGCCCAGGACCTGGCCCTGGCCTTCGATGTAGTCGAGCACCCGGATTTCGCGGTCGACGAACTGGACGATCCAGATCGCGTTGGCGTCGGCCGTTGCGCCAGAGCCCCCGATATCGAAGAAGGCTTTGCGCGGGAGGAGCGGGTCAGCGGCAACCTTGCCGATGCGGTTTTCGCGCCTGCACTCGGCAAGCTGCTTGGCGAAGTAGGCTCCTTCGAACACCTTGACGTAGTCGCCCTCCCAGATGTGGTCGTATCTGTCGGGGTAGTGCTCCAGGTCGTGTAGGCGCTCGGCTTCGAGCACCTTCGGAAACCAGGGATTGTCTCGCCAGTTGGCCTGGATCACCGTCGCGTCTTGCGGCGCGTTGTGGCGTAGGAACTTGTCGATCGCATCGACCTTGCGCCTCGGGTTCCAGCTCGCCCAAATCTCCGAGGTCTCATCGCGGATGGTCGGGCGAAGCAGCGTCAGGCTGCGGTCGGTGAGCGTCTGGGCCTCTTCGACCCAGGCCCGGTGGAAACCCTCCAGCGACTTGATCGACTCCGCTGTGTGGTCCTGCATCCCGTTGAAGATCACGATCCCGTCGCCGGGCGTTTCGATGCAGTCGTTGAATATGCGGAAGTCGCAGGCCCGGCCGTACTCCCTGATCTTGTCCTCGATCAGCAGCTTCGCCGATTGGGCCAGGGTCTTTTGGACTTCCCGGATGCAGACCGAGCGCAAGCCCTTGTGATAGAGGCTGTCCTCAACCAGCAGGCCGGCGAAGAAGTGCGACTTTCCAGATCCCCGACCGCCATGCACGCCCTTGTAGCGGGCGGGTGCTAGCAGCGGCTCGAAGACTTCAGCGGTTGGAATGTCCAGGACGGACAATCGTGCGCCTCAGCTCCACCAGGACAGGCGGGCCATCGTCATCGCCGCTGATCGGCTGGGTTGCCTTGCCATAGCCGCGGTCGAGGAGTTCCTTGATCGCCGCGACGCGGGTGCTGTCGTTCTCGGCCGCAGTGGCGATGCGGAGGAGTTCCTTAATCGCCGCTGCCCCATGTTCTCGGGCGAGGGCTTTGATGTCCGCCGTGATCTTGTTTGGGCGACCCTTTCGAGAGCCGCCAGGCGGTTTGGTTCCTTTCGGCGCAGCCATCGGCACTCAACGGCACTGAGGCCGTCCTAGCACTTACCCTTGCCGGGCTTGCCCTTGGGCATCGACTTCGGGGGCATCTTGCCCTTGGACTTCTTGGCCATGGGGCTTCTCCGATCGGGTGATGTGTTTCGCGTCGCAGTCTGGGCGCAGGCTGAGGGCGCGAACGTCAAAAAGAGCGGTGCTGAGTTCCCGCGTGCTGGGGTCGAACCACTTGCATTCAACGATTTCGGGGTTGCCGCTGACGCGAGTGATCGTCATGGGCGGGCCTCCGCTCTTGAGCATCACAACCATGCCCTCGCGCGGGACGTTAGGACTGCCTTCGTAGAAGCCCATGGTGTCGGGTCCTACGGGTTGGCGGGGGCGTAGTCGATTTCGACCACGCAGGTTCCAGCCGGGTTGGTGCCGCCGTTGGCCGTGAGCGTGCAGAACATCGCCTGCACGGGCCAGGACGCCCAGTCGGCAATGGCGACCAGGGATGCCGCTGTCGGGGCCGTGGCGGTCTTCACGTCGGTGTTGGCGACGTAGTCCTGTCCGCCGGCGGTCTTGCCTACGGTCAGGTAGATGTTGGTCGGGGAGCCGGTGAAGGTGGTGGCGGTGTGCCACTTGATCGCCGAGACACGCGAACCCTCCGGTGGCGTGAAGCTGAGCGTGGTGGTGGCGCCTGCCGCCATGGTCAGGGTGACGCCCGCGGCGACCTTGGAGCGGATCGCAGTCACGTCGCCACGCTTGTTGAGGAACACTCGGTCAACGGTTGCCATAGTGGCTCCTTGAGAGGCTGAGTTGATGGGTCGCGCACACGACTGGCTCAATGGGACGCGCCTAGGGGAGGAATCGCGTCGGGGGGGTGAGGGCCTGTCGGTGCGCGGTCTGTTAGGGCAAAGCTTCGCTCTGCCCCGTGTATGGGGCTGTCACGCCCTAAGCATCTTCTGGCTAGGCCAGTGAGCGGATCAGGCTATAAACGCCGCATATTGTGGTGGCGTTCGTTTCGGAACGCAAGCCCTATGGCTCAGGCTGCTTGTCGCAGGTTCTGGCCCACCAGTTCGAACCACTCGTTGAGCGCCGAAAGCCCACGACGCCGCACGCCGCGCGGCCTGGCTTTCGTCCAGGGCAAGCGCTCGTCCAGCCTACCCGAGAGCACCAGCGCCACCACACCGCCGAATACATCCTCGGGGATCACAGCCGGAAAGCCGTTGCTGCTGACGATGCCGATCACGCGCTCGCAGGCTTTGGCGTGCGAGATGCGCTCAGGCGGAATCCTGGCGAACACGTAGCCGGGATAGAGCGGAGCCTCGATTAGGCTGGCGATCTGGCGGCTTCTCTGGCTCGGTTGGCGCAAGCGCTTGTAGGTTGGCGCCCAGGCTTCGAAGCCGGCTTCCGCGAGCTCCTCTGCAGCCTTGCGTTCGTGTTGGACGTATAGCGCGTAGATGGGTGTCATTCCGCCCCCGCTTCTTCATTGAGGATTTCCGCAAAATGCGTAGAAAGGTCACAAGTCATCGTTGACGCGTTCCGCATAATGCGTATGATGGGGACATCAACGGAGCACGCAGATGACCGCCGAAGGCTTCTACCAACAAGCCGTCACTCTTCAGGGCCGCATCATCCGCGGCGAGAGCAACGAGCGCCCCGTTCAAGCTTGGGCGGCGGTCTGCCGCGCCTGCGCCAATGCCAGCAATGCGAAGCGCACCGAACTGCTCGCCTTCGCGAAGTATGGCTACACTCGTTCCGAACTGAGCTGGTTCAACAACCTGGAGCGCATCTGGTGGGTCGCCCGTGCTCAGGTCGAGACCCTGGCAGCGAGGGCCGCTTAGGTGGCCCTCCTGCTGAACGTCCTGTGGCAATGGGGGCCGGATAGTCCCCATGCCGGAGCGCGCTTTTGGGCCAGCCACGCGACCGATGGCAAAGACGGGCGCTTGCGTGACTGGCCCAAGATGGCGCTGATCCCTTTGGGCGCCGCACTGGTCGAGGTTATCGAAGGTGACGGGCTCGAACTTGTCGAGCAGTATCGGCCCGTCGCATGACCTCGAAAGACTACCGCGCCACCCTTGACGCGCTCGGGCTCTCCCAGGCGCGCCTTGGGCGTCTGCTGGAGACCGACAAGTCGACCCCGAGCCGTTGGGCCACCGGGGCCGTTCCTGTGCCTCGTAGCGTCGCGCTGCTCCTGCGGCTGATGGAGCGCGGAGCCATGACGATCGAGGATTTGGAGGCGCTGTGATCATTCCGCTTCTTCATTGAGGATGTGGTCGAAGTAGGCTCTGTACAGCCATTCGGCGTATCCGGTCTCATCAGGCCCAACGCCGATCGCCTCCAGCATCCCCTCATCCGGGTTGCGGAGGGCTTCTAAGAGCAGGCGCACACCTAGGATGCGACCGACGCGATAACTCTCCGCCATGTTTTCCCAAGCAGGCGCTGGGGCGTAGGACGGGCCAGGATACACCCGACGCAAGCCCTCATGCTCTTCCCTCGCGAGTCTCTCCAGCATGGTCATGGGGTGGTCCGATCAGTATTATTGTTCATACGGTGGGCGTCTTCTGTATCGAGCGTGGACGACAGCTTCGCGTCGCCAACATCAGCATGGCCGTTGTCAATCTGCCACTTTTCGCGCGCAGCATCGTCGGCAGCTTTCCAAGCATCGTCGCACCAATCAGGGTGCGCCTCAGTGAATGGCTTCCATCCGGTCTGCCACCAATCGGCGGTCCACTTGACGGCCTTCTTTCCGAGCGATGCCATCCAAGCACAGTAGGCAGCATACTTCCGGCCGGCGAACACGCCGCTCACGCCGTCGTAGTGGTTCGGCCGCAGCCCGAACTCATTCGTCAGCGAATCCAAGTCCCATACGCCGCCGGCTTGAATGGATTTGGCGACCGGACGCTGTGGCAACTCTTTCCGGCGCTTGATGCACCAGATGGTCGTCCCATTCACGCGGTCCTTCTTCCAGTGCTGATAGACATCCTCGATGTCCGCGTATGTCATCTCTTCGGCGTCGGCGCAGCCCCATGCGAACACGTCGTTGCAGTTGACGTTCAGCGAGATCGTCCGCCGCGCGTCCTTCGGCCAGTCGTCTTTCCACCAGTGATCGTTGAGGAACACCGCCTCAGTGTTAAGCAGCACGGCCAGGCCCCGCTCCTCCTCGAAGCGGGGCTTCTCTGCCGGCTTGTTGTGGCGCTCCTGCTCTGCAGCCGTCCAGGTCATGACCCATTCCGGGTCTTCGATGATGAAGGCCTCGTCTGGTGGCGCGCCTTCGCGTCCACTCTCGCTGGTCTGTTCAGACACCGTATGAACCACAACTTCTTCCTTCATGGGGTGGTCTCCGCGATCACCGGCTTGCGATAGCCATCGAACAGTCGCCGTATGAGGTTGCGTGGTGTAGGCTCCTCGCCACGCCCCGCCGCCCACCAGAACTGACAGTCTCCGAAGGTGTGCCACCCGTAATACTCGTACCGCACCTCGGCACTGCGTTCGCCGAATGACCGGTTTGGGAACGACGCGATGAACGGCACTTGATAAGTGTTGCTTTGGCACTCAATCCATTGTCCGTCGCGCGGACCGCCAATGCAGATGCCTGCATATCCGGGCTCTCTGGGTTCCTTCATGCCGCCCCCCGTTCCTTGGATTGCTTGAGACCAACCAAGAGCCGCTTGGCTTCAGCGAGGTGGTTGGCTTCACGTTGCCGCCATGCCTTCCAGTCGCTGGGCTCTGTGGTCTCGAACTTGACCCAGCTCGGCGGGTTGCCGGCTCGCGTTTCTGGGAGCGCTCGCCAGAGCTGAGCGGCCTTCATGTTGGCCTCATGGGCAAGCTTCTGGTGCGTCCAGATTTTGTCGGTCAGGCTCAACGCCTGATAGGCTTCGTCCGTGATCGGACCCCATGGCTCGGGCCGAGTGACCGGAGCCGGCGCACGATCCGCAGCTCGCACCAGCGGGAGGAATTGGCCAGGCGTGGGGAACTTCGTCTGGCCGCTCTGGCGCCACACGCCAGCCGCGCCACGGATGCTCTCGATCGGGAACGATTGCAGGTCCCCGCACCAGTCGCGCAGCCACATGGCTTTCGCATCGGTGCTCATCACGGGAGGCCGGCAATGGGTTGCCAGGGCGTCCAGGGTGTCGATGATTTCGTCAGTGCTAGCCATTGGATTTCATCAGGTTCATGGCCTTGCGGCGGGCTTCGGCGTTCTCCTCGGCGATGCGATCCACCAAGCTCGGCGGGCCGGTCTGTCGGACGCGACTGGACAGCGGGATGACCAGCGCGGCGCGGCTGTCAGCGATGCTCTGGGCAATCGCGTCGTTGAAAAACTTCCACGATTTCACCGGCCTGCCGTTGCGCTGGCAGAGCTTGGCGACGATCGGCACTACGTCGTGAACCCAGCTTGCCCCCTCCCGCTTCCAGGCGGCTAGGCAAGTCGTGGTCGTGTTCAGGTCGAGAGATTTGTTCGGATCGAGCCAGGGACTGGCAATCTCGGCCACCAACTCTGCGGCGTGGCGCTTGGCGTCCCCTTTCGGCCAATCGTTCGGCTGCTCGCGCGTTTCAGCAACATCAGCAGCAGCCTCCAGGGATATAATCCTAGAAGAGTTATCCTCTACGCGTGGGCGCGTGGGCGCGTCGCGCGCATCCTTGTCATGTGACGGCAACGTTTGTTCACGTTGGCTCACGTGAGCGTCACGTTGCTTTTTCTCTCGCAGGCGCTTCTGACGTTCGCGGTCCTGTTCGCGCCTCAGTTCCAACGCGATGTCAGCCGGCGCGCGGAAAGCCTCAGCGTCCGCATCGATTGCCTTCAGCAGTGCCGCCAGCTTGTCGCCGGGGATGTGAAGGTCGAAAAGCATCTGGAGGGTTTCGGCGCTCAGGATCATGCGGACATGGCCTGCGCGAAAGCTGCCTGAGCGGCCATGTGAGCGCGGAGGACGCCGGTCATTCTTCCATCGCCCCAATGGCCTGATAGAGAAGGTGTGCCGTTCGCATTGGACCAACGAGACAGCGAAGGGCGTCGATAGCCTCCAGCGCGGCCTCTGTGCGCGCCGTGACGGAGTCCGTGGGCCAATCCTCCTGGGGAGGCGCTGGCGAGCGTCCAGGGCCGGCGTAGAGGTCCAGGGAGGTCATGGGGTGTCCTCCCAAGAGAACCGGCGTATGGTTGGGGTGTGCAGCTCCTCGCGGTTCAGGACTGAGCGCATGGAGGCGATGCGGGCTTTGACGCCAGCGCGCTTCCAGGCTTTGCGGGTGCGCTCACCGCGTCCGTTGCAGGCTCGGCCGTCCTCAACGATTGCGTCGCCGCGGAAGACCTTTTGCAGTTCCTCGAACTCGTCCAGGTCGCTCATGCCGCCCTCCGCTTACCGAGGTTGCGCCAGGCGGCTACGTCAGGTTCGTTCTTGGCGATCCGTTCGTCTGCGTCTCCGTAGAGCCATGCGAGACGTTGGCGGGTCGCGTACTCCCAGGTGAAGGTTGGAACCCAGCCGCCCCGACGCCAGACGAAGGGGCCATCGCGATAGGTGCTCATCGCCCCCTCCACCCGATCGCCCTGCACGCCCTCAGATCGTCGTGTCGGGCTTCCTGAAGGACATTGAGCCAGTATCGCTGGTCTCTAGTGTCTCCCCGCCTGCGGGCCTCTTGGAGGCGTTCACGGGCGGCTTGGGCTCTGTCCCTGGCCTTTTGGGCTGGGTTGGTGAGCCAGTTCGTCAGGAGGCGGATCATGACCAGGCGATCCCGCTCACGACGGCGGGAAGCATCAGCGCAAATTCCCACCAACGAACACGATCACCGCCCACGGCACGGATCGTGGCGACGCCCAGCCCGAAGGCCCCCGAGAACAAGCTGAATAGCGCTGTCCAGTGCAACACTTGACGCCCCTACCCCTGGCGCTGTCAGCGGGCGCGCCAGATTGCCCGGTGTCAGTTGCTAGTCAGCTCCTCGATCCAATCGGCCAGCAGCTCGAGCACGATCAGATTGGCGTTGGTGATCCGCCGGCTCAGCCAGGCGATCGGACAGATCATCAACAGGAGCAGCCCAAGAACGAACGCGACCGGCCAGCGCCACCAAGCGCCGCTCCTGGTCTTCCGCGTGGCGTCTTTCCCGGGCGATCCGTCCGCGTTCTTCATTGAGCCAGCCTTCGAATGATTGGCCGATCACCGCCCCGACGACGGCGTGCGCCAAACCCCAACCACCCTCGCGGAGCACATGCGTCAGGGTCGCCGCAGAGGCGTGGCCCTTCAGGATGTTCGCCGCCGTGTCCTTGGGGATTTTCCATGCGCGAGCTGCGTGCTTCGCGGTGTCTCTCGGCCACGTTCGGCGCGCGTATGTGGAGAGTGCATCCCGAATATCGCGCGCCAGAGGCAAAATCTGCCCGCCATCCGTCATGATTTCCGCTGCCGTCAAAGCCATTGTGGGGACCTCAGACGGGAGTCAGGCAGATGGAGGTTGGACGGATCGAGTACGCGAAAGCAGCCGAGCGGAACCTGAGAAGTGCTATGTTGCTCGGAGGACGAGAGGGCTGGGCGTTGGCGCGCCTGGCTCTCGTTTACCTGGACCGTGCGCGCGATGCTGATCAGAAGATCGCGGAACGGGACCGGAGTTGCGTTGCGGATGATCGTCTTGTTCTTGCCGCCGACCATGGCGACCACACCGATGCGCCGGGCCTTCTCGTAGCCGTAGCGATCGATCATCCATTCAGGGATGCGCTGCTCGCCGCGGCCCCAATGCAGTTCAGGAAGATCGACGCCACAGGCATAGAGCCATGTGGGCTTGCGCGAGGCGTGGCCGTAGAAGCCCTGCTCAATGTAGCACGTCCAACCGAAGTCGTCGGCGCGGACCCAGCCGCCTGTACGAGGGGGGCGGGCAAGGCCGAAGTGCTGCCAGGCGCGGCTGTCGGCCGGATGCTCCAACACACCGCCCCATTGGCGCACGGATGCCAGCGCAGCATCGAAACAGCCGCCATCGTCCCCGAGCCGGTACTGATGCGGCTTCCGCGTAGAGCCGTGCCAGAACCGTCCCCAGCGCTGGCAGGGCGGGTGCGCCACGACCGGATGCGGGCCACGATACCGGCGCGCGTCGCGGGCTTCGTCCCACGGATCAACACCGGGTTGCCCGAAGTAACAGCCGCCGGTTTCGACGTAGAGGGCCGCGATCATGCCACCCCCCGGAAGGGGTGCGCGGGGAACGCTTGGGGTCGTCCCCCGCGCTTCAGCGTGCCATGGGGGGGCGGTAGGCACGCGGAATGACGTACGCCACGCGAGAAACGCAACCTGCCCGCGGGGTGCGACAAGATTCCCGCGCGTTCACCATTTTGTCTGGTTGTAACGTTTGTTTCAGACCCGTAGCACTGCCCTGGCTGAGGGGCGCAGTCGTCGGGGTGGAAGCGTATGGGTTTGTCGCTCGATGCGATGGAAGAGCTGTTGCTCGCGGTCGTGGGCGCGAAGCTGAAAGGACGGTCCCGCCGCGAACGAGATGCGTTCCTGCGGATGGTCGCCGTCGACCTGGACCCCGAGGCTCCGATCCCGCTCGTCAGAGGCAGGCACAGCGCAAAAGCGGAAGCGCACTCCTGGTGGCTGAGAAGGATGCCGGATTTCCTGGGGGAGTAGGGCATTCAGGGCCCGCCCCACTGCTGGAGACCGGAGTTTTGATAGTTGGCCATCTGCTGAGCGTAGAGGTTGGCCACCCCGGCCGCGTTGTAGGCGGATGGCAGGTTCGCGATCGGGATAATGTCGCCTGGGCCGCCCGTAGAACGGCGCTGGGGCGGCTCAGGAGCCGCCGGCGCGGGCTTGCCCCACAGACCACGCAGCCACCGCCCCACGATGTCCCAGGGCTCCCCAGGCGTGACGATCTGGCAAGGTGGCCAGTCGTGCATCTAGGCGCCCGCCTCTGGTTGTGCAGAGTCGAAGTCGGGCCAGCCATGACGGAACTGGCCCGCGCAATTCGGGGAGGTGAGATTGGGGGACGAGCACCAAGAACCGCGAGCCTCGTTGCCCGGAAAGGGGCCGCCAACGGTCTTCATCGCGGAGAGCATGACCGGGGCGACCGCCGATGGGTCGGGCATATTCCTGACGCTCTTCGGAGAGCGTGCAGTCGGCCGGGAAGAGAATTTCGAGCGGGTGCCGATCTTCTCTGCCTTCCTGTTGCCGGCGGAAGCGCAGCATCTTTTTACGAACCTGGACGCGGCGATTATCGAGGCCGGCAAGAGGGCCGCAGCGAAACCCAAGCCCAAGTAGAGGGTGTGGCGGGTCATGCGGCACGCTCCAGCTCCATGAGCTTTTCGAGCGTCACGTCGGGAAAGGCTTGAACCAACTCGGGCCAGACTTCGCGGGGGATGCGGTTGCGATGCTTCCACACGCGCACACGGCCGATCTCGACCCCGAGGGCGTCGGCGATGACGTGATCGCCGCACTCAGCGATGAAGTTCGTCGTTCGCTTTTCCATCTGGTAGAGATTACGACACGTAACCGACCTTCGTCAAACGAAATTGCGCCGCGTAATGTGACAGGGCGTAACCTGCCCTGCATGGCTGATGAGCGCTGGCGAGGTCTGAGCGAGCCGTGGGAGCGCCTACGCTGGGCGCGCTCTCAACGGTTCGAGACCGTGAAGGACGGCGCGGTCCACGTTGGGATGCGCCCCAATACCTATTCGGCCTACGAGCGCCGGCCCGACAGCTCCAAGCACTCGCAGATGGACCATCAGCAGGCGATGCACTTCGCCAATCGCTTCAAGGTCCGCTGGGAATGGCTCTTGCTGGGGAAGGGCGAGCCCTACGAGGCCAAGGACGAGCCGCCGCCTACCGAGCCCATGGTGAGAGCGCTCAAGGTCATGCGTGGCGTCTCCCCGGCTCAGCAAGAAGCAATCGCGACCGCTATCGAAGCCCTCGCGAGAACCAGGGCGGGAAAGAGATGATGGCGCGGATCGGCTGGGCGGCGCTGCTCGCTGGATGCCTGGTCACTACCGCCGCCGCCGATGAGGTCTGCTATCCCAACAACCCATCATATCCGCCAGCCGGGCAGACGTGCTATAACAACGGCTCGTCCACCGGCCCGTCTGGCGGGGCGTACACCGTCCCGCCCAACGTCCATTGCAGCTACCTCGACATTCTGACGCTCGCCTGCATGGGCAAGTCCTCCGCTGGCTGGCAGCGGCTCCGAGCCGAACGCGATGAGGTCAAGCAGCTCGTGATCGCCGGGCGCTGCGATGACGCTATCAAGCGGGCCTTGGAAGAGAACGATTGGACGATGGCCCGCGACGTAAAGGCGGTCTGCTCCCCCACCCCCTGACCCGGTGACGAGTCGCCACCAAGCCGAGCCGTGGGCCTAAATCGGTTACACGACGTAATTTCCGCTTGCAAAGCACGATTACGTCTCGTAATCTCTCCTCACATGGAGCGCGCCTGATCGGTTGTGTCTCCTGGGATTGAGGAGGGTGAGAAGTGGGTGAAGGTAATGGGTCAGACGTAGCGTCCGATGGACCCGTCGTGGACGACAGCTTCGCGTCGCCATCCCCGGAAGAGGCTATTTCGGAAGAGGCGCTGGCCGTCATCGAAAAGCGCGTGGCTGGATACGTGCGCGAAGCGGCGGACAACTTCTATG
>Ga0105240_10002081_pt1 | contig 32789 bp, 24 predicted proteins | sample KBSC54metaG_FD_80426 | JGI IMG/M metagenome (GOLD analysis project Ga0105240, IMG submission 80426) | Corn rhizosphere microbial communities from Kellogg Biological Station, Michigan, USA - KBS C5-4 metaG | ecosystem: Host-associated > Plants > Roots > Rhizosphere > Soil | place: Michigan, USA... | reverse complement strand
TCAAAGTTCGGTCGCAGCATGATTAGTTATTAATGTGATTACAAGCATTTATCCCGCCACATCGTCGGCGAGGAACAAATTTTTGATCTGAACCGTTGTTTCTTATGCTTGGTGGCCGTAGGCTGGCGAATCATATCCGAATGGCAGCGGACCCACAAAAGCACCCGGGCACAGTCGGGGCCGGACCTGTAAGCCTCCGGCCGGAGCGGTTGGAGGATGAGCCTTTTCTTTTCGAGGTCTATGCCAGCACGCGGGCAGAGGAATTGGCTCTGACTGGCTGGGATGCTCCGACGCGGCTGGCGTTTGTGCAGATGCAGTTCCGGGCGATGCGCACGGGGTATGCCGGCCAATTTCCGAAGGCCGAGTTCTCCGTCCTCGTCCAGGCCGGCCGGCCGGTAGGACGCATCGTGGTGGATCGGTCCGAGGAGGCCATCTGCCTGGTAGACCTGGCGCTCCTGCCCGAGTATCGGGGCCTCGGCATCGGAACGAGTTTAATGCGGGAGTTGATCGCCGAAGCTGGGAAGGTGGGGAAGCCAATCCAACTGCACGTCTTCAAGCGGACACGCCCCATCCAGTGGTACGCGCGGTTGGGCTTTGTCAAAACCGGTGAAACCGGGGCCTACGATCGGTTGGAGTGGCGGCCGTGACTGCGAAGAACCGGCGGGCCCGACCCGCCAATCCTTTCGTTCCTCTTGCCGCTGAAAAATGTCTAATCCGGCCCTTTCCGTGTCCGTTCGCGTCCACTTTTCTGGACAGACAAGAGACATCCCCTACCTCACCAGCCGGCTGAACACAGCTTCATATTCAACCCCGTCCGCCCGCTTTCCTACCGGGACGATGAAGAGGTCAAAGCGCCCAGTTTTTTCCTGCTCGAAACTATAGATCTTCTGCGGCAGAACCCGGTCCTCCGAACCAAGGAAAAGTAAGGAGAAGCTTTCCACACGGTGATTTCCGGCGGTTGACCCTGGACCGGGGACCACCTGCCGGAGCTTCAGAGCGACCGGATCCGAGCCCGCTGCGCTTACGAGGAAAGATTCCCCAAGCAGTTTGTTCCAGAAGTCTGGGGTGAGGTCGTCCAACGGCGTGCGATTCATTTTCTTGAGGGTGTTAAGTTACCAGAGCCATTGCTTGGTTTGAACTTTTTTCGCGCCGAAAGTATTTCGGAGGCAGGCCCCCTTTTTGAGGCAGAAACGAGGCAGAAACGATGCAGTTTTGATCGCCCGAGGCCCTTTTCGCCCTTTCCAGTCGGGCAGCCGCGCGGCCTTGTAGGCAGATCCGGGCCGTTCCACTCGACGAGGGTTCGCTGGGCGACCTTGAGCCGCCCGGCGATACGGCGCAGGCTCCATCCCTTGGCGCGGAGTTCGAGGAACTGGTTTTTGAACGCTTCGCGAGGACGATGAAGTAGAAACAACCCTAGGTCCACCTCGCGGGTTTGGCCGATAGGTGCTGGCCGACCGCGGGATTCGCTTGGGCTTGGAAGTCGCGAAGCGTTTGGAGCGCGTGCAGCTCGCTGCCGCTTTTGAAGGCGTGCGAGGGTTTGGAAGGGCGCGGACGTTCGGAGGCATCGATTCGCACCGCGCTGGCGTGAGCCCACCGAAGCTAGGCCGAGCGAGTGCTCGTTTTGAGCATCGATTTGGCCCGGATGCTCCTCTGTGAAAGCAGCTGATGAACCTCCAAACCCAATGTTGAGAGGCAAGTCCTGCCCCAATGTTTTCCACGTGAGTCAACCCCAGGGGCCAGAAACGTCAATGGTACCTCGCAGCACGAGCGAAGCAACGGCGCCGAGGGTGCTCAACGCAATTCAGCTTGCGCAGGCGGCGGGCAAGGGGTTCTATTCGAATATGGGCGACGTCCATGAGACTGAAAAATGGTGGTCGGGAGTTGGTGAACTTGTTTTGTGGGTTGCTTTCTATTTCTGGGCGGTCTGGATATTTATCGCTTTTCTACCCCCCAAGCCGGAGCAAACGCCCTTCGAAGCCTATTTGAAGAACCAAATCCAGCAACAAACTGATGGTGCGCGGTCTGGGGGCGGCCAGCGGCTTGATCAAGGTTCCGGCGACCAGCAGCACCATAGCCTCCTGCGCGGGCGCCAGGAGTGACCCGAGGAAAAGGTTGTGTTCAAGAGAGCCTTAAGAATAATCGGGAGCTCTGATCGAGAGTTTTGAAAAGGTTAATGCGCCGCTGAAGCCGCCGCTGAAATGGGCCGGAGGAAAGCGGTGGCTGGTGCCCCAGTTGTTGCCCATCTGGCAGCAGCATGCTCAACGACGGTTGGTGGAACCCTTTTGCGGTGGGCTGGCCGTGACCCTTGGGATTGGTCCGCAGCGGGCGTTGTTGAACGATATCAATCCGCACCTGATTCATTTCTATCAATGGTTAAAAAGGGGGTTGAAAACTGAGCTGCCGATGGAGAACAACGAGGAGCTGTTTTATCGCCATCGTGACCGTTTCAATGAGCTTTTGCGTCAGGACCAGGCCGACCTGAAAGAGGCAGCGGAGCTGTCCTATTTCCTGAATCGGACGGCATTCAACGGCTTGTGCCGGTTCAATCGCAAAGGCGAGTTCAACGTGCCTTTCGGCCGTTATCGCACGATCCCATACGTGCATGATTTTTCGAACTACCAGGATTACTTTCAGGATTGGGATTTCACGACCGGGGACTTCGAGAAAATCGCCTTGGCACCTGACGATTTCGTCTACGCCGATCCCCCTTACGATGTCGAGTTCACGCAATATTCGAAACAGGGCTTCGGGTGGGCTGAGCAAGTGCGGACGGCGGAATGGCTGTCCCGACACGCCGGGCCAGTAGTGCTGTCCAACCAGGCAACCGAGCCGATCCTCAGGCTTTACGAGCAATGCGGGTTTGAAATGAAGATTTTGGAGGCGCCGCGGCGAATCAGTTGCACGGGGGATCGTCGGCCGGCCAAGGAAGTCCTGGCCGTGCGAAACCTCGAAATGATCTAAATTAGATAGGCCGGGTTGCGGTGCAGCAAACGCGACAGAGAATATGCGTGCGTGGGCCAAACCTGGGGCTAAATTGTATGGATGGCTGAGGCTTATAGGCAACTGCTGGATGCGGCGATCCAGCACCTGCAAAATCTGAAGGCGCGCGGTGTGCGCTACGTTCCGGTTTCCTCTGGATTGCTTTCCAACCTGAGCGAAAGTCCTGCTCCGACCATGCGCCGTCAGGAAACGATTGCTCGCGCCCCGGAGAACCAAAGGCCGGCCCCCGTTCCACTGCTTCCAAAGGAAAAGGCTGCTGCACCAGGGCCAGTGGCCCGGACCACGCTTGTGGCTGCTCCGCCCGTCTTGGCGCCAGTGCCGCCCCCCAAGACGCTTAGCCCCGAGGCTAAAGCTGCAGCCTTCGCTGAACTGCGCCAGCGGGCCCTGGCTTGCGTGAAATGCGCCGGTTTGGCCGCTGCCCGCAAGAACGTGGTGTTTGGCGTGGGGAACCTCAACGCAACTCTGATGTTTGTCGGTGAAGCGCCGGGTGCCGATGAAGATATTCAGGGGGAGCCTTTTGTTGGGAAAGCAGGGCAGTTGTTGACCAAAATTATCCAGACGATGGGGCTTTCGCGTGAGTCGGTCTATATCGCAAACATATTAAAATGCAGGCCGGATACCCCTGGCCAGTCCGCGGGCAACCGCAAACCGAAGCCTGAAGAGATGCAAACCTGTATTCCTTATTTGCACGAACAGATCGACCTGATCGCGCCACAGGTGATTGTGGCTCTGGGGGGGACGGCAGTGGAGGGTTTACTGGGCAAGACAGGCATCACTCAATTGCGGGGGAATTGGCACACTTACCGTGGCATACCCCTGATGCCAACGTATCATCCTGCCTACCTTTTACGGAATCAGGCTCTGAGTGAAAAACGCCGGGTGTGGGAAGACATGCTGCAAGTGATGGAAAAGATCGGAATTCCCATTAGTGACCGGCAGCGGAGTTTTTTCCTGAACAGTGCGGCGTGACTTGAGCAATTTGAAGGGTTCAACTTGCGAGCTGCCGAGCGCAACCCGGCAGCTTTAATCCCATTCATTTGCCAAAATTCCTCCGCGGCGGCGCCTCCTCTGTGCGGTCAAACGCACAGTTCCGGCGGTAAGGCCCCTCAGGCACACTCCTCGTAGATGGATTATCGATTTGCATTCGGCGCCGTGATTCATATCCTGCCACGCTTGACTGATTAGCTAGATGCGACAGTTTCTGACTATTTCGACCAACGCATTCATGGAACTGGTACGGCAGCCGGTGTTTCTGCTGCTGATGACCAGTTCGGCGCTCTTCGAGATTTTTCTGGCCACCCCGTACTACTTCGCTTTTGGGGACGAGCCGAAGCTCGTGAAGAACAGCACGTTAGCGGTGATGTTGCTGGCGGGGTTGTTTGGGGCCGTGTTGAGCGCTTCCGCCTCTCTGGCGCGTGAAATTCGAAGCGGAACCGCCCTGGCAGTGCTCGCCAAGCCTGTCAGCCGGGCCCAGTTCCTCCTGGCGAAGTATGTCGGGCTCATGGCCGCGCTGACGTTGTTAACCTATGTGAATCTCCTGGCGGTGTTACTCGCCAGCCGGATGGCGTTCGATGCCTACGGTTCCGCTGACCTGTTCGCCATTGGAATTTTCTCACTCTCCATACTTATCGCTTATTTGCTGGGAGGGTTTAGCAACTTTTTTCTCCGGCGCCCCTTCGTTTCGGATGCGGTGTTTTGCCTCACGATCATGGTGACGGTTGCCTTTCTGGTTATAAATTTTTACACGAAGGAAGCTAAGCCCCAGGTTTTCGCCACGGGGGTTGACTGGCGGTTGATCCCGGCTGGGGTGTTGGTTCTGTTTGCGCTTTGGATCCTGGCCGGGCTGGCGCTGGCCTGCTCGACGCGTCTGGATGTGATCCCCACGCTCGCGGTCTGTTCAGCGCTGTTTCTCGTCGGGATCATGTCCGATTACCTTTTCGGCCGGAGAGCGGACCCCGTCTGGAAGTCTGAGATGGAGCAGCAAGTGACCGGCTCGAGATGGTCCGAGGATCAAAAGGCGCTGCTCAGGCAAATCGTCGAGAGATACGACAAAGACCACAGCGGAGCGTTGGATTTCGCGGAGCGGCAGGCCATTAGCCTCGAAGACAAAGGGCGCATGGAGAAAGCGGGAATGGGGGGTGCCTGGTGGGCTTCCGTGCTTTACACGGTGACGCCAAATTGGCAACTTTTCTGGCTCGCAGATGCCTTGAACTCAGGCCAAACCGCGTTTCATTGGGGCTACGTAGCCAAAGCTTTCGCGTACGTGGTGGGTTATGTGGGCGCCATGCTGGCCATCGCGGTGGCCCTTTTCGAGGAGCGCGAGTTGAGTTGATGGTCCTTGCTTAGTATCTGATTTCACATGGAACGTAATCTACAGAAGAATGGGCTGGTCAACCTGCTGATGCTGCTGGGCGCCGGGATCGCCGCCTTCGCCGTCGCGCGCTACAGCAACTCGCTGGCCGGGACGGTCAGTGTGCTGTTCCTGGGGTTGGGTATCTTCGTGGCGGTGGTCAGTTGGTTCCAGATGCGGCTGGAGGACAGCGAACGCCTCGAGAAGTTGGAGTTGGATGAACTGGCCCGAACCCACGGCGAGTCGGCCCTGTTCGAGACCAAAGACGCCGAGGTCCTCCCGGCACGGCGTTCGCGAGAACAGTTCGAGCGGTTTTTCCTGCCTGTCTTCACTGTGCTATTGTGCCTCGTCGAGGCGGGTGGGGCTTATTTTCTATGGCAGTGGCTTTCGGCCACCACGACCGAGGTCGAGATCAAACAGCCCATGCCTGGGATGTTCCTGTTCTTTCTCCTGGCGCTCGTGCTTTTCCTGCTGGGCCGCTTTTCAGCGACCTTCGCGCGATTGGAGGATCAACGGCTGTTGCGCCCGGGAGCCAGCTATTTGCTGCTGAACGCGATCCTGTGCGCAGTCGTGGGTGGAGGAATTATCGGGGTGCAAGCGGGGTTCCCAAAATCGGACTTTTACGTCGCGCACGCGCTGGCCCTGCTGCTGGCGTTGATTTCCATCGAAACGTTAGTGGCTTTGGTGCTGGAGATCTACCGGCCGCGGGTCAAAGGCAAAATCGAGCGACCGATTTATGAGAGCCGGCTGGTAGGGCTGCTAGGTCAACCTGAGGGTTTGATCACAACCGCGGCCCAGGCGATCGATTACCAGTTCGGATTCAAAGTGTCCGAGACCTGGTTCTACCGCTTTTTCGAGCGAGCGATTCTCTGGCTCCTGCCGTTGCAGCTCTTTCTTCTGCTCTTGTCGACGACCTTGGTGATCATTGAGCCGGGCGAGAAGGCCCTCCTGGAACGATTCGGCCGGCCGGTTGAAGGCCGGGTGGTTCTGGGCCCCGGCGCCCACTTCAAGTTGCCGTGGCCGATCGATAAGATCTACCGGTCACGGACCGAACAAATTCAGAGTTTCGAGGTGGGGCTTGCTCCGGGAGCGGAAGGCGAGGAGAAGCGTGTTGTGTTGTGGGCCAAGGCTCACAGCAAGGAAGAGAACTTCCTGATCGCCAATCGGGAGCCCAAGTCATCGGAATCGGCCGACGATGCAGCCGGGAAGCGTACACCGCCTGTGAGTCTCTTGACCGGGAGCATTCCGATTCAGTACCAAATTACGAACCTGGAGAACTGGGCCTATATCAACGAAGATTCGCCTTCGCTCCTGCAGGACTTGGCTACGCGGGAGATCGCGCGGTACCTCGCGGGCGCGGATCTGAACACCTTATTGACGAAGGGGCGGCTGGAGGCTTCCGAGACGCTCGTGGCACGGATTCAGGCCGCAGTCAACGAGCACCAAATGGGAGCCAAAATTATCTCTGCCGGCCTGGAGGATCTTCATCCCCCGGTCAAAGTGGCGCCGGACTACGAGAAGGTTGTGGGCGCGTTGCAGGCGAAGAGGGCGAAGATTCTGGCGGCGATGGCTTACCAGATTAGCACCAATGCCTTATCGGGCGCGCAGGCGTTTTCGATCGTCAACCGCGCCCACGCCGAGCGGACCGCGCGAGAAGTCGGCGCGTTGGCGCAGGCTGCGCTGTTCACGAATCAGATTCCCGCCTTTCAGGCGGCGCCCTCGGTTTACGCGCAGCGCGCGTATCTGCAAACCTTCGCGCGCGCGACCGCCAACGCGCGCAAGTACGTCCTGTTGACGACCAATACGGAGGATGTGATCACGTTCGACCTGCAAGAAACAATTGCCCAGGATTTGCTCAAGTTAAAAGTTCCCGCTGTTCAAAACAAATAACGTTTAAATGAAACGCAATTTTCTCGCCATTGCCGTTGGCGCCTTATTGATCTTCATCGTGTGCCTGCTGCTGTTCGTCTTTCAGGTGCGCAAGTCCGAAGTGGTGGTGGTGACGACGTTTGGTAAGCCCACGCGGGACGTGAGCGAACCCGGGCCGCATTTGAGATGGCCCTGGCCGATTGAGAACGTTCACCGATTCGACCAGCGCGTGCAGAACTTTGAGGACCGTTTTGCCGAAGGGCTGACAGCCGACAGTTTTAACCTCTTAACCTCGATTTACGTTGGTTGGCAAATAACGGATCCCAAGGCCTTTTACCCTACCTTCGCGGGCAGCTCGGAACCCATCGCCGAGGCGGAGAAGGCTTTGGATCGGATGTTGGGAAATGTCAAGCAGGGCGTCATCGGCAAGCATCCCCTGGGGGACTTTCTGGCTCCAGTGGGTGAAGGGAACAAGTTTGCGGATATCGAGAAAGAAATTCTCGGCATTATCCAAGCCCAGGTGCAGGCCAACAACTACGGGTTGAAAATTCAATTCCTGGGGATCAAAAAGCTGGGACTGCCGGAGACTGTGACTCAGCAGGTGTTTGACCGGATGCAGTCCGAACGCAAGGTGCTGGCCGACAAGTCGCAAGCCGAAGGCGAGGCGGATGCGCAAAAGATTCGATCCGAAGCGGACACCAAGGCCGCCCAATTGCTGGCCAACGCCGACGGTGAAGCCACCCAGATCCGTGGCAAAGGCGAGGCGGAAGCCGCCAAGTCTCTGAATGTGTTTCAGCAGAATCCCGAGCTAGCCTATTTCATTTTCCGCCTGGCCGCTCTGGAAGGATCGCTGAAGGACCGATCGACGCTGATCTTTGATCAACGCACGCCGCCGTTCGACCTGTTCCAGGGCATCTCGACCAACGCGTTCAAATAGAGACTATGGCCGACCAACCTTATCGACCCGACGATTTGCCCACGGCCGACGTGCCGATTGATGCCGGTTCGCAGGCATTGTCGGAGGCTCTGCGCAGCAGTTTTGGCATCATTAAGTTCGTCACGCTCCTCCTGGTCGGGCTGTTTCTGGCCTCCGGGTTTTTCACCGTGGGCCCGCAGGAACGGGCGATTGTTATCCGGTTGGGAAAACCGGTGGGAGAAGGGGAGAAGGCCCTGCTCGGGCCGGGTTTGCATTACTCACTGCCCTACCCCATCGAAGAATACATCAAAGTCCCGATCACGGCGATCCAGAAGGTGAAATCCACCGTGGGCTGGTTCGCGGTAACGGCGGCCCAGGAACTCGCAGGCGAAGACCGCGCGCCGCTGGGCGTGGGCACGCCGATGAACCCGGAAGTGGACAGCTATCTGCTGACCGCGGATAACAACATCGTTCATAGCCGGGCGACACTCGTGTATCATATCTCGGACCCGGTGGGCTATGTGTTCAATTTTGTCAATGCCTCCAACGCCGTCGTGACTGCCTTGGATAACGCGCTGATCTTCTGCGCGGCTCGGTTCAAAGTGGATGACATTCTGACGCGTGACGTGGCCGGCTTCAAGGAAGCGGTCCGCAAACGCGCTACAGATCTGGTCAACGCAGAGAACCTGGGCATTGTGGTTGAGGATTGCCCGATTGAAAGCCGGGCGCCTAGGCAGTTGCAGGATGCCTTCGCCGGGGTTCTGAAAGCGGAAGTAACGCGGCACAAGGTCCTGGACGAGGCCCACATTTACGAAAACCAAGTGACGAACCGCGCGAGTGCAGATGCGCAGTCGCGGGTGAACGCTGCGGAATCGGATCGCTCCCGGCTCGTCAACGATGTCAATAGCCAGGCCGAGCGGTTCAATGACATTCTGCCGAAATACCGCGCCAACCCTAATCTGTTCTCCCAGCAACGCCTGGCGGAGACCCTGTCCCGGGTGCTGACCAACGTACAGGATAAGATCTTTCTTGCGGAAGGCGGCAATGGCAAACAGCGGCAGCTCAGGCTATTGTTGAATCGCGAACAACCCAAGCAACTGTCCAACGAACCCAAACCGTGATTTAGTCGCATGCAAGTAACCTCTTTACTCAGCCGGGTGGAAAACACGCGGGATGACGGCTCCTGTGAGTCCTGCGGGCATGACCACGAGCATACGCCGGTGAAGCTCTGGCAGACGTTGGTGGGGGTGGTGCTGGTCATTAACGCGTTCATCGTGGATTGGGCTTTCGAGCAGGGCCATGCCGTCGCCAGCGCCAGCGCTTTCCTGGGCGCGATCACGCTTGGATACCCGATCGTACGGACCGCGATAAAGGACATTCTCGGCGGCGTGCTGAGCATCAACGAGCTCGTGGCGATTGCGGTGCTCGCGGCGTTTGCTTCGAGTGACTACAAGACGGCCGGCGTGGTGGCGTTCTTCATGCTCATGGGGGAGATCATCGAGACCCGGACGGCCGAAGGAGCACGGGCGTCGATTGAATCGCTGATCAAGCTGACCCCAACGAAAGCCCGCCGTTTGACGGCCCAGGGCGAAGAAGAGGTGCCGGCCAGCAGTCTCGCCGTGGGCGACACGATTCGTATTCGACCCGGTGACAACGTGGCGGCTGACGGTGTCATTGTCACCGGCCAAGGCTCCTTTAATCAGTCCACCATTACGGGTGAATCTTTGCCGGCGGACAAGAAGCCAGGAGACGAGGTGTTTGCCGGCACGCAGAATTTGACCGGAGTGCTCGAGATCAAGGTGAGCCGAGCGGGGCAGGACACCACGCTGGGCAGGGTGCGGGAGCTGATCCTGGCGGCCGAAAAGACCAAGCTGCCGATCATGAAGATCGTGGATCAGTACATGGGCTTTTACACTCCCCTGGTGTTGGTCATCGCCGCGCTCGTGTGGGCCTTCACCCGGAGGTTGGACAACGTGATTTCGGTGATCATTTTTAGCTGTCCCTGCGCGTTCATCCTGGCCACACCCACCGCCATGGTGGCCGCGCTTTCCGCGGCGGCCCGCCTGGGAATTCTCATCAAGAACGTTGCCGATATTGAACTCGCCGCGAAGATCAACGCGTTCATTTTCGACAAAACGGGTACCCTGACGACGGGCGAGTTGGCGGTCAGCCGGCTGGCCCCCTTGGGTGATACCAAGCCCGCCGAGTTGCTTCGGTTGGCCGCCTCGGCGGAGAAGTATAGCAATCATCCGACCGCCAAGGCGCTGGGGTTACTCGCAAAAGAAGCGGGAGTGCTCGTCAGCGAGCCCAAAGACTTTTCCGAATCGGCCGGCCGTGGGATCAAGGCGGAGGTCACTGGAAGCCGCGTTCTCGTGGGCCGTGCTCAGTGGCTCCGAGATAATGGCGTTACCGATGACTTCATCAAATCCGTAGACTTGAACGAGACGGAGGGCTGGAGTTTGATTTTCGTGGCCCGGGATGGTCAGTGCATCGGCTGGGTGGGCTTGCAGGACCAGACTCGGAGCGAAGCCCGCGAGTCGCTGGCGGAACTGAAGAGTAGCGGCGTGAGGCGGATCGCGATGGTATCGGGTGACCGGCAGGCGGTGGCCACGCGGGTGGCGCAGGAAATCGGCTGTGAAGAGGCCAAAGGTGAGTGTTTGCCGCAGAACAAAGTCGAGTTTGTTCGCACAGTGAAGAGCAAAGGCTACCGCGTCGCGGTGGTTGGGGATGGCGTCAATGACGCACCGGCGCTGGCCGCGGGTGATATCGGCATTGCCATGGGCGCAGCCGGGAGCGAGGTCGCCATCCACAGCGCGACCATCGCTTTGATGAACAATGATCTGCGTCGTCTACCCTTCCTGGTGCAGCTCTCGCGCAGCACGCGCGGCGTGATTAACCAGAATTTTCTGTTCGGTGTGGCTTTTATCATCGGGGGTATGACTCTGGCTGCGCTGGGCAAGGTTCCCCCGGTCCTGGCAGCCGCCATGCACACCACCGGCTCGCTGATCGTCGTCTTTAACAGTGCGCGGCTTGTGCGCAAAGGTGAGGAGCTCGAACATTTTCATCCCGAACCTCAGATGCCCAAGCCACCTCAACCCATGCCTCGCGGTCCTAGCCCCCAGGCTGAGCTGGAGGCGAAACCGGCTTAACCTGCGATCCCCCGCACAAACAGTTTTCATCGCATGCCTACCGCGCTCCTCGAACCCGCCTCGCCCCAGACCGTCGCTACCACTCCCAAGGGGGAGGTCGTCGTTTCCGTACGCGGGTTGACCAAGGTGTTCAAAGATTTTTGGGGACGGCCCAAAGCCCGGGCGGTGGATAATGTTGATTTCGAGGTGCGCCGCGGCGAGGTCTTTGGCTTGTTGGGTCCCAACGGGTCGGGTAAATCCACCACGGTCAAGCTGATCCTGGGGTTGCTGCACGCGACCCGGGGCCACATCGAGGTGTTTGGACATTCGCCGAGCCACGTCCCGACGAAGTCACTGATCGGGTACCTGCCGGAGGAATCGTATTTGTACCGGTATCTAAACTCCCGTGAGACGCTCGAGTTTTTTGGGAATTTATTTGAATTGCCGAAGCAAAAGCGGCAGGAGCGCACCGAGCAATTGTTGGAGATGGTGGGCCTAAGCCAGGCGCACCTGCGGGCGGTGGGAGAGTTTTCGAAAGGCATGCAACGGCGGATTGGCCTGGCCCAGGCGTTGATCAACGACCCGGCGCTGGTCATCCTGGATGAGCCAACGTCCGGGCTGGACCCCATCGGCTGCCGCGAGGTGAAGGACCTCATCAAAACCCTCGCCCAACGCGGCAAGACGGTTATTTTAAGCAGCCATCTGCTGGCCGACGTGGAAGACGTTTGTGACCGGGTGGTGATCTATTATGGCGGCAAGATCCAGGCGATGGGCACGCTCCGGGACCTGTTGGCCACGCCCGATGCTATCCGGATTACCACGCCTGCCTTGCCTCGCGCCACCATGGAGCGAGTCCTGGAACTCATCCGCAAAGATGTGGCCGAGGACAAAGTGCGCATCGACACGCCGACGCAGAACCTCGAAAGCTACTTCCTCGATGTGGTGCAGAATGCGCGGCGCGCCGCGGCCGAGACCTCCGGAGCAACTTCCGGAGCCCGCGTGGCGGCGTACTTGCGCGGCAGCGCGGAGGAAAAACCGGCCGCCGACAAGATCCTGGAGCGCCTCACCAGCGCGCAGCCTGCTCCGGCGCAGCCTCTCGCGGAGAGCAAACCAGTTGAGGCGGTGGACCAGGGAAAACTGGAAGCGCTCACCAAAGGGAACGAGCCCGCCACCCCGGCGGCCAAACCAGCGGCCGAGGCACAGAAATCCGCGGAGTTGGAAAAAGCGAACGAGAAGCTCTCATCGCTGTTGGGCAAGCCGAAATGATGCAACAGGTCTGCGCTATTGCCTGGGTCACGTGGAAAGCCGCCTTTCGCTTTCGGCTTTTCCTGGTCGTCTCGGTGTTGCTGCTTGGGGCGGTGGTGGGTTTGCCGTTGCTGATCAAGGACGACGGCACCGCGCGAGGTTTCACCCAGATCCTGCTCACCTACACGCTCGGGCTCATTAGTGCCCTGCTGGGGCTCTCGACGCTTTGGCTGGCGTGCGGCACATTGGCGCGCGACATCGAAGAGTGTCAGATGCAGGTGGTCGCGGTGAAGCCCATCGCTCGCTGGCAGATCTGGTTGGGCAAATGGCTGGGCATTGTTTCTTTGAATGCCGCCTTGCTGGGCCTTTCCGGGCTGAGCGTGTATGTGCTCTTGGAGTGGCGCGCCACGCGGTTGCCCGCCGACCAGCAAAAGGTGCTGAGCAACGAGGTGCTGGTCGCTCGCGGGTCGGCCCGGCCCCCGGATCGCAACAAAGAAATCGACGACGCAACGGATAAGGTCTTGCGCGAGCGTTTGAAGAAGACTCAGTTGAACACCGGTGATTTGCCCGAGGTGAGGAAACAAATTCGCGAGCAAATCAAGGCCGATTACCAGATCATTCCCCCGGGCTATTACCGGCCGTGGACCATTGACCTGGGGTTGGCACATCACTTTCTGCGAGACCAACCCCTCTTCCTGAGGATCAAGTTCAACGCCGGGGCGAAGAGCGATTCGGGAACCTTCGATGGGCTCTGGCGGGTGGGTGTTCCGAATCGAACCAAGCTTTGGCAGAGCGAGGTGATGAGCCTGGCGCCGGATACTTTCCACGAATTTCAAATCCCGCCCAACCTGTTCGACGATAATGGCGTTTTAACCCTTCAGTTCATTAATCCCAACGAAACGGTTCTGCTCTTCCCGCTTGAGGATGGGATCGAGGTGCTTTATCGCGAGGGCGGATTCGGCCTTAACTTTGCCCGGGGCCTAGGCATTATCTTTTGCTGGATGGCGCTGTTTGCCGCGTTAGGTTTGGCCTCGGCAAGTTTCCTTTCGTTTCCCGTAGCGGCGTTCTGTTCGTTGGGGCTCTTGGCCATCGTTCTGGCCAGCGGCACGATGGCGAATGCGGTTTCGGAGGGCACGATTGCCAATTACGACTCCGAAAAGGGAACCAAAGGCTGGACACCTGCCGATGTCGTGGTCATTCCCACCTTCAGGGCCATTCTGAAAGTGATCAGCCTGGCGAAAGATTTCTCGCCCATTGATTCCTTGAGCACCGGCCGCAGCATCACCTGGTTCCAATTGGCCCAGGCATTTGGGCAGATCGTCCTGTTGCTCGGGGGAGTGTTTGCCGCGTTTGGCATCATTGCCTTCAACCGCCGTGAGCTGGCTACTGCGCAGGGGACTCAATGAGTTGTCCCAAGCCTCAAGTTCCAGGCCCCAAGGCTCGGCGCCGTTCCCCCGTGCAAACATCCGATCGGCTGCGGTCTCGGTTGGAATCGGCCGCCGGAAAGTGGGAAGATAGATCCTTCGACCCGGGGTTTGAAACAGGAAACCCTTCGACGTGACCCCGAAACTCAAAAAAGGCCTGCTGCTGTTGCTGGCGTTTGTCCTGTTGACCGGCGTTTACCAGGTTCAAAACGTGTTGAACGTGGACCGGGAGGTGCTGGGGTTGACGAGGGTACAGCCGTTGGAGAATGCGCCACCCGTGCTGGCGTTCACCACGGTGGCGCTGGGCGGCTTTCGCGGGCTGATCTCCAATGCGCTGTGGATCCGCGCCAACGACCTGCAGGAGGACGACAAATACTTCGAGATGGCTCAGCTCGCCGATTGGATCACCAAGCTGGAGCCGCACTTTGTCCAGGTCTGGATCGTTCAGGCCTGGAACATGGCTTACAATATTTCAGTTAAGTTCAAGGATTACCCGGATCGCTGGCGGTGGGTCGAACGCGGCATCAATCTGTTGCGGGATGATGGATTGCGCTACAACCCCAATGAAACGCTTTTGTATCGCGAGCTGGCGTGGTTTTTCCAGCACAAGATGGGGCAAACCCTCGATGATGCGAACATGTATTATAAGCAGGAATGGGTGAACGAGATGTCGACGGTTTTTGACAAAAAAGAACCCAACCTGGACGAGCTGATCCATCCCCAAACCGAAAATCAGAAGGAACGCGCGCGGCTGCTTCGGGAGAAGTATAAAATGGATCCCGAGTTCATGAAGGAGGTCAACGGGCGGTATGGCCCCCTGGAATGGCGGCTGCCTGAATCACACGCCATTTATTGGGCTGCGCTCGGCTTGAAGAAAGCCCAGGAGAACCCGTCCAAGATTAAACCCGACGACTTGATTACGTTGCGCCGCGTGATCTACCAATCCATGTTGTTGAGCTTTCAGCGGGGCCGTTTGGTCGTTAACCCGTTCATCAAGAAATTCGAATTTGGTCCCAACCTCGAGATCGTGGGAAAGGTCAGCGCTGCTTACGAGGATGCGGCGAAGGAAGATTCAGCCAACCGCGATCACATTCTGACTGCCCACCGCAATTTCCTGCGCGATGCGGTCTATTTCCTGTATGTGCACAATCGGCTTAGCGATGCGGCGGTTTGGTATAAATATCTCGGCCAACACTACCCGAACAAAGTCCTGCTCGAACAGTTGACCAATTCGTATCCGGCGAATCTCAGCCTGGACGAATATGCGGTCAGCAAGGTGCAGGAGGATGTGGGTGACTCGATGGCCATGGACCGCATCCGGGCCATCATCGAGGGATTACTGGTCAACGGATACAGCAGTATGCTTCTGGGGGAGGACCAGCGGGCAGCCGGCTATGGGTTACTGGCGGAGAAGGTCCGGGAGACGTATGCGAGCAAGACCAGCGTGCGCAAAGATTCTATCCCCATGGCGCCGCTCGAGGACATCAAACAGGACGTGGTCCATCGGTTGCTGGATCCGGAGCAAGGCATGCCACCCGAGATGCGGGCGATGTTGCGCACCAAGCTGGGCTACGGCCCCGAACCACCTCGATCGGAGACCTCGACCAACGCCGTTCCGGAGAAAGTCTCCGGCCCATAATCGTCCGTGGGCTGGCCGACCTTGGCGGCTCCGCCAAAACAGGTTGCCTGCCAAACTTTCCGGGCTATGGTAGACGCCATGAGCAAAGCCAAGAGACTTCTCCATACCCGCTACCGAGTCGATGATTTGGAGCGAACCGTCAAGTTCTACCGCGAAGTGCTTGGACTCCAGGAGGTGCGCCGACACAAATCGCCTCGAGGATCGGAGCTGGTTTTTCTGAAAGCTCCGGAGAGCGAGGAATTGATCGAGCTCTGCCACTTTCCCTCCAGCGGCCCCGTGCATGTGCAGGCGGATTTGACTCACCTGGCGTTTGAAGTCGATAGCCTTGAGGAATTCGGCCGGCACTTGCATCAGCTGGGCATCAAGTATTCGGATGGACCCCATGTGAAACCTGACGGGGGTGGTATAGCGTTTATCGACGCACCGGAGGGATACGAGATTGAGCTGATCCAAATGGCGAAGTCAGGGGCGGGTTATTAGAGCGGCACACCTAATGGATTGTGGCGAGGCGTGTACGTGAAGCGTGATGAATGCGGAGTTCATGCGGTTACGAGCTCGCCATTTTCAATTCGACTTTCCCCGGCCGGCCATGGTGATGGGGATCGTGAACGTTACGCCGGATTCTTTTTCCGATGGCGGCCAGTTCCTCGATCCGGAGGTTGCTGTCCGACGGGGGTTGAAACTGGTCCTCGAGGGTGCGGAAATCATCGATGTGGGAGGTGAATCGAGCCGGCCGGGCGCGACCCCGGTGGCCGAGGCCGAGGAGTTGCGGCGCGTGATGCCCGTGATCGAAGCACTCGCCGCAAAAGGCGGGGTGGCCATTTCGATCGATACGATGAAAGTGAGAGTGGCGCGAGCGGCACTGGAAGCGGGGGCCAGCATCGTGAACGATGTGGGTGCCAATCGGACCGACCCGGCCATGTGGCATTTGGTGGCGGAATTCGGCGCCGGTTACGTCTGCATGCACATGCAGGGCAGTCCGGCGACGATGCAGGCCAACCCGGTTTATCGCAACGTCACGGACGAGGTGGGCGAGTTTTTCCGGCATCGGCTGCTGGATCTCAGCCATTGTGGCGTGAAGCCAGACCAGGTTATTCTCGATCCGGGGATTGGCTTCGGGAAAAAGATCGAGCATAATGTTCAATTACTGGGTGCTCTCGGCCGCTTTGGCGGCCTGGAACGTCCGTTGCTGATCGGGGTGTCGCGCAAGTCATTCCTGGGCCGTTCGTCCGGCGCGGACACGGCGAGTCGCTTGCCGGCCGCGCTGGCCTGTGCCTGCCTGGCCGTTGAGTCCGGAGTTCAGCTAGTCCGGACCCACGATGTGGCCGAAACCGTTCAGGCTGTGCGCATGACCGAAGCCATTATGGCAGTACGTAAAACGTGATCTTCGACCTTCTACATGGCCTCTGGCGGCCCGTGGTGGAAATTATGATCCTCACGGTGGGGATCTATTGCTTTCTTCGGTTCATCCGCGGAACACGCGGGGCGCCGGTCGTCACCGGTTTCCTGGTTTTGCTGCTGGCCTTCGTGCTGGTGAGTGTTCTGCTTAAATTGAAGGTTCTGCAGTACCTCCTCGGCGCTTTCTCCACATTCTTTATCCTGGCCGTGTGCATCATTTTTCAACCGGAGTTGCGTCGCATTCTGGCCGAGCTGGGCAATTTGCCCCTGTTTGCCACCGCTCACGAGCAGCGGCAGAATATCGAGGTGATCATCCAGACGGTGGAGCGGTTGGCCGATGTCCGGATCGGTGCCCTGATCGCCATCGAGCAGTCCATCCACCTCCAGGCCGCCGTCGAGTCGGGCATCATCGTCGATTGTGAGGCCACTCCGGAGATGCTCGAAACCATCTTTTTTCCGAATAATGCAATCCATGACGGCGGGGTGATCCTCAAGGGTGACCGTATTGCCTGCGCGGCGTGCATTTTCCCCCTGACCCAAAGGCAGGACCTCAACAAATCGTTGGGGACCCGACATCGGGCGGCAATCGGTCTGAGTGAGGAGACGGATGCTGTGATCGTGGTGGTTTCTGAGGAGACAGGAGCGATCTCTTACGCCTACCGGGGACAGTTGGTGCGCGGGGTCACTTCCGAGGAATTGCGGGCTTTCCTGACTTCGGTCCTGGTTACTCCGGCCGTACGATCGCGCGATTGGTTGCGGTGGGTTAGGTTCCGCGCGAAAGAAGAATCCGCCCCTGGCCCCCTTTTGCTGGCAAAGACGGACAACCCGGAAACCACAACGTCCACCGCGGCAACCGTAACGCCCACCGGCGGCGTGGCCAAATGATCCCGTTTCTGCGCAACCTCATTCTCGAGGACTTTTGGCTTAAGCTGTTCTCGCTCGTTCTTGCCGTGCTCACGTGGTTCACGGTCAGCAGTATGGCCAATCAAAAGGAAGGCTTGGCGGGCATGGCCCTGCCTTTAGCACCCGTCCCATCCCAAATGTCTCTCACGGTTTCCAATCTTCCGGTCACCATACTTTCCTCCGCCCAGGATGTCCGCAATTTCCACGTTGACCCGAGCGGGGTCGCCGTGACGGTGCAGGGCGATGCGGACACACTCAAGACACTACAGAGCAGAGACATACGCGTGTTGGTGGACCTTACCGGTATCGGGGCGAACCATCCCTTGCGCAAACGTCTCGAGGTTTCGACGCCCGTGGGCATCACCTATGTCGGCGTGAACCCACAGGACGTTCAGGTCATTTTTCCTCCCACCAATTAGTGGGGCCGAACTCTCAATCGCCGCTTCGTCGCCGCCGGAAGCTGCCGGGCGAGGGTTTGCCAGGGCGCTCCGGTTTCCGGTGTCGTTGGCGTGGCCGGCTGGCGGGGGCGCCCCGTTCAAGGTTCCTTGCTTTTGACGTGGTGCCTTCGGTAATAATATCGGCGAGAGTTTGTTCGGGTGCGGAGAAGTTTGACGCCTCTTGGGATTGCTCACGTACTGTGAGCGCGAGGATGTTGAAGAGGCCGCCTTCTCCGGATTTGCAGTGGATTTGGTAACGCATGACAAATACCAAAAAGATTTTTGGGACCGACGGTGTCCGCGGAACGGCTAATATTGAGCCAGTGACCGCGGAGACCGCGCTCAAATTGGGCCGAGCGGCCGGTCACGTCTTCAAGAGCCTGGCCTCGCAAGCCCGTGGGCGGGGGCGCCACAAGATAGTATTGGGCAAAGATACGCGGCTTTCCGGGTACATGCTGGAAAACGCGATTTCCTCGGGCATTCTATCGATGGGTGTGGATGTGCTATTTATCGGACCACTTCCCACGCCGGGGGTAGCGTACGTGACGCGGAGCCTGCGCGCGGATGCCGGAATCGTGATCACCGCTTCGCACAATCCCTACGATGACAATGGCATAAAATTCTTCCGCGCCGATGGGTATAAGCTCGACGACAAGATTGAGTTCGAGATTGAAAGCCTGGTGTTCAGTGGACGGATCGAGAATATCAGGCCCACCGCCGACGAGGTGGGCAAGGCAGTCCGCATTGAGGATGCCCTGGGCCGGTACATCGAGTACGTCAAAGCTTCGTTCCCCCGCGGCCTGACACTGGAAGGCATGCGCATCATCGTGGATTGCGCCCATGGCGCGGCCTACAAATCCACGCCGTGCGTATTGCGGGAGCTCGGCGCCGACGTCATTACCTACGGCAACCAGCCCGATGGGAAGAACATCAACAAAGACTGCGGATCCATGCATCCCGGTCTTATGTGCCAGAAAATCTGGGAACACCGGGCCGATATCGGTATTGCGCACGATGGCGACGCCGACCGGGTGCTCATGTGTGATGAGAATGGCAGGCTCATCGATGGCGACGATGTCATGGCCATTGCGGCTCTCGACTTGCTGGCCCAGGGGGCGCTTAACGAAAAAACCCTGGTGGCAACCGTGATGAGCAACGCCGGTCTCGATGCGGCGGTCGGGCAGGCGGGCGGCCGAGTTGTCCGCGCGCCCGTGGGCGACAAGAACGTAATCGACGAGATGTTGCGCCATAATTTCAACCTGGGCGGGGAGCAGAGTGGGCACATGATCTTCCGCGATTTCAGCACCACCGGGGACGGGTTGGTTGCCGCCTTGCAGATATTGCGCATCATGAAGGCTCGGGGAGAACCTCTCTCGCAACTTGCTAAATGCTGGACTCGTTTCCCTCAACTAGTTACAAATATCATGGTTCGGGAAAAACGGCCTTTCGAGGAACTGGACAATGTATCGAGCCTGATCGCCGAGGCAGAAGCCGAACTGAAAGCTCAGGGCGGCCGGGTGTTGCTGCGCTATTCGGGAACTGAACCTAAAGCTCGTCTGTTGCTGGAGGGCCGGGAATCGGCGGCGCTAGAGAAGTGGTCCCTGAGAATTTCTGAGGCGGTTAAGCGGCAGGTCGGCGCCTGAGGGTATCGTTAGCCGGTGGGTATGCGCTTTCGGATCTAAAACCATGAAATCGGACGTTCAGAAGGAAACGTGGAAACGGCCGTTTAGCGAACCGGTGGCGGCGGTTTATCAGCGACCCTGTTTTCCCGAGAACCCCTCGTCCTCAGCCTCTAATGAAAGGATACCTATGTCCAAGACGCTGGCCAGTTATTGGCGGTTCCTGTTGGCTGGTCTAATCAACCACGTCCAAACGGGCGCTGTCGTCCCGTCACAACGATTTCTCGTTTCGAAGATGATTGCCCCGGTCCCCGTTGATTACGATGGGACAATCGTCGAGCTGGGCGCCGGCACAGGCGCTTTGACCGTTCACCTGGCGGCACGTTGTCCCAAAGCTCGTGTCCTTGCCTGCGAGATTAATCCTGTTCTCGCGCGGGATATTGAAGACCGGCTGCGCACCTCAGGGCTTGAACAGAGAGTGCAGGTCATCTCCGACTCAGCGGAGCATTTGCTGGCCAGCTTGCGGCGTCAGGGAACACGGCCTCCCGACTTCGTCATCTCGGGCATCCCCTTGGGAAATCTCGATCGAGAAACCGTGTTGACCCTTGTTCGGAGCATCCGTGCCACGCTCTCAAAGGGTGGAATGTACATTCAATTCCAGCATTCCACTGTCGACCGTAAGAAGATTAAGGTAACCTTTTCCAAACTGCGCACCGTTCCCGTGTTGCTGAATTTCCCTCCGGCCGTCATCTATTACGCAGTGAAGTAAGGCTCGCGTTGCGGGGAACCCGAACAAGAAGGCGCTTCCCTTCGTCATTCCTTGCCGAGTACTTCATGCCGAAGGCGTCCTACAAACTGGCCGGGCATACGCCCATCCAGTGAGCCGGGCACCATTCGTTCCAGTCCAGCGTGGCCGTCACAGAACTCGACATTGGCACGTTGCGCGTGACGAAAATGGCCGTTGGGCTGATTGGTGCTCTCGTCAACGTAGTACCACTCCTCCAAGAGCGGATGGGAGGGAGAAGCCGGGGTTTGCCAGGTATTAACCTGGGCGGCGTCTGCGAAGAGAGCAACGTCGGCGGGTCGAAGCAGCCGAGTGGCGTTCACCGGCGGCTCACTTAAGGACGCGGAGAGGAAGAGATTATACCCATAGTTGAAAGAGGAGCCAGTGGCCTTGAGTTTGAATTGTGCGGACAGATAGTTGAAACTGGGGCAGATCTCGACGCCCCGGCCTTGGAGGTAGGGATATAATGTGCCCCGGGTCGGATCGAAGCTTCTCTGGCCCTCCGGGCCGGGTCCGATCCAGCCGAACCAGTAGAGCTGGCCGCCATTGGTGGCACTCCCGCCATAGCGAAAGCAGCGCCCTGCATTGTCATCCCAGTACATGTGTGCCGACAGGCCCAGCTGCCGGAGGTTCCCCAGGCACTTGACGCGTTGCGCGGAGAGCCGGCCGCGAGCCAACGCGGGGAGCAGCAGGGCCGCGAGCACGGCGATGACGGCTATAACCACGAGCAGTTCAACCAGGGTAAAGCCGCGGGGCTGAATTGGAATGCGGAGGGAAACAAAACGCCACGCGGCCCTGGTACCAGACCGGCCGCGCGCCCGATACCCAAAGCGGTGTCGCCACTCCGGTCTGCCTCCACCCTCCGAAATTGAGCCGCCTCGTCGCATGGCTCTCAAGGTCTGGTCGCGCTCACTCGGTAAAAAGCCGCGACGGGTGGCGGACTCGTGTCCTGCAAAAGCAGGGTGGTCCCGCTGCCCGCGGCGCGCGGGGACACTGCCTGCCACGCGACGAAGTCGGTTGTGCGTTCGAGTGAATACAGCCAGTTGGTGTGCGTGGTGACTTGGACCTGCCACTGTCCGCTGTTCCATGAGCCCACTACTTGAGCGACCGGCGGTGTTGGAGTCGTGATGACGAGGTTGTCTATCCATCCATGCCCCAGAACGGAATCATAATCGTCGCCAAAATCCGAGTAGCTGCTGATCGCGACGGTATCGACTCGGAAATCAGTGAAGTTCGTTGCCAAGGTGACTTCGGCGATCGGGCCGAAGGGAGAGCCGTTCCGGGAGATAACGGTGCGCAGGGTCTGGTCCGAGGCTGAATAGGCCAGCGAAATATGAAAGAGATCATTGGTGGTGAGCTCCAGAAGATCGAACCCGGACGCGAAGGTGTTGTCGGCGGAGACGATGGTTGGAGACAAGCTGGGAGCCACATCACCAAACCCTGCATAGTAGCCGGCCGGGAAATAATCGAGTTCTACGATGTTGCGAGGTCCATGGACGGGATCGACACCGCTACCACGCTCGAAAGTTGTATTGGTTGCCGCGGCGAAGTTTAAGAAACCGACAGCGATTTCGAACGGTCCGCTCTTGATATTCGTGGCGATATCCGAAAGGCGCAGGTCGAGCGCCAGGGAAAAGTCATCGTCCTTCCCCAAAGTCGTCCCGAGCGGGTGACAGAAGTAACTGTTGGTTCGAGACGAATCCCAGGTTACCCGGAGATTCTGGCGGGTGGAGTCCCAGGAAAACAGTTCGGGGTCACCGAAGCTGCGCCACCCGTGTGCGGCAGGGTTAGCGGAGAAATCCTCCTGGAGCGTTACAGCCGAGGACGACGAAACACTGAGGATGGAGAGGCCGAACAATACGGCCAAGGCAGGCAAACGGACATTGAGCATAGAGCTGATCTTTCAATCGCTCCGTGGAGTTCACGAAGCAGGTTATGGTTGAGAGACCAGCGCGGGGCGGAGGATTCTTGCTCGCACCGCGGTGGTGAAAACAAAAAAGCCTTCAGTCCCGACAAAACGGAGAATGAAGGCATCCAACGAATTCCAGCCCGCATTCGCGGGCAGGACTGGCCTCATCCTTCTCTTGACGGAGAAGTTGATCGCCGACTCAGCACGCACCGTGCGGGTACGTGAGTCGCGGGCGACCACGACGAGCACAACCAAGCCGATATCCTGACTCCGGGCCTGATAACCTTGCTCCCGCCTTCCCGGCTTCGAATGAAGCCAGTGGCTCGTGCCGCAAAGCGTTGCTTGCGGGTGAGAGCTCGTAACCCGTTACAGTGGCGCAACCGTCCCCGATTTTCACGGGGTTCCCTGACGCCTGGTTGTGATAAGGATGGACAACGCGTCCATCAGTTTCAAAGAACACTTCTTTCCTACGCCAGCCGCGGCACAATGCCAAGTGAAAAGTGCTCGGCTTTACTCCTCCAGCTTCCACTGCTAGAGTCTGGCCCATGAAACTCTGGCGCTCGGCCGACCAGTTCCCGCCCCCCGGCGCGCCCTACGCGTACTGGTTATGATCCAGGTCGAGGGCCTGACCAAGCTCTACGGTGAGTTTGTCGCTGTAAGCGAGCTTTCGTTCTCCGTTCAGCTCGGAGAGGTCCTTGGCCTGGTCGGGCCCAACGGGGCCGGCAAGACCACCACGCTGCGCTGTCTTTCTGGCATCATCCCGCCCTCGCGTGGTACCGTCCGGGTTTGCGGCCATGATCTGGCGCGCGACCCCATTGCCGCCAAACGCGAACTGGCACTCTTCACCGATGAGCCGCGGCTGTTTGATTATCTGACCGTGCAGCAACACCTGGCTTTCACCGCTCGGATTTACCAGGTGGCCGATTACGAGCGGGTCGGCGAGCGGCTCCTGGAGGAATTGGAGTTGGCTGAAAAAAAGAATGCCTTACCGGGGGAGCTCTCGCGCGGGATGAAGCAAAAGCTCGCTATTGCCTGCGGGTTGTTGCATGCGCCCAAGGTCATTTACTTTGACGAACCGCTAACCGGATTGGACCCGATGGGGATTCGGCGCATGAAAGATTCCATCCTCAAACGGGCCAGGCAAGGAGCCGCCATCATCATCAGTTCCCACCTGCTGCACCTGGTGCAGGAAATTTGCTCGCACATTCTGATTTTGAAGAACGGCCGGAAGATCGCGGACGGCACCATTGAGGCCATCACCCAGAAGTTCTCCGAGCATGCGGGTGACACGACGTTGGAAGAGGTGTTCTTCCGAGCCACCGGGAGCAATGAGTAGTTTGCCGAACGTCGGGTCGGCTCGGCTATGCGGCCGCGAGCTGTTTGCTGAAGGGCGCGCGCTTGGCCTGCTCCCCAGGCAGACGATTGCCGGCGGTGATCGGATCCGAAACCTTTACCGGGTTGAGCGCTGACTCACCCGTCAATTGAGTGTATCGCGCCCTGTTTTATCTCCAGTACCACTCGCTGAAGAATCGCCTGCTCCTCCGGTTGCGGCGCCTTAAGCAACCCAAATACCTGGTTGGCGGGATCGTGGGCGCCCTGTATTTTTACTTTTACTTTTTCCGCTACCTGTTTGGCCTGGGTGGTTCCCGGCCGGCGGCCGCGAGTGCAGGGATCACCGGCACCCCGGGGTTTTACGAATCGATTGGCGCCTGCGTCTTTTTTATCGTGGTGTCCGTCGCCTGGTTGGTTCCGCGCGACCGTGCGGCCTTGGCCTTCACCGAGGCGGAAGTGACTTTTCTCTTTCCCGCCCCGGTGAGCCGGCGCGGTTTAATCCAGTTCAAGCTGGTTCGCTCGCAGGCAGCGATTCTCTTCACCACCTTCTTTCTCATGCTGGTCACTAACCGTTTCGGGGGGAAATTCTGGATCCATGCGGCGGGGTGGTGGGTGATTCTCTCCACGCTGAACCTGCATCTGCTCGGATCCTCGTTCGTCCGCACCCTGCTTTTGGAGCGTGGCATCAGCAATTGGCAACGGCGGCTGGGGATACTCGCGGTGCTAGTTCTGGTTGGGTTGGGGGTGGGCCTGTGGGCCTGGCGCGCGCTTCCTCCGCTCGACACGGCGCAGTGGGACGCCTCCCAGCCCCTGGATCAGCTCCTGGCCCGGGCCCAGCATTATTTCCACGCAATCATCACCTCGGGGCCCGTGCCTTATTTGCTCTATCCGTTTCGATTGGTTATTCGCCCCTATCTGGCGCCCGATGCCCTGGCATTCCTGCGCGCGATCCTGCCCGCTTTACTGATCCTGGCAGCCCACTATGTTTGGGTGCTCCGTTCCAATGTCGCTTTCGAGGAAGCCTCCGTCGAGGCGTCCCAGAAGCTGGCCGAAAAAGTCGCCGCCGTGCGCTCCGGCAACTGGCAAGCCACCCGCCAGAAGCGCAAAAGCAAGCGGCCGCCGTTTACCCTCCGGCCCATCGGGCCGCCCATCACCGCGTTGCTATGGAAGAACCTGATCAGCGCGGGCCAGACCTTCACGCTGCGGATGTTGCTTACGCTGGGCATCCTGGCCGTGGTCCTCGGCGTGATGGTGAGCCAAATGGCTGCCAGCTCGGGTGTGCTGTTCGCCTTCGGCATGGCCGCAGTCATGATGCTGATCTGGTCTCTGTTTCTCGGGCCGCAACTGTTGCGGAATGATCTGCGCCAGGACCTGAAGGTGGCCGATGTGCTCAAGATGTATCCTTTGAGCGGTTGGCAATTGGTGCTGGGTGAGCTTCTCGCACCGGCGGTCATTCTGACGGCCATTCAGTGGTGCCTGGTTGTTTTTGCGGTCGGCGTGTTCTCGCAGACCCAGCAGCCATTCCTGGGGGGCGGCGGCAGCTTTGCCATAGGCCTGGGGCTGATAGCTCTCATTCCCGCCCTTAACATCATTATTCTGCTGATCCCTAATGCCGCCGTGCTGCTCTTCCCTGCTTGGTTTTTGCCCGGCAAAGAAGCTACCCAAGGCATTGAAGCCACGGGCCAGCGAATCATTTTTATGTTGGGGCAGATCCTGGTCTTTCTGCTCGCGTTGATTCCTGCCAGCATCGGGTTCGCGGTGGTGTTCTTCCCGGGCCGATGGGTGCTCGGCCTCATGCCCACCATTCCGATCGCTGCGTTGGTGGCTGCTCTCGTGCTCGCGGGCGAGGGCGCCCTCGGACTGCTCCTCCTGGGACACTTTTTCGACCGCTTCGACCTCTCCGCGGAGCTGAACACCTGAAATACTACCGCGCCTGGGAGCTTTACCGCGAGTGTGCTAGACTGCAGCGCGATGAGTGCCGATCCTGCCAAATTGTCCGACGCCCTGGAGGCGGTCCTTTGGGATAATGACGGCGTTTTGGTGGAGACCGAGTCACTGTTTTTTGAGGTCACTCGCGCAGCCTTCGCCCGGTTGGGACTCGCCCTGACGAAAGACCTCTGGGGAACGCGGTATTTGGCCGAAGGCAAACCAAGTCGAGAGATCGCCCTGGCGCTTGGCGCGGATCCGGCGCGGATCGATTCGGTGCTCCGGGAGCGCAATGAGGAATACCGTCGGGTTCTCAGGCAGCCACCCAGCATCCGCCCGCACGTGCGCGAAACCTTGAAGGCGTTGGTCGGCCGCGTACGGATGGCGATCGTTACGGGGTGTGACCGTGCCCAACTGGATCAAGTCCATGCCTCCAGCGAGCTGTTGAGTTTCTTTGAACTCATCGTCACCAGCGATGATTGTCCTCATCCCAAGCCGCATCCCGAACTCTACCGGATCGCTCTGCGCGTTTTGAAACTGGACCCGTCCAACTGCCTCGCTATCGAGGATTCTCCACGCGGGGTGGCTGCCGCCTGTGCCGCTGGGGTTGCCTGTCTCGCCGTCCCCACCGAGTTGACGTCCCGCCTGCGGTTCCCCGGCGCCTTGGCCGTGGAGCCGGAGGTTTCGGCGGTGTTGAAATACCTGGACCGATCGAGTTCCCAGGAAATCTCTGGTCGGAATTACGTCGACTTGACGCCTTAGCAGGGATAATAATCCCGACAGTGAAGTGTCTGGTTCATTAGTCAGACCATCTTCAGGATTTGGCTTCCCCTATGCTATCCCGACGATCGATGGGCGGCTGGTGAACTGCCTTCCGCCGATGCAAAACCCTATAGTTTCATCATGAATACTTTCTCCCGGTTCGTTGCTTTCGCCGCTGCATTCTGTGCCCTCCCCGTGTTTGGTGGCAGCGTTCTCATCGACGAAATTATGTTCCATCCCGGCTCGGAGAACCTCTTGGAGAGCTATGTCGAACTGTATAATTCCGGGACGGTGGCCGTCGACATATCGGGTTGGAGCTTCACGAAAGGCTTGCAGTTCACTTTCCCGACGAATACGACCCTTAGCCCGGGGGGGTATCTGGTGGTTGCCTCGGACCGCCTCGCGTTCTCCAACAAATATCCCAGGGTTGCAAACTTCGTCTCCGGCTTCCTGCCGCCAGTGCATAACCACGTCCAGTTGGCGGATTCGGCCGGGCAGGTGGTCAACGAGGTGACCTTCTCTAATGATGGCGATTGGGCGGCGCGAATTCTGACAACGAATGGATTTGCGGCGTACGGGCATTGGGGATGGGAATGGTCTGCCCCCTTCGATGGGGCAGGCAGTTCGCTGGAGTTAATCAACTCGGCGCTGCCCAACAGTTACGCTTTGAATTGGGGCTCGAGCGCGGTGCCGGACGGCACCCCGGGCCGTGCAAACTCCATCGCACTAACAAATGTGGCGCCGCTCATTACCAGCGTAGCTCACTCCCCAGTGATCCCTCAAGCTACCGACGTCGTTATCGTGAGTGCCCGCCTGCTCGACGAAAAGACCAATGGCATTTCCGCTACGGTATTTTATCGGAATGCCAGCACCACCAATCCACCCGTTTTTAGCAGCGTTCCAATGTTTGATGACGGGGCCCATAATGATGGCCTGGCCAACGACGGAATTTTCGCGGCCCAGCTGCCCGTTCAGCCTGAGGGGACTGTCGTCGAGTTTTACCTGCAGGCACGCGACCCGGACGGGAATAGTCGAACCTACCCGGACGTCGTGGCGCCTACGAATTCGCTCCGAACGGCGAACCTGCTGTACCAGGTGGATTCTGTAGGGTACAGCGGAGCCCAACCACTTTACCGGCTGATCATGACGGAAATGGAGCGTTTGGAGATCTATCAGCTGGGGCGTGGTTGTCCCGGCACCAGCCCGGGAGCTTCCATGGATAGTGACGCCCAGATGAACGGCACATTCATCTCGTCCGACGGGGTGATGAGTGGCGGCTCCACGACCCAGGTGCGTTACAACGCCGGAATTCGCAACCGGGGACACGGGACACGCTCCTCGAACCCGAATAATTATCACCTGAATATCCCGGGCGACCGGCCGTGGAAGAATCTGACCGGTCTCAATCTCAATTCCCAGTATGCCTACAGCCAGGTCGTCGGCAGCGCGGTGTTTCGCCGCCTGGGTGTGCCGATGGCTGAGTCTCGTTCCGTCCAGGTTCGAGTCAACAGCACCAACCTGATGAGCTTATCCGGGCTCCCGGACAACAATTCATTCGGGTCTTACGCCGCCAACGAGCAGTATAATGGCGATTTCGTTCAACGCGCTTTCCCGCTTGATTCCTATGGCAATTCTTACCGTGGTATTCGAGATCAGACCTTGTGCGACCCCTCGCGCAATAACGTGGCGGACCTGTCCTGGCACGGTCCGAGTTATGCCGTGCCGGCCTATACCAACGCGTACTTCAAACAAAACAACCTGCTGGAAAACGACTGGTCGGACCTCATCGATCTCATTGCCGTGCTCAACGGCACGAACGGCTATCAGGCTCCGAACTATGTGGCGGATGTTCAGCGCCGGTTGGATGTGGACCAATGGATGAAATACATGGCGGTGAATACGCTCATCGACAACGACGAAACCTGCCTCGCTAACGGCGTTGGCGACGATTACGCGCTGTACCGTGGCACGAACGATACTCAGCTCCTGGCCCTCCCCTATGATCTGGACACCGTGCTGGGCCGCGGGGTGACGCCCTACCCACCGCATCACGGCATCTTCCGCATGACAGCCTTGCCGGTGATGGATCGGTTTATGAAAACGCCCGAGTTCGCTCCCATCTACTACGGTTGGCTGAAGACGCTGGCGGACACGGCGTTCTCACCCGCCCAGATGGACCCGCTGCTCGACCAGTTGCTGGGCGCTTACGTACCCCAAGGCACGATTAACAATATGAAGGCCTACAATGCTGCCCAGGCAAGTTGGGTCCTCTCGCAAATACCCTTGTCGCTCACCGTCTCGAACTCCCTCACGGTTCAAAACGGGTTCCCCCGCACGACGAGTCCGACCGTGTCTTTCTCGGGTACGGCCAATGCCATCCACACTCGAAATGTGCTCGTCAATGGCTCCCCGGCCGATTGGGTTGCGTGGCAGGGCACATGGAGTGCCGCCGGGGTTGCCCTGTCACCCGGGCTTAACCGGGTTTTGGTGCAGTCCGTCGATGCGCTGGGCAACGAGCTAGCCTCGACTTACGCCGACATTTGGTACGATGACAGCACAGTCTCTACGGTCGGCGGCACGATCGCCTCCGATAGCACCTGGAGCGCCACCAGCGGCCCGTACAGCGTGACCGCAAGCCTGACGATTGCCAGCGGCGCGACCTTGACGATCGAGCCCGGCACGACGGTGTATCTGGGGTCTGGAGTGAACCTGGTGGTGGCCAACGGTGGGCGAATCCTCGCTCAGGGGACTGCCTCCGCCCCCATCCGTTTCACGGTTTTGCCGGGTTCAGGTGTGACCTGGGGTGGGTTGACCATCAACGGCGCCGTGGGCTCGCCGGAAACTCGCATCGCGTACGCTCTGTTTGAAGGGAACGGTAACACGTGTATTGAGGTTGCCGGCGGAGCTTTGAACCTCGACCACACGACGTTCGGAACGACCACGCACCAATACGTATCGCTGGATAACAGCTCGTTCCTGATTACCGCCTGCCATTTTCCCACCTCCACCGCTCCGTTCGAGTTGCTCCACGGCAACGGAGGCATCCGGTCCGATGGCCGGGGGATTGTCCGCGATTGTTTCTTCGGCAATACCAGCGGCTACAATGACATTATGGATTTCACCGGGGGCAATCGCGATCTCAACCAGCCGATTGTCCAATACTACAATAACGTGTTCATCGGCGGCAGCGACGATATCCTTGATCTGGACGGGACCGACGCATGGATCGAAGGCAACATCTTCCTGCACGTTCACCGCAACGGCGCCCCCGACAGTTCCGCCGCGATTTCGGGCGGTCAGTTTGATTTTGGATCCGGAGCGGGCGGGGTGCGGACCTCGGAAATTACCATCATCGGTAATCTCTTTTTCGACTGCGATAATGCCGCTACCGCTAAGGAAGGGAACTTTTTTACCTTGCTCAATAACACGATCGTACACACCACAAAAACCGGGGGCCTGGATTTTGCCTCCGGCGTGGTTAACGTTCGTGACACGACTCCGGCGCTGACAGCCTTTGGCGCGGGTTTTTACCTGGAGGGGAATATCATCCTGGATGCCGAACAACTGGTGCGGAACTACGACTCCACCCAAACGACCGTTACGCTCAACAATAACATCCTGCCCTTTCCTTGGGCAGGTCCCGGGACGGGCAACCTGGTTGCCGACCCCTTGCTCACGCACATCCCGCAAGTGGCGGATACCTATTTCACCAATTGGTCGCAAGCGCAGGTAATGCGCGACTGGTTTAACCTCCTGCCCGGCTCTCCTGCGCGTGGCGCCGGCCCTAACGGTCAGGACCTGGGGGGACGCATTCCCCTCGGGGCTTCAATTGCCGGTGTGCCGGCGGGTACTAATAACCAAACGTCTGCTACCCTAACGGTAGGGACGGGTCGATCCGGCTCCGGCATTCCGGCGGTTGGCTGGCCGAGCGGGTGTGGCTATGTGGCCTATAAGTGGCGCCTGGATGGAGGTGCCTGGAGCGCGGAGGTTCCAACCGCGACACCGATCCTGTTGACGGGTTTGCCGAACGGCCCGCATCAGGTTGAGGTGAGCGGTAAACGAGACTCCGGTTGGTACCAGGATGATCCGGCATTTGGTTTTGATTCCCTGGTAACGACCTCCCGAATTTGGGTTGTGGACACCGCCTACGTTCCGCCGTCACGCCCGACTGTTCGGCTGAATGAAATTTTGGCTCTTAACTCCACCACACTCACTAACGGCAGCGCCACCCCTGACCTGATTGAGCTCTATAATTATGGGACTGCCCCGGTGGACCTTTCCGGCATGGGGCTGACCGACAGCGCCAGCAGCCCATATAAATACACCTTCCCGGCCGGCACCGCACCCTTGGGTCCTGGACAGTTTCTCGTGCTTTACGCGGACAAAAATAGCGGGGGAGGAATTCACGTTGGCTTCTCTTTCAAAGCGAGCGGTGACGATGTTTACCTGCACGACAGGACGTCCAACGGAGGCGCACTCCTAGATTCTGTGGTGTTCGGCGTGCAGGTGGCGGATCTTTCCCTCGGCCGTGCCGAGGACGGCACCTGGGTGCTGTGCCAACCGACGTTTGGCGCCAGGAACCTGGCTTTGCCGCTGGGCGATCCGCATCACCTAAAAATCAACGAATGGCTTGCCGACGAGCAGTTCCTGGCGAACAACGATTTCATCGAATTGTTCAATCCGGATTCGGCCCCGGTCGAACTCGGTGGATGCTTTCTTTCCAATGCCGAAGGGGCACCGGCGCTAAGTCGCATTCCGGGGCTGAGCTTCATCCCGGCGCAGGGCTACCTTTCCTTTATAGCGGACGCCACTCCGGCCCAGGGCGGCGATCACGTCAGTTTTAAACTAGATCCCAATGTGGGCATTATCCTGCTATCGGACCCGTACGTGGTCCCCATCGACAGCATTACGTATGGTCCACAAACGACCGATATCTCCCAAGGACGAAGCCCCAGCGGCAGTGATACCGTCGTCAGCTTCCCCCAACCCACGGCGGGTGGACCCAACTTTGCCCCCAACGGGGGCGGGACCTCAGTGACCAATGTAACGGCCACCTTGGTCGGGCTTGTCGACATCGCCCATTCCTGGTCCTACGACAACTCCGGGGGGACCAACTTCGGCGTCTCCTGGTTCCAGCCAGCGTTTAACGACTCCGGTTGGTCGACCGGGTCTGGCCTGTTCGGCTTTGAGACCACGCCGGCCGAGTACCCATTCGCTTTCCGTACAACGATCGCGGCTCCGAACCAGGCGGGAGGCCATATTGCCGTCTATTACCGCACCCATTTTACATGGAACGGCAGCCTTACCAATGCGAGCTTGGTCTCCACCAACTTTGTGGATGACGGGGCTGCTTACTATCTTAACGGGACTTTGATGAGCACCTTGCGGATGCCTTCCAGCTTTACCTTTAACACGTTTTCTTCCGGTCAACCGCCCGTGGAAGGCGCTCCGGAAATCCTGTTCTTCACCAACCAGCCCGCTGAGGGCGACAATGTCCTGGCGGTCGAGGTGCATCAAATCAGCACCACCAGTTCGGATGACGTATTCGGCATGCAGTTGAACGCCGTGGAGTTAATCACCAACGTTGTTGCCAATACCACGGTTGGCTTGCCGGTGGTGCTGAATGAAATTCTGGCCAGCAACCACTCCCTGACCAATGCGGACGGGTCAACGTCGGATTGGATCGAGCTTTTCAATCCTTCGACCAACACCCTCGACTTGGTGGATGCGAGCCTGAGCAATGATCCCAACGCGCCGAGAAAATACGTCTTCCCGCCGGCGAGTCTCATGGCTCCGGGCGGCTATCGCTTTCTGTACTGCAACAGCAGCCTGCCTCCCTCCACCAACAACACGGGCTTTTCGCTCAACGCCTCGGCCGATTCCGTGTTCCTCTTTAGTCCCCTTACGAACGGTGGCGGGCTCATCGACGCAATTTCCTTTGGTCTCCAGACGCCCGATTTTTCAATTGGCCGGACGCCGAATGGAACGGGGACTTGGGCGCTCAACGTGCCCACGCCATCCGCCCTGAACAATGCCGCGGGGCTGGGGACGCTGGCGAGCCTCGCGGTGAACGAGTGGATGGCGGACCCGGTCAGCGGATCGGATTGGTTCGAGCTGTTCAATAGCGGAAGCCAGCCGGTCGCCCTGG
>Ga0105240_10002077_pt1 | contig 32823 bp, 24 predicted proteins | sample KBSC54metaG_FD_80426 | JGI IMG/M metagenome (GOLD analysis project Ga0105240, IMG submission 80426) | Corn rhizosphere microbial communities from Kellogg Biological Station, Michigan, USA - KBS C5-4 metaG | ecosystem: Host-associated > Plants > Roots > Rhizosphere > Soil | place: Michigan, USA... | reverse complement strand
CGCAGATCCCTACATGTTGGCTGCCGGCGGTACGACACTGCCCGGACCGCAGGATTTTACTCTGAACGACGGTTCGACTTTCACGGTGAATGTGGCGACCGAGCGCGCCTGGAGTTGGGATTACCTGAATGGGCTGTGTGCCAAGCTCGGGCTCGATCCCGTGAGCTGCGGCATCTTTCCGGTGGGCGGCGGCGGCGGTGTCAGCGTCGTGTTTCCGATTCCGTTGTACCAGCTCTTCGTCCCGGGCATGAGAGTGAGCGAGCCGGGACAAGTGCTCCTGGATGTTACGCAGACTCCGCCCGCGAAGCTCCTGAAGGTGCCCGCCAACTTCCCGGGACGCAACGTACCGGACATTTCCCTGAATGCCGATCCGGACACCGGATACACGGTTTTCTACACCTCCAGCAAGACCGGGTTCGGCATCGACGACTTCTTCGGCGGCACGAGCTTTGTCGCGCCCCAACTGGCGGGCATTACCGTTCTGCTCGATCAAAACGCAGGTCAGCGTCTCGGCCTGTTGAGTTTCCCGCTGTACGAGTTGGCGCTCACCGGACATGCTTATTCAGGCAAGCATGCGCCGATGCGCGACATCACCAAGGGTAACAACGAGTTCTACAAGGCGACGCCAGGTTACGATCAAGCCACCGGACTCGGCGTGCTCGATGTCGCCAACCTGGCGTCCTTGCTGAGGTGAAATGCTCTACAGCGAGTTGAGGAAGGTAAGCAACTCCTGTTTCTCTGATGCGCTCAGGAGGCGGAACTCGAGGTTCACGAGCTCCGCCTCGCCGCGATGACGTTCGATCGCATCCGTCAGCGTGAGTGACCGCAAGTCATGCATGTATCGCGGGCGCATCCGCAACCCCCACAGAGGCGCGGTGCGCAGTTTGTTCGCCGTGTCCTGGGGCCCCGCCTGCACGATCCCATCGCCGGTTCCGATGTCATGCATCAGGAAATCGCCGTAAGGATGGATGATCTTGTTGCCCAGCGATGCGGGAACAGTAAACATCCCGCCGTCGATGAGGGTCCCGGCGGGAGCGGTGACGATCTTGTCTACATGACACACGCCACAGCCAATGGCGTTGAAGATGTGCTCTCCGGCAACCGCTGCCGCGCTCGCCGCAAGCTTGGCGTCGCGAGGCGGCGCCTTCGTACCTCGAATGAATTGCGTAAAGTGATCGATGTCTTCCAGGCCGAGCGCATCCGGCACGTCTTCCGGATCCTGTGTCACCTTGCCGATCGTAGTCGTGTCCTTCGGGCGTAACCGGCTCGTGATTCCCATCTCGTTCAAGTAGGCATCGGCCACAAAGGACAGCAGGCTGCTGTGTTGGTCCTTCCAGCCGAAGCGCCCGATCCGGGTCAGGCCCGGTGCTTCAAACATCGGCACTTCAATGGGCTCGCCGTGAATCAAACCGTGTGAGCGCCGCGGCTGCTCGGCCGCAATGGCCGTCAACGTAGTGTCATCAATTGCCTCTACAAATCCGTCGCCCAGCGTATTGAGTGCCGCGCGCAAGGCACGGACATTCTCAGTGGCCGGGATGTGTTCCTGCGCTTCCGGCACAACGGCTCGGTCGTTGACGATGGATCGCCCTGTGATGCTCGCCGCGCCGTCATCAATCGGAATCGTAGGGTTTACGAACATTCCGGTTGCATCGCGATGACCGATGCGCAATTCGGTGAACTGACTGGCGCCGCCGCTGACTGGATTCTGATGACACTCGGCACAGGCTCGGGCATTGAAGACCGGGCCGAGACCGGTCGTCACGTCCTTCTGAGATTCGTACACCTGTTGGTCGTGGGCATACGTGTCACCGGCCGGCTGGGCAATCCCGTTACTCGTGCTCTTTGAGCCTGGGTTCGCAATCAGAGTCGGGGTATCAAAGCCGGTGGGCGCTTCGGTGGCCGGGGGTGGCGTGGCGTACGCGGATTGGCCGGCCTGCAAGGCGATCCAGACGAAGACGGCCACAGTCGATCTGCTCTTCATGACGGTTCACTCCCTGAGAGCGCAGAAAGCGCCCTGACGATTGGGGAGACTGCAGATGCGGCGGGGATATTCGCCTGCGCGCGACCGAACGATGTTCCCCTACCCTGATAGGTCAAATCAGCCTGTCGGTAAATTGCGAGAACCTGCAATCTGGTTCCAATCTCTGTGGACCGCTCGTGGGCCCGCGCCTATCGTCGCGACATGTCGAACATCCAGGACCAACTGGCGCAAACACTGAAGCGGCTGCAGGTGATCGCTGACAAGTGCGCCAGCTCATTTTCGAACTATGAAGTGAAAGTGGAATATCGTGTAGCGTTCTCCCACGGGGCGCCGCTCCCCTGGCGCCTCGTAGAGATACACCGCGCGATCAAGAAGGCTGGAACGCCTCGAACGCTGCGCAGAATGCATTGCTTTCGCAGCTGCGAATCTCTCGATCACTCGGTGCGCGAGCGCATCACCTGGAAAGCGCGCGATCAGGCGCTCGTAAAAGCCTTTTTTGTCCGGGTTGGAGGCGCTCCGGGTAACGACTCTCCAGGCAAGCCGAGCACCAAAGCCTTGAATGCTACCCGGCTGGCGCTGCGGGCGCAGATGTGTGCTACGAGACCCGACCGCGCCGTCGATCTGCCCCACTAGTACTGCGGAGAGAACATATACCGCAAGCCCCGGTTATAGTATTCCGGCAGCACGCCCGCGTGGCCTTCGCCCTCCACGATGCGGCCGTCCCAATGCAACCCGTTGTAGTTGCGCGAGGCGAGTGTCCGCGCAAAGTTGAGTCCGGGTGCCATGAGCTGCTCCGAGCCGCCGGCCGCCATGAACAGCCGGACCGGCAGATCCTTGTGCTTCTCGAAGTACTGCGCTTCCTGCTTCACCACGTAGTCGTTGTCCCACGGGATCGCCGGACTGCCGCACAGGTATCCCCAGAACAGGCTGGGCTCTTCGAACATTGCATACAGCGTGAACAGCCCACCCAGCGAATGACCTCCGAGAATGCGCCGGGTGGTATCCACCCTGTAGTTCGATTCAGTCAGGGGGATGACTTCAGTCTTGATGAACTTCAGGAACTTCGCACCGTCACCTGAGCCCTTCTGAGGTCCCGGGCTCGGCGTGTAGTCCATTGCGCGCAGCGCTTCGTAATCGGGCTTTTCGCCGGAGTAGGTAATGCCGACCACAATGATGTCCGGCATTTTTTTATCGTAGACCAGGCCGCCGACCACGGCATCCAGCAATTTGAAGTGCCACTGACCGTCGAGCAGATAAAGCACCGGGTACTTCCTGGTTTTATCCTTGTCGTAGTCGGCGGGCTTGCGGATGTACAGGTCGTACTTGCGGCCTGTGTCCTTGGACACGAGCGTTCGAACTTCGGAATTGGGAAGCGTAACGGGCGGATACGTCGCAGCGGCGGCACACAGGTTACCGGCGAGGCACAGGAGCAGGAGCAGAAGGCGCATCGGCGATTTCACTTTGAGATCCCCTGGTGACTACCAGGGGAGTATCTCAAAGCAGGCGCCTTTGAGGTAGCGCTACCAAGCCAGGGCGCCGGGTCCGTGCGGCGGAACGAGCAGCGCTCGAATGTCGACCTGCAGGAGCGTATCTGCAAGCGCCGCAATGGACTGCGCGGCGCCGCCGAAAGCCCATAACTGATCCTGCTCGCGCAGACTGCGGGGGCCGCGTTCGGCATCCAACACCGGGCTGTGATATTCCAGCTCGCCAAAACCCAGGCCGTCCCAGGCCTGAAAGACCTGGTCGGCGCGCGGCACGCCGTAGGGATGATCACCATACCGAGCCGACCCATCGACCGGAAACTGACGCACCAGCAGGCACCATTGTTGGGATGGCAGACGTTGCAATATCGCCGCGCGGCCCGTGAGCGCTTCAGCGCCGATGCCCATTTTGGCGTTGCCACTGCCCCCGATACGCCAGATCAAACTGTTGGATGTTGTAGACCAGGGGCCGGGCACGCCGTAGGCAAGAGGTTGCGACCGACGGCCCGGGCGCAGCGGCACGATCAGTATCGAGCCGATCGGCATCTGCAACAGGTGCCACAGATCAATCTCTCCAGTGCGCGTTTCGTCGGCAATCGTCAGCTCGTGGGTGGCCTCGACGCCAACATACTGAACCCCGCGCATCAAAGGATCATCGAGCGCAATCGGCGGGGGTGCCATGCGGATCCTGCGCTCCACGCGGAATGCCACGCACCGGTCGGTGCCGCGCACCGGAAGTTGACCCTTGGCAGCCAACGCGACCACACCGGGCTCCGAGTCGACAAAGTCATAGTGACCCGGCTCCGTATCCCCCGGCACCGTGTAGTTGGTCAGGTGCTGCCAGTCCGGCTCACCCAGCCAGTGATAGTGCAGCTCAGGGGCAAACCACAGGCGGTCACCGCCGATGCCCCCCACCAGTTGGCCGGGATGGCCTGTCATACGGCCCAGATCCGGATGCGTCCAGAGTAAATTGGGTCCCGCATCGGAAAAAGCGAGCGCCACGATCCTTCCGGCGGCCAGGGTGACCGCCACCGCCCCCGGCCCCGGCAGCTCCCGGACCGGCACCGAGGCCTTCCGCAGGTCTCTCACAGTCTGCAAATACATAGTCGGCGTTGCAATCGTGTACGTTACCGGTGCAAATTAGACAGCCCGCGCGCGCCGGCCGTCAAGTTTGCAAGCGCATCCGGCCGGTGAACTCGATAGAATAGCGCGCGATGTCCGCGCCGAAGACCTCGAAACCCAAACAAAAACCGCCGGGCGCAGCGACGCGCCGTGCGCAGGCCGCAACGGCCGACGCGAAATCGGCCGGCATCAAGGAGATTGCCGAAGCCGTCGGCGTCTCCATTGGAACCGTGGACCGGGCCCTGCATTCCCGGCCCGGCATCAGCGAAGCCACCCGCGCGCGGATCATGAAGGCCGCCGCCGCCTTGGGCTATCGACCCAATCTGGCCGCCCGGCATTTGAAGCTCGGCCGCCAACAGCAGATTTCGGTCCATCTGCCGCAGGAGATCGCCTCCTATTTCGACGCCATGCGCCAGGGTATCCAGCAGGCCGCCGCGCAGCTGCAACCGCCGTTGAAAGTTGAGTTCCATTCTTTTCCGCGGATGGGCCAGGGCGAGATCGAGTCCCTGCAGACCGTGCTCGAGCAGTCCTGTGACGGCATCATCATTGCGCCAGGGGCGCCGACCCGGATTGCTCCGTTGATTCGCCAGGCGACTCAACGCGGCACACCGGTCGTCTGTGTCGCAACCGACGCACCTGACAGCGACAGGTTGGCCGTTGTATCCAGCGACCCCTTCACGAGCGGTGCCATCGTCGCGGAGCTGCTGACCCGGATAGACAAAGGGAACCACCAGGCAGCCATCATCACCGGCGACCTTGCGACCGTGGATCACTCAGAGAAAGTGCGCGGTTTTCGCAGCATGATGGCCGATCTCGGCGGCTCCCTGACGCTGGCTGAAGTTGCCGAAGCTCATGACGATCCCCGCGAGGCCTACCGTCAGACCTGCGACCTGCTGGCACGCCATCCGAAGCTGTCCAGCATCTATGTCAGTACCTCCAATTCCCTGCCCGTCATCGAGGCCCTGGAGGAAAAGGGACGAGCCGGTGAGATCAGCGTGATTGTCACCGACCTGTTCGCAGAGCTCGTCCCGCTCATGCGCGCCGGAAAGGTATTCGCCACGCTCTACCAACGGCCACTGACCCAGGGGCGCCTGGCGTTCGAGGCCATGCACCGGTTTATTGTCGAAGGCATTCGCCCGAAGCCGGTCCAGAAACTGCCTCCCTACATTGTCCTGCGCAGCAATCTCGAGCTGTTCATCGAAAACTCGCCCGAATTCGATCCCGCCGCAAAAAAAGATTGACGCCGCCGAGCACGCTGTGGTCAATTTGCCCGAACGGTAACGTACACGGTCGCAAGATTTTGATGACAACAGGTCGGTTGCGCGACAAGGTCGCAGTCGTTACGGGCTCGGCGCGGGGCATCGGCGCCTCGATCGCGGCCCTGTTTGCCGCCGAGGGCGCGCAGGTTGTGGGCTTGGACCGACAGCCCGTCCATTCAGCCATGAACGGCGCCTTGAATCTAACCGCCGACGTGACACGACCCGAGCAAGTAGCCGCGGCGGTGGAAACCACGCTGACGCGTTTCGGTCGCATCGATGTCCTCGTCAACAATGCAGGCGTCAATGTGTTTTCCACGCCGCTGGAGCTGACTGACTCCGACTGGGAGCGTTGTCTCGATGTCGACCTCAAGTCGTCCTGGATCGTCGCCAAGGCTGTTCTGCCGCAGATGCTCGCGCGCGGTTCCGGGAATATCGTCAACATCGCTTCCGTTCACGGCCATCGGATCATTCCAGGAAGCTTCCCCTACCCCCTCGCCAAGCACGGCTTGATCGGCCTCACACGCGCCCTGGCGATCGAATACGCCGCACGCGGAATTCGGGTCAACTCCATCTCGCCGGGATTCATTCTGACTGCGCAGGCCGAAGAGTGGCTGGCGGCCCAACCGGACCCTGCGCAGGAGCGCCGACGTCAGGAAGCCCTGCTGCCCTGCAAGCGCCTCGGAACACCGGAGGAAGTCGCCTATACGGCGCTGTTTCTCGCCAGTGACGAAGCGCGGTTTATCAACGCCGCAGACATTCTGATCGACGGTGGACGCACGCAGCTCTATCACGAATGAGCTAGTGCGTTACACGATCCAGCACCACGGCGGCCGCCTGGAAGTCGCCTTTGAGTGTCAGCTGGATTCCCTCGGTCATCCAGTGAGCGCCGCTCGCCTCGGTGGGCGTGCCCTCTTGCGGCTTTCCAGCCAACAGGCGCAGCCGATATCGAGCCTGCGGATCGAGGCCTTTGAGTTGAATGCGAGGATAGGGATACAGCAGGCTGCTCGAGTGCAGGAACGCAAACAGCACGGCCTGCCCGCCATCGGCGGCCACAGACTCCGTCACCGAGTAGGAGCTGCCGTCGCGCGGTGAGATCAGGCGGTACAACTGACCTTGCTGGACGGTCATGCGGATGTTTTTGTAGTCGGCCACCAGGCGCTGGGCGGTGGCGAAGTCCGGCTCGCTCCAGTGATTGAGATCGGCGCCGATGCCGAGCGATCCCTGCATGGAGGACAGAAATCGATATTCGAGCGAGGTGCTGCGCTGGTTGGCCCAACTGGGCGAGTCAGTCACCCAGGCCATCATGATTCCGGGTGTATAGGCGTAGGTGAAGCCGTCCTGGATGCTCAACCGATCGAATGGATCGGTGTTGTCGGACGGCCAGACTTCATCAGTCAACCGCATGATCCCCAGATCCACCCGACCGCCGCCGCCGGAGCAGGACTCGATTTCCAGCCTTGGATGCTTCTCGCGCAAGTGCTGCAGGATCCAGTACAGATTCTGGACATATGTGACGTAGACCTTCTGTTGGTCCTCGGGCTTTTGCTCAGGCCAGCCCGGCTCGCTCCAGTTGCGGTTGTAGTCCCACTTCAGGAACGCGATGTCGTTGTGTGTCAGCAGGTCATCCAGCACCTTGAAAAGGTGATCGCGCACGTCGCGACGCGCGAGGTTGAGCACCAGCTGGTTGCGCCCCTCGGTTCTCGGTCGGCCGGGAAAGTTCAACACCCAGTCCGGATGCTTCCGATACAGATCGCTGTCGGGGTTCACCATCTCAGGCTCGACCCACAGGCCGAAATCCATGCCGAGCGCATGGACCCGCTCAATGAGCGGCTGCAGACCGTGCGGAAACTTCTGGGGATTGACGACCCAATCACCGAGTCCCGCGTGGTCGTTGTTGCGGGCGCCGAACCAGCCATCGTCCATGACGAAGCGCTCAACCCCGATCCGCGCCGCCATTTCAGCCAGCTTCACCTGCCCGGCCTCATTGACGTTGAATTCAGTTGCTTCCCAGGAGTTGTAGAGAACCGGGCGTGCGCGCGGATGCGGTGCCTGGGGCAACACGTGTGTCAGCTCGAACCGATGCAGCAGTCGCGATACCTCGCCCAGACCGCTTGTCGTGTAGCCGGCAAAAAAAACGGGAGTTTCCAGCGACTCGCCGGGAGCGAGCCGGTAAGAAAAATCAAAGGGGTTGTAGCCGCCGGTGACCCGGACTCGACGCCTCAGGTCAGGCTCAACGGTGATGCGCCACGAGCCGCTCCAGGCCAGCGCGCCGAACCACACAGGGCCGGCATTTTCAGTCGTGCCGGCCGGCGTCAATGCAAACCAGGGGTTGTTCTGCTGGGCTGTCGAGCCACGGCGACTCTCGAGAACGGTCTGGCTGGGCAGCACGGGACGGTGATCCAATTGCCACTCGCCCGCCCATCGCCCCGAGAGCGAATGCAACACGTAGTCGTTTGCGGCCGGCAGATTCCAGGTTGCCGCTGCCGCCTGTTGCACTGACAGCGGTTTGCCGGTGTGGTTTTCGATGTGGGCCGAACGAGCCAGGATTCCCGATTCCGGGTCCATGTCGTACCGAAGCTCCACACGGACATCCCGCGAGATGTCTTTCAGCAGCACTGAAACATGCAAATCGTTGATGGTGTGGGAAACGTAGTGAAGCACCAAATCGCGGTTGCCATCCGGGAAGCTCACCTTCAGCGCGGGCTCGGTGTAGAACGCAGAGCCCCAGGCTGGATACTCCTGAGGCGTCGAACCAGAGGAGGGATCGAACGCGGAAGAACCCTCGTCAGGTTTGGGTTTGGGTACCGGGTCATCCGCGGCACGCCCCGGCCCCCAATACAGGGACTGGAGCTCGCCGCGTTCATTGACACCAAAGGCATACGTCACCTTCGGTGAACTGAGTGTGAAGACGTGCGTATCGGGGTTATAGCCGGTAGCGCCGAGGACTTGGGTCGAGGCGAAAACGGTCCACAGGGCCCGATACGGATGTTTCATGGCAGTTTAAAAGCTCACTCGTACACCGACTGAATAACGACGCCCGAACTCATTGAGTGAATCGAACTCGTTCACGTAGCGATCATAGGTCTGCTGGACCGCGTTCGTCAGGTTAGCAGCTGCCAGCGTCACGAGCACATTATCCGTGACCTTGTAGCTCGCTTGTGCGTCGAGCTGTCCATACCCCTTGGTATAGGTAATGGGTGCAGTCCCGGACAGGAACGTGTCGCGATAGTTATAGGCGAAGCGCACGCCGACCGGTCCCTTCTCGTAGAAGAGGATGAAGTTCTGCGAGTTGCCCAGACCCGTGAGCGCGAAGTTGCTGGCGGTGTTCGCGGCGTTCAGCTGCGCATCGCTGTGCATGAAAGTCGCGTTCGCGTTGAAGCCTAAGCCATCGAAGGGTGACGGCAGCCAGGTGAAGGTGTGCTGCAGCGCCAGCTCGAGGCCTTCCGCATAGGCCGATTGGGAGTTGGTGGGGGCGTTGAACTGGAAGTTGACGACGCCATCCGGGTACAACGCGATGCCCTGCGAGTTGATGATGTGCTGCGGCAGGGTGGAGTACGCGTTGGACACGAAGTCCTTGATGTTTTTGCGGAATCCGCCGATCGAGGCGTAGCTCGAGCGGCTGAAGTACCACTCCAGGGACAGGTCGTAGTTGTCGGACAAATAGGGTCGCAGATCCGGATTGCCGCCGCTCGCCTGCATCTCGCCCGGTCGCAGCACGTTGTAGTTGATCACAGGCCGCAAGTCGTACATGTCTGGACGTGTCAGCGAGCGCGACACCGCCGCACGCGCAATGAGCTGGTCCGTGATGTTCAGCTTGAAGTTCGCGCTCGGCAGGAAGTTGTTATAGGTGTGCGAAGCGGAGACGTACAGCAACTCGCCGCCGTTGGCGTACACCGGATTGAATTCCGAAGGGTCGCCCTGAATCGGCAGCAGATCTTCGAGCTCCTGCGTGTAGCCGTGCGAGGTCTCCTTCGTGTGCACATAGCGTCCGCCGATATTGGCCGACCACGGCAGCCCGGCCACCGTGCCGCCCAAATCAAACTGTACGTAGAAGGACTCGATCTTCTCGGTGACGGCATACGATGAGCTGCCATCAGTCGGCGCAAAGCCGTTCGCACCGCCGGTCGTCAAGGCGGCATTCGTGCTGCCCGGTGTGAGACCTTTCGCTGCGTCCTCCGCGGCCATTGCCGCTGGGGTCAACAGGTAGTCCATGTAAGCGCCCGGATCGTAGCTCAGCCACTGGCCCGGCAGGCTCGAGCCATAGCCGCCAAAACCGCTCGGGCCGTTGAACTTGCTGAACAACCCCGTCGGGGCCGGGGTGTTATAGCCGCAGTAGGCGCACTGAGCGCTGCCGTGGGTAGTCAGCGTGTCGGCTTTGAGAATCCGGTTCTGATAGTACAGTCCGGAGCGAACGTCCTGCAGCACGGACATGTGAGCGTTCCACTGCAGATCGAGATGCGCCTCGTTGATCTGATCCGAGTTATCGAGGGCCTGCTGCTGAATGAAATGGGTCTGCAGGAGGCTCGGATCCGTGTACGTGGCGGCCGGGATGCCCTGGCTGGGAATGCCGAGGGACGTGAGGCTCGGAATACCGACGCCGCCGTTGCCTGTGTAGGTCACACTGGTTGGGAAACCGGCCACGGTGAAGTATCGAGGCTCGGTCCCACCCGACACCGTGTTCTTCGCGACGTTCAAATCGAGGTTGGCCACGAATTGGTTGTCGCTGCTGTTCCACTTGGCGTTGTACCCCAACTGCTTGAGGAGCGTGGGCGACAGCAGGCTGGTGTTCTGATGCTCACGAATATAGTCCGTGTGCAGTTGATCGTTGGTTGTGAAGCTGGTGAGCACGCCATTCTTGTCGAACGTGCCGCTGGCAAGCGTAGTCGGGCCGAAATACCAGCCGATCTCACTGCTCTCGGAATGAATCTCGTACTTGTCGTACAGACCATCGAGGGTCATGGTCAGTTGGTCATTCGGCTTCCATTGCAGTACGCCATGACCGCCGATCCGCCGATAGAACGCATCCAGTGCAATGACGTCGATCTGCTGCGGCATGAAGCCGGTCGGGTCGCCGGGCAGCTGCGGAAAATCGGTCTGGAACCAGTTTCCGGTGAAGGCCCGGTTGGTGGGGGCACTGCGCTCCTGCAGTGAGAGTGAGCCCAGCGCTCCGAATGTGCCGTCGGCGAACGTGTCACTCAACAGCAGGAAGCCTTGTGGCTCCGCATGCGAGCCGGAAAGGTCGTCCTTCTCACCCTTGATGCTCGCAATGGCCGTGAGCTTCTTCAGGTCCAGCGGACGAGCGGTGTGAAGGTTCATCAAACCGCCGATGCCACCGTCGTTCTGAGAGGCAGCCGAGGTCTTGAATACATCGGCGCCATTGATCAGGTCCGCGGGCAAGGTATCGAAATCGAACGAGCGATGCCCCGTCTGGGTTGGGAGCTGTCGACCATCGACGAGGACCGTGTTGAACGTTGGTCCAAAGCCGCGGATGGTGACCGTCTGACCCTCACCGACCTGGTTGCGGTCGATGGCAACGCCGGTGATTCTTTGCAGAGATTCGGCAACGTTGGCATCCGGGAACTTGCCGATGTCCTCCGCGGATATGGAATCGACGACTACGTCGGCGTCGCGCTTGATGTCCATGGCGCGCTCGAGACTGGCGCGAATACCGGTGACGACAACTTCCTGAACATCCGGTGCCTGGCCGTCGCTCCCGGTGTTCGGCTTGGCCGGAGCGGCCTGGCCGTGGGCGGTGGATGCGAATGCCCCGAGCGCCAGCGCTGTCACTGCGCCTTTGCGGAGACCGTTGGCGTACTGCTGCGATATCTTCACGTTTTCCCCCTCAAGAAAACTTTGCCTGCCGCTGATCCGACGTTAATGCGTGTACGTTAACGCCGCAGATTAAATTCCACTTCTGCGCAGGTCGTCAAGCTGTGTGGCGCATTTGATACGATTTATATGATTTAGCGGCGTCCGGGCCGCCCGGAGGGTCAGTTGGGAGCTGGCACGACCGCGACTCCGGCGTCCCCGGCAATGAACATCGTCGCGCCGTCCGGGGTAATTGCAGTCCGCAGCGTCGGCGACTGGATTGATGGAGGCGCAAGGGCCACACCCGTGCCGATCTCGGTGACTTGGGCGAAGTTCACGTTGGTCGCGAAGGAGTGCAACTTGCCATCATCCTCGAGAACGAAAGTTCGCGTGCCCTGCAGGTTCATGACGGCAACCAGATAGTGGGTCCCTGAGAACGGCAGCGTCGCCACGCTACTACCGTGTGTCTGCACGAAGTCCACGTTGGTTCCGTCGTTCACGACGATAGACTGAGCGGATGCATCAATTGCAACCGGCTCATCGAGCACCTGGGGACGAGGCAAGTTCGACAGATAGATGCCGCCTGTACCGCCGAAGTACTCCATTTCGAACGGTTTTGCCGTCGTCGAGTTTTGCGAGGCGACAATCATGGAGCCATCGCCGCTGACAACCAGGCCCGCGCCGACGCCGGCAGCGGTGGACTGGAGCTGACTGCTGCTGCCGAGATCGAAAAAGGTGCCGGTGATCGGCTGGTATATATAAGAATCCGTGTTGGCTGCAACTCCGGCCAGTCCAGTCGCAATGAACGCGTGATTGTCGTTGGCAAAGGCGAATCGCAACATGATCGGTGTGTTGTTCGCACCGCCGCTGGTGAACGGCGCTGTGACGGTCCGCGTCGGGGACCCTGGATTCGTTGCGTCAAACTCGAGCACCGCGGTGCTGGTGAGTGCCATCAACTTGGTCGCATCGTTGGACAACACCAGGTCGCGCAGGTCAGGAATGCTGATCGTCTGCGCTGCGGACCAACTTCCGTTGGCATAGGCATAGCGCCAAACAACATTGCTGGCTGATTGCGCGAAGGCAGCGGCCACATACAGCACCTGGCGCTGCGCATCCCAGACAGTTGCCAGGACGTGATCGGGCTGCTGCGGATAGCCCAGTGTAGTCGCTGCATAGGCCTGTGGGCTCACAACAAAGAGAGAGCCGGTAAAGGGCGTTGCGCTTCCAGTCAATGTGACGGGCTGTGAACCGAGGCTCAGATTCGCCGGATAGTTGACGGAAACCGCATCGTCGTATTGAACAGTGAACGAGCTCGCCGCGGTTGCACCGATAGATACGGCACTCGTGCCCGTAAAACCGCTGCCAAGCGCCAGAAAACTGCCCGCACTGCCGGCGACCGCAACCTGCGGGATCACTGTCGGTGTTATGGGATCACCACCGATGGTGTAAGTGACAGTGACAATCTGCGGACTACCTGCCAACTCACCGCTGGTACAGTTGGAGGAATTCAGGCACGCATGGACCTTGACCGTGCTGGTAAACGTGCCACCACCCAGCCCGTGCGGGAACGTTACACATATCGGACCGCTCATGGAGGTCGGTGGCTCTATTGTGAACGGACCGACACCCTGGGGATCGACCGCGGGACCGCTCACTTCGATAACGACATAGAGCGTGCCGGTCACGGAAGCGCTGATCGACCCGGTCACTCGCTGGCAATCCATAAAGGACGGCGTCATGGCCGAACTCGCGGCCGAAAAGGTCAGCTTGTTGGTGCTCAGGGAGAGAGTGACCGCTGGCGCACCACCGCCGCCGCCGCCACCACCCCCTCCGCCGCCACCACAGGCAGTCAGACAGCATAAAAATGCAACGACCAGCGTTGTTACAGCGGTGGCCCTGAACATGTTGACTCCGGGGAGGTGCGGGATGTTGTAGCCGCGTCCTTGCGCAGAATACTGAAGCGAGAACGCCACCGCTGTGACAGCTCACCCAGTTCGAGCCGGCCGCGACGTGGACACTTTGCCATGTAAAGTGATAAGGTCGTCATCGTGCACAATCCAATCAGGCAAGCATCCATTCAGGGATGGCCGCTGGCGGCGGCAGCCTCGGCCACCTGGGCCCTCGGCCTGGTCGGCGTTCTGTGCGAGGTTTTTGAGCGTTCCGAGCCGCTCATCCTGGTGGCCCGATTCCTGTTCGCCACGGCGACCTGCACCACCCTGTGCCTGGCGCTGATTCCGAAGGGGGCGCATCGCGCGGAACTAGTGGTTCTCGCCCGCCTGATTTCCCGCGGAACCTATGCCCTCCTCTATAGCCTGGCATTGGTGCGGGCGGGGTTGCACCTATGGACGCCGGCCCGCTCACTGGAAGACTTCCAGTTCTACATTGCCGCGTGTGCCGTGCCCCTCTGGGTGATCCGCGCCATCGTCCTGGGTTATCCTTGTACGGATTCGAATAAAGGTGCGGGGGGAAAGGTTGGTGCTTGCATCGCGCCCGATCACGCGCAGGTTAGTGTTGATTGCCATAGTGCTCGCGGTGTTGGCGGGACTGGCGCGCATTGCGCTGCACAGCTATGAAGTCGTCGCCGACGATTTCGACCAATCGCCGCCCCTGCCGCTGTTGCAACATCCCGAGCAGGTTGGAATCGAGCCTCTCGAGTCGGTGAGGTTTCCCGGGGATAACGGCACCCACCTGGCGGCCTGGTATGCCCCTTCCAAAAACCGCGCTGCCGTGATCCTGGTGCATGGGACGAACACGGACCGGTCATCGATGGTCCCGGAGATGAAGATTCTCAGCGCCGCCGGCTTTGGCGTGCTCGCCTTCGATTGGCCCGGTCACGGTAGCAGCGAAGGCAGCATTCGTTGGAGCACTCCGGAACGGGACGCACTCACAGCGGCCATCAATTGGGTTGCGGCGCGTCAGGATGTAGACCCTCAGCGCGTGGGCGGCCTGGGGTTTTCCATGGGCGCCTACCTGATGGCCCAGGTCGCAGCCACCGACCAGCGGCTGCGCGCTGTCATGTTGCTCGCTGTTCCCAGCGACTATACGGATCTCACGCACTGGCAACACCGGAAATGGAGTGTTTTCAGCGAGCTGCCGGCCACGTTGGCATTGCATTCCTTCTGGAATCCTGACGAGGAGCCGCGCCCGATCGACGTCATTGCCCGGATCTCTCCCCGGGCGTTGGAGCTGATCCGCGGCAGCAACGATCAGGTCGTTCCCGACTACATGATCCAGGCCCTGTATGCCGCGGCGGGGCCGCCCAAGTCATTGTGGATCGTCCCCGGCGCCAACCACGGCGGCTATGCAGCCGTCGCCCCAGTTGAATACCCCGCGCGAGTTGTGAAGTTCTTCAGCGAGAATCTGCTGCAAACGCCACCAACAGATACACCGTCACCACCCCCAACAACACAAACTTCGTCGCAGTCCATACCCGGATCCAGGGGATAGCCTGGGCCCCGAAAACTTCCACGCCGGCGAATACGCCCAGATCCTCCATCACGTCCGCCGCGGTCAGTGCCAGCAGGGGCAGAGCGGACATGCACAAATCGAAGGTGGCGGCTCCCCTGTTTTGGGGTGAATACGACCAACTCCGGCGCGCGTAGACGATCAGAAGAGCGAGAAGCGAGACATACACTGGAGTGAATGCCAACAGGTCGAGCCACGTTGCGAGCCGAATCGCACCGGCGGAGAAGATCTCGGGTGACTCGAAGTACTTATAGGGTTGGGCCTGAAATTGCAGCGCCTGGGTGAAGTCGGCCGCGCCCCACGACAATAAAGCGGCCGGAACTGCACACAGCACGAGTGTGGCGGCGGCGAGTCGCCAGAACCGGGGCAGAGCCCAGAGCGGCTTCCAGACTGTCAGGGCGTCTGGTCGGCGAGCCGCGATGGATGGATGGCCAATGGCCGCGGCAGGCTCGTTTCGCCGCCAAAGGCCGGCGAGCGTCCACCAGGGCGAACTGAATGGCTCATCATGGAGCAGTCCATTGGGGTCACCGGCAATTGCCTCAGCTGCCACTGGGTCGAAACGCAGGTCAACACCGGGGGCCGCGGCCTCGTCGACCATCCACCGCAGGGCGATGTCAGAGAGCGCCGCCTCGGCATACGAGCCCCCAACATCGCTGTGACAGCCGTTGAACCAATACTGCTTGTAAGTCTGCCCAGGGCGCACAGGTGGACCGTCATCGGTATACAAACGCGGAGAATATTTCCACCGCGTCTCGTTGGTCGCGACCGCATGTCGAACGTGCTCGTAATTCCTCGTGCGGACGTTCGTATCCGTTTTGATCTTCAGCCCGAGCAAACCCACGCTGGCAACCGTATCCCAGACTCCGACGAAGTGAACGTACGCCTGAGAACCCGCCGGCGAGCAGAAGTTTCGGCGGATGTCGGCCGCAACTTCGCCGCGCGACTTGTCTGCTCGCGAAGCGCGGCCGCCCGGCTTCATGAAGTACGTTCGGACAATCAGCGCTATGAGGGTGCGTGCACCCACCTGCACGACACCAAACTCGTTGACGATTCCCGCGATGGAACGCGCCACAAACGCCCCGCGGGAAAATCCAAAGACGCAGATCCGGTCTCCCTGGCGGAAATTGTCGACCAGGAACTGATAGCCACGACCGATGCTGTCGTACACACCATCCGCAAACGCCAGTCCCACGATCCTGCGGATGTTTTCCTTGACTCGGTTCCAGAACCCGACGGGTGGGAAGTTATCTGTCGTACCGACACCCGGGTCGTAGCACACGAGTTGTTGATCGTCTTTCTCGAGCAGGCGGACCAGCTTGACGACATTCGTGTCGTGGCCATTGCCCCAGATGTTGCCGGTGCCGTCGCAGCATAGGATGAGATTCCGCGCTCGCTGCGGATTCGGTGTGGACTGGCTCATCCTCTGACCCCCTGCGGCAGTGCGGCCGGCGTGTGCACGATACGCGTACGCCGAGCCAACGACAACTGTTGCGAGCGAGTGCTCATGTCCGGCGTGGTGCACTCCGGCAAGGCCCGCATTCCATTACAGTGTCGTGATGCCGGAAGCGACCATGGACCACCGCCGCGCTCCTCGTGTGCCTTGCGACTTGCGCGTGCTGGTGATGATCCATCCCGCCATCTTCGGGCCGGGGGTGCTGTTGAATGTCAGCAACAGCGGCGCCCTGCTGCAAACGCCGCTGGACCTGATTCCCTTGTCGCAGTTCGAGCTCGAGGTCGAGGGGCCCGGCGTGAGCCGATTCTCCATCATGGCCTCGATCACCCGCCGCGAGCTCAATCAATATGGCGTGGCGTTCCGCGGTACGCACCATCCGGCGATCGCCACTATCCTGCAACGGGCGGCCAGTGACGAAAGTCATTTTCGCAGGGACCGTCAACTGTCGTGACGGACCCCACAGGCCGGCAGCGATTGTTGGCCGCCAGCCCTCCTTTGCACCCCGCCGGCGCAGCCTGCGAGTCGTCCGCTGAAACTTTTTGAGCCTGTTTTTCAGGCATTTCACGCAACCGGAACGCGCCGGCCGCAGTTGCTGGCACGGCGCTCGCAATATCAGCCTGCGAGCGCAAGCTCACCACTTCAAACCAAGTCAACCACCTTACACATTATTGGAGCCCATCATGAAGATCGAGAACCTGAGCAAGGACCTGGACACAACGGCCATGACGGAAGTCACCGGCGGCACCGCCCTCACGGGTCAAGTTGTTCCGACCAACGTGCAGAGCAATGCATTGGAACAGGCGTTCAACATCAAGGCCAACGGCCCTGTGGCGATTGCCAACGATGCCGATCAGTCGAACGATTCCGACCAGGACACGTTCTCACCCGTCGGCTCGATCCTCGCGATCCCGACCCTGCGCGGCCTGATCCGTTAATTGTCTCGTCCGGTATGGGTGGGAGCCGCATTGGCCCCCACCCTACTTCGTTTCTGATGCCACGCGCGCCTCGAGTCGCAACCGCGACGCATGTGCCAAACGACGGCACGCCGTCGAGTCGATGAGGGCATCCGACTCTCCATCGTGATCACGCCTCTTCAGTCTCTTCCACAACTCTGACTCCTCCGGGTGTGGTGTAACCAGAATGTCGCACTGCAGATCTTCCAACGTACGGAAGCTCTTTTCAAAGTCTTTCAGCACGTGAGGGTAGGTGCTGTTATGTGCGAATTGGAATTTGTCAGCCGATATCGGCCTCAGGCTGTCCGCATACACTATGTGCAGGCAACGTTCGTTCTCGCATGCTTTCCATGTCCACGTTGTACCCCCAGGGGTGTGCCCGGGTGTCAGGTGAGCCGTAAGATCTATTGACCCAACCTGTATGTGCTCACCGTCCTTCACGATTCTGACGGATGCGACGGGTTGTATCGCCCGAAGACTGCCGTATTGAGGATCATCCGGCCCGGAGTGCCCCTCCTGGAGTACCTTGGCACTCGATGGGCTCGCAACCACTGTCGCCCCACTCATGCGCTGGAGACCGGCAATGCCGCCGGCATGATCGGAGTGGACATGTGAATTCAGAATGAGCTTGACGTCCTCGATGCGGAAGCCGAGCGCGCGGATGCCGGCTGCAATTTTCGGTGCCGACTCCTGCAGGTCACCGTCGATGAGGACGTGACCTTGGTCGGAAGTGATGAGAATCGAGCTCAGACCCTGCACGCCGACGTAGTAGGTATTGCCGTACAACCGGAAAGGCCTCTGGGTCGCATTCCATGCAGAACCCTGTGCAAGTGCTGATATTACGAGCAGAGCGGCGCTGACCACAGGCGAAACTCCTTCTTGAGTCGAAACCCGCAGTCTGCTCCTGAATCAGGGCAAGTCGGGGATGGATTGTGGCAAATTCGGGCACACCCGCCCTCGAGCCCTCAGTCCGTTCGCGCAGCAATCGTACCCAATGACGATTCCAACACTCCGTTCACGAATCGGCCGTTGCGGCACCCGGAGCCTGCCGGGAACATGATTGCGAACACTGCGCTGTTATGGATTGATGTTGGTGGGAATGGAGGGCCGGGGAGACCCTCAGCACCATGATCGTCGGGATGATCTTGGGAATGGTCGTCAGTATCTCTCCGTCCTTGGGACTAAAGTCGGGATCTGGGAGGTAGGTCACACCGCTGCGGGCGCCGTTGGCCGCTATATCGCTGTATGACCGCCGCACCCGCCGTCCCCACCCCAATCGATCCGCAGCGCATTCTCGAGGCGGCGCAAGCGCTGCGCATGGCCGATTCCGGGCCGAATTCACCGGCCAGCCTGATCGGTGCCCTGTGTGACGACAACGTGGGTGGCGACGAGTTGGCGGCGAGGATCGAAGCACAGCCGGTCCTGTGCGCACGGGTGCTCCAGGTGGCCAATTCGCCTTATTACGGGCAGGCCAAGACAGTTGCCAACATCCCGCGGGCTCTGCTGCTGCTGGGCGTCAATGCCGTGCGAGGGATTGCCGCGGCGGCTTGCGTCGACCAGGTCCTGCCGCATCGCATCGCCTGTTTGCCCGATGTGCCGGCAATCCTGCGCCACAGCCTGGCGACGGCCATTGCCGGTGACATGTTGGCATCGATGACTCACCCGCTGCTGGCGCGGGATGCATTCCTGGCGGGGCTGCTTCACAACCTGGGAATTGGGCTGCAGGCGAGCCTGGACCCCACCGGCACGAGCGCCATGATCGGCGCGCGACAGACCCGCCCGGCGGAGCCCATCCGTGCTCTCGAGGCTCAGTACTCGAAATTCCCACACGAAGAATGCGCCGCGGTGCTGTTTGAAGCCTGGGCGCTCCCCGATTGTTTCATCGAATCCACCCGTCACCACCATCAGGCCAGCGAGACCCGTCCGCCGCACCGGATTCTGGCCAGCCTGGTCTGGGCGAGCGCCCATCTCGCCCTGAGCTGCGGCAACACGTTCGCTCTCGAACCGGTCGCACCCGAAACCGACTACGCCTGGTTGAGCGAGCTGGGCTTGTACGACCGGCACATGGAAACCGTGAAGGAGCAGTTACCGGAGCGGTTGGCGCTGCTGAGCGGCGCCTTCCGCTGACGCTGATTCCCGCCGCCGGTTTTTCAGAACCGGTACGTCAACTCCAGCCCGAACGTCCGCGGCTCGCCGACCAACGCATAGTCGAATCCTTCGCCACCCTGATCCGGGTCCCGTTGTGCCAACCCGTATGCGAGGTACTCGCGGTTGGTCAGGTTCTTGATCCAGGCCGCCGCCCCGAAGCCCGACTTGCCCGTGAAGGTGATCCGGCCATTGGCCACAGCATAGAAGCCTTGTGAAATTCTCTCGGTGTTCGGGGCATCGAAGTACTGTTTGCCGTAGAGATTGCCATCGAGCAGCAAGCGGAGGTCGCCGGCAACCAGGCGTGCGAAGCGCCATTCGATCGCACCGCTCGCATCGTAGTCCGGCGCCTGGATCAGGCGATTGCCGGCAAGATCAACACCGTGCAAGGTGAGCTCGACGTACTTGGTATGCAGCAACCCGAGACCGGCACGCAACTGCAGGTCGGGGGTCACCTGGGCGCGCGCTTCAAACTCCGCGCCGTCGATCCGGGACTTCGGCGCGTTGACGGTATGGAAGCCGGTGCCGGCACCGCCCGGCAGCGCGAAGGCGTCCAGGAACTGTTGATTGCGATAGTCGTAGTGGAAGGCGGCGACGTTGAGCTCGGCACGGCGGTTCCACCACTGTGACTTCATGCCCACCTCATAGGCATTCAACTTTTCAGGCGCGGCAAAATTCAGCTCAGCGGGTGCATTGAAGGCCTGACCGTTGAATGCGGCGCCCCGGTAGCCCTGACTGAAGCTGCCATAGACCAACAGATCGTCCGCGGGCTTCCAGTCCGCACCCGCCTTGAAGCTGACGTTGTTGTTGTTCTCCCCCAAAGTCGGATTCACGCCCGCCTGCGGGGTGTACGCAGACGAAAATTGGTTATAGGAGACAATTGCCGAATACGGGATAGTCTGCGTCCACAGCGTCGTACCCCCGTCGGGCGCGAACCCCGTCGACGGGCCCGTGAGTCCGCCTTCCAACGCGTAGAAATTATCAATCGAAATGTCATCGTGAGTGAATCGCACGCCCGCACGCAGAGTGACCGTCGGAGCGACATCGAAGTGTGCGTTGAAAAACGCTGCTTTGCTCGTCTTGATCTGGTCGAAGCTATTGTATTCGTCGAATCCGTAGAGCGGCGTGCCGTCGGGGGTTGCAAACGAGCCGACATAGCCGTCGAAGAAATGAAATTGCACAGACGCATGGACGCTCTCGCGTCCGTAGTACAGCCCGGCGAGCCAGCCCAATGCGCCGGTATCGCGCGATGCCAGGCGGATCTCCTGCGAGAACGAGTTCACCGTTGAGAAGTAGGTATTGGGATCATCGAGCCGCGCCTCGACAGGCAGGCCGCCGTCGTCACTCTTCTCGTACCAGCGCCCGAAATCAAAGCCTGTGATGGATGTAAGCGAGGCGTGCTCGGTGAACGCCCATTCGAGCTTCAACGAAGCGCTGTCGCTGCGAATATCCTTGTGGACAGCATACTTGGCGCCATTGTCGAACCAGCTGATGCTGCCGGTGTACCCGGTGACGTTCGGGTCATTGTTGAGGGCATGAGCACCGTAAGGGGTTCCACCTGATCGACTCACAGCCAACTTCAACGTGGCCGTCAGGTCCTCCATGGGCTTTGCCAGGAAGGTCAGGCGCCCGGCATACGAGTCGATTCCGTTCAGACGTTCAACCCCGGGAACGACACTGTCGACCCAACCGTCCCGAGTTTCGTACATCACCGCCGCACGTACGCCGAGCACATCATTGATGATCGGCGTCCCGGCCGCTGCCCGCACGGAGTAGTCGTGGAAGTTCCCGAGACCGGCAGTGACATAGCCGGCCGTCTCAGTAAGGCTCGGATTGGCAGAATAGAAGCTGACGGCACCGCCGGTCGCGTTTTTGCCATACAAGGTTCCCTGCGGGCCGCGGAGGACTTCCACGCGATCGAGATCGAACGTCTGCAGCGCCTGAACCGCGCCGACGGGCTTGTAGACCTCGTCGACATACATTGCGATCGGACTACTTTGATTTTGACTGAAGTCCTGCGTCGTCACGCCACGCAGGGTGAAGGTCGGTTGCGCCTCCGGTCCGTACGGCGAGTTGAGCAGCATGTTAGGCACACTGCTTGTGACATCACCCGCTTGTCGCACTCCCCGGTTGGCGAGATCGTCGGCGGAGATGGCCGTGATGGCGATCGGGACATCATTCAGGCGCTCCGACTGGCGCTGTGCCGTAACCACGACTTCGGTCAACTCATCATCGGCGCGCGCGGGGCCGGCAAAGGGCACCAGCGCTACCGTCGCAACGACCCACCAGCGACCCCTAACCTCGTTTTTTCTGAACATACACAGTCTACCCCTGTAATTACTTGGCTGCTTCTGAGAGCAGATAGGCATGAATGTTGGAGACATCCTGGTCAGTGAGTACGTCATCGAAGCGACCCATCCCGAGCGAGCTCAAGCGGCCGCGCAGCACGATGTCAGCGAACATGGAGTGAATACCGGCGGGCAGCCGCCTCAGGTCGGGCAACACACCCGCACCAAACACGTGGCAGCGGCTGCAGTAGCTCACATACAGCTTGCCGCCGCGGTCGATCTCATCCGCCGAGGCACGTTGAGGCGGCGGTGGCTCGACAACGAGATCCTTGCGCACCTCGGGAAGGGGCACGGCGCCACCGCCCAGTCGAAAGGCAACAACACGACCGATATTCTGATATCGGCTGCCCGCGGAGCCAGGCGGGAAAGGAAGACCGATTGCTCCGCCGCCGTAGCCCTCCATGACGGCTACGTACTGGGTGCCGTCCACCTCGTATGTCGCGGGAGCCGCCATGATCCCCACCCCAGTCTGGAGTGTGTGCAGAACCCTGCCGCTGTCGGCTGCATAGGCAACAAACGAACCGTCGGCGCGCCCCTGGAATACCAGATTGCCGCCTGTGGACAGGACTCCGCCGTCATAGACGAAGTAGTCGCGAGAAGTTTCCTTTTCCCATACGGTGCGACCCGCAATGGGATCCCAAGCACGCAGCACGCCGCGGATCACGCGCCGCTGATCCTTGTACTCAGGAAGGGAACCAAACCAAGGTGACCAGTCTGCGGCCCGGTAGTCCTTGTCGGGGAAAATGAGCCCCACTCCGAAGGTGCTGTCCACAAATCTGACCGGACGATGCTGGAGGTCCGCCCAGATCATGGGAGCGTCCAGGACTGGAATGTAGACGAGCCCTGTCGCTGCGCTGAAAGACATCGGCGTCCACGCATGACCTCCACCCGAAGATGGATAAATGAGTTGCGGCTCGTGCGTGTAGTCGGAGCGCTGCGTCAGCTTCGGTCGGCCTTTCGCATCCAGGCCGCTGGCCCAGTTGACGTACGTGAAGGGCTTGCCTGACAACAGCTCGCCGGTGGCGCGATCCCAGACATAGAAGAATCCGTTCTTCGAGGCCTGCATGAGAACCTGGCGATTGCGGCCTTGCCACTGCAACTCAGCCTGAATGAACGGTGAGGTCGCGTCCTGGTCCCAACTATCGGCCGGTGTCGTCTGAAACCACCAGGCCAGCTTACCCGTGCGCGCGTTGAGTGCGATGACACAGGAGGTGTAGAGATTATCCAGCGTCTTGCCGCTCGGGTTGCGTCCCTCAGGCTGATAAGGCGCGGCGTTGCCTGTTCCGATATAGATCAGATCCAACTTGGGATCGTATGAGGTACCCGCCCACACCGCGCCCCCACTGGGCGTCGCCTTCGGATCCCACGTCTGCAGGGCCCGCTGCATCTCGACCGACGGGTTGCTTTCATCATGGGTCGGAACCACATAAAAGCGCCATCGAAGCCGGCCGGTGGCGATCTCGTAAGCAGTCACATAGCCGCGCACGCCACGCGGCCCGAGATCAGTGCCACTGTTACCAATGAGCACCACATCACCCGCCAGTTGCGGCGCACCGGTGGACGAACGCGCCTCGCCGGCCGCAAAGGTTTTTGCGCTCCAGATAACTTTGCCGGTGGTTGCCTCGAGAGCGAAGAGCCGCCCATCGTTGGAGGCCACGAAGACCCGGCCGTCGCGGACAACAACACCTCGGTTGACCACATCACAGCAGGTGTTGCGGCCTGTCTGTCCATCGTTGTGCGGGTCGAAGGTCCACAATTGTTCGCCGCTCGTGGCGTTCAATGCGTAAACAACGCCCCAGTTACCCGACGTGTAGAGCGTCTTTCCAACAACCACCGGTGTTGCCTCGAGGGCGCGCGTGGTCCCGGTCCGATACTCCCACGCGAAGCCGAGTTGCGTGACGTTGTGGTCGTCGATCTGTCGAAGCGAGGAGTAATAGCTCTCGCCTGCCGCAACGGGTGTGATCGCGAGAGCCAGGGCCAGGCCTGCACCGAATATGAGCACACCGGAGGGCGGCGCCATGGCAACGAGGGTCCTCGAGGAGGGGCAGGCACCGAGAATAGCCCATCACGGCTTGCGAACAAAGTTCGCTGGCGAACAAAGTTCGATAAATTTATACTGCAGGTGTTGGCAGCCAGCAACAGCCGGTGCTTTCGTGACAGCAAGCGACCTTTTCTCGAGCACGTTTGTCGCACGCCCCTTCTGGCGCGACGATGTTGATCTGAGTGTCGGCGACCCGTCGGGACGGCTGCCGGCGTCCGCGGACGTGGTCATCATCGGCGGTGGCTACACCGGACTGTCAGCCGCCACAGTGCTTGCGGCCGCCGGCCGAAGTACGGCCATCATCGAGGCCCGATCCCTCGGCTCCGGTTGCTCCGGGCTGAACGGCGGCCAGGTTTCCACGAGCATCAAACCGTCGGTTGCCGCCCTGAGCAGGCGATTCGGCGACGAGCGCGCCGCGGCCATTCACCATGAAGGCATCGAGGCGCTGCGCAGCCTGGAGGAGCTCATCGCGCGTCACGGGTTGAATTGCGACTGGCAGCCCGTGGGGCGCTTCGTCGGCGCACACTCGCCCCGACACTTCGATCAGTTGGCCAAACGAAGCGCCATTCAATACGAACGGCTGGGAATCCCCTCCCAACCCATTGAGCGCAAAGACCAGCATCGGGAGATCGGCTCAGATGCCTATCACGGCGGCCTGGTCTACCCACAGCACGCCGCCGTACACCCCGCCAAACTGCTACGCGAGCTGTATCGGCTGGCGCGGGAGGCCGGTGCGGACTATTTTGAAAACTGTCCCGCGATTTCGGTGCAACGAGCCGGCGGGCTGCTGCAGGTCCAGACACCCCAGGGCACGATTGTTGCCCGCAATGTCATCATCGCCACGAACGGATATACCGGGCCCTTCTCGCCCTGGCACCGGCGGCGAATCATTCCGATAGGCAGCCAGATCGTTGCAACGGAACCGCTTGCACCTGAGTTGATGCAGCGACTGCTGCCGACCGGCCGGGTGATTACGGATACCCGACGGGTCATCGTCTACTATCGGCCCTCCCCTGATCGAACGCGCATTCTGTTTGGTGGCCGTGCGACTCTGTCCGACAGCCCGCCGGGCACGTTCGCCCCGAAGCTCGTTCATTGGCTACGAGGGATTTTCCCGGAACTGGCCGCCGTAAGAATCTCTCATGCCTGGTCGGGCACGGTCGCTTTCACGTTCGACGAGTTACCTCATTTCGGACAGTCGGACGGCGTGCACTACTGCATGGGGTACTGCGGCTCAGGAGTTTCCCTGTCCACGTACTTTGGCTGGAAGATCGGCCTGCAGGTGCTCGGCCGGCATGAAGGCAGATCACCGTTGGATGGTGTGGCCTTCCCTACGCGGCCGTTCTACACCGGCTATCCGTGGTTCCTGACGCCCTCGATCCTGACCTATCGACTGCTCGATGCGCTGCGAATCTGACTGAGCACCAAAGCAGCGGCCACACACACGGCCATCAACTGCAGGGCGACGTGGTAGTTGCCTGACCGGTCGTGCAGCGCGCCAATCCCGATCGGAGCGGCAAACAGGGTGGCCAGGAAGGTGAAATACCAGACTCCGAATGCATCGGCGAACGAACGGGCGGTACCGAGCTTGCGGATGTGAGAAACGATACTGGTGTCGAATCCGCCTACCGACACCCCAAAGGCGGTTGCAGACACCAACAGCAATGTCGTACCGGAGCTCGCGTCAAACGCCAGAAATCCGAGGATGCTGCCCAACATCAGCCCCAGCTCGCACAACATGATGAGCCGAAACGGCAATCGATCGCACAGATAGCCGAATACCAGCGCTCCTGCCAGCGCAGCGCCCGCAGTCAGGCTCAGTGACAACGCGGCCACAGAGTGAGCTATGGGATGCTCATTGACGAGCGCGACCTGATGCGTCAGGAGACCGCCATAGGCAACACCACCCAACACGGTGACAGCGACCGACATCCAGAACACCGAGGTGCGCAAAAGCGAAAGTCCGCCTTCTGTCGAAGGAGACTCTGCGGCTGGCGCCCCCCCATCGAGCGCCAACCCCAGGGCCTCAGGACTTCGTACCCGGCCCCACGCGATCATCAGCGGCATGCTCACGATCATGATGAGGGCGCCGAGCAGGAAGGAAGTGTTACGCCAACCGACCTCATCGATGCAGTACTGAGCAACCGGCGCAAGCACCAGCCCGCCAAAATGCCACCCGGAGTAACACACTGCCAGCGCCATCCCGAAACGCTGCCGGAACCAGACCGCGGCCTGCAGGTTCACCCCAGCGGCCATCATGATCTTGCCCAGCCCCATGACGGCGCGGATGACGAACATGCCGGTCAGCGAATGGCTGAGGCCGACCAGGATCATGCACACGCCCTCGACGATCACACCCGCGCTGACGAGCCGGAATGCGCCCAGGCGATTGTTGAAATAACTTCCAGCCAGCGTGAGAGGCGCCGCCAGCCAGAAAATCGACACCAGGCCGCCGGTGGCCGCGCGGCTCCAGCCGAACTCCGAGGTCAGCGGCGGAATGAACAGAGTGAATGCATAAAGTCCGCCGCCGTAGACCATCATGCCTACGACAAACAAAGCCGCGACAACACGCCAACCGTAGTAGATGGGTGCGCGCACGACTACTTTGGCGGTGGAGCTACTATGCATACGACGCGGGCGGCCTGACTTCTCGAAGGGTTCTCATAACGATGGGGTAACCGCGGATCGAAGTTGAAAGAGTCCCCGGCGCGCAGGCGATGCGACTCGCCCCCGTCCACCGAGATTTCCAGGGCGCCGGACACAACAATGATCACTTCCTCATCCGCGTCGAGCGAGTGAGGCTCGGCCCCGGAGCGCCCGCCCGGCTCGAGATCGGCCCAGATGACCGTAACACGATGCGCGTCACGCGCGGAAACGAGTGAGCAGATCATCCCCTCGCCACCGAACGGAATCTTTTGCCGCTCGTTGCTTCTGACGACGCGCGGCAGGGAGCTGCGAAACAGGGACGAAATGGACAGTGACAGGGCGTCCCGGAGCCGCATCAGGGTCGCGACGGAGGGAATGGCCTTGTCGCGCTCAATCTCACTCAAAAAGCCCTTGGTGATGCCGGCCCGGTCGGCCACCTCCTGCAGAGTGAGATTCAGCAGCCGGCGCTGCTCACGCAGCATGGCGCCCACCAGGGCGGCCGGGCTGGTTTCCTGCGCGAGCGGCTGAGATTTCTGCGGGGCTTTCCTTCTGGCCATGAGCCATCCTATTGGCGAACTTTGTTCGCTGTCAACGCTACCGGCCGTATCAGGGTATCACCCGGCGATACCGCCCGGAGAACAGGCTGAGACTCGTTTGATGCTCAGGGCATCGGCGCCTGCGGATGGGCAGACTGGCTGCATCTACCGGAGGTGAGGTATGTCAGTAGCCTTTATATGTAGCGTGGTCGCGCTCTTCGGCGTGTTGCTGATCTGGGAGTCCGCGCCCGGAGCAGAACGCGCATCGTTGCATCCGGCCGGCCTGCTCCGCTGGGCAATCAGCGGCAACTGGTTGGCCAAAGTCGGAGCGCTCATTATCAGCATCGGGGGCGGCGCACTGTTGCGTTATCTCATGCTGACACTGACATTTCCGCCGGCCGGCAAATTGACGGCAGGCGTTGCTCTGTCCGCCGGACTGGGAATCGCCTCCGCGATTCTCACCGCGCGCGTAGGCCGCCGAGCAATCTCACTGGCCCTGGCCGGTGCGGCTCTTGCCATTGCTTATCTGACTGCCTACAGCGCCTACGGCTTGTTTCATTATGTCGCTGACCTCCAGGCGCTCGGACTCCTCTTTATAGTGGCGAGCACGGCGACAGTCGTTGCGATGACGCGGCGCGCGGTCTCGATCGCGGTGCTGGGAATGGTCGGCGCCTACATTGCCCCTGCGTTCGCGCTGCAAGATACGGGTCCGTTCCCTGTATATGGCTACTATGTCGCCGCGAGTCTGGTGACGCTCGTGATGGTATGGCAGCGCGGCTGGCGCCCACTCATCCATCTCAGCTTCCTGTTCACGCTCGCGGGTGCGTTGTTCTTCGGCTGGACGCAGAAGTTCTACGTGCCGCACTACTACACGCAAATGGAGCCGATGTTGCTCGCCCTGGTGGCCATCCACCTGGCGATGCCATTGCTCGAGACTGACAACACCACGGCGGGTGTGTGGTCGCGGCGCTTCGATCAGGCTTATTTTCTGCTCCTGCCAATCGTTGCTGCCGTCCTCAGCTTGATGCTCGCCCCGGAAGTTTCGCGAGACGGCGCGCGGGCTCTCGCCGCGCTCGCAGGGCTCTGGATCATCGCCGCCGGCGCACAGCATCTGCGATTCGGTGCCGGCGCCATTCGGTATCTGTCGATTGCGGCCATCTTCCTCGTGATGTCGTGTCTGCTCGCCATGCCCAATGCGCCGACTCTTCTCATCGCGTCGATCGCCCTGTGCCTTGCTCTCACGGCGAGTCGCCAGTTGAAACTGTCCGGGAGCGCCGAATACCTCCTGGGTGCTGTGGCGCTCATTACCGGCGCGTGTTACGCGCTCCAGGGGCTCTTTGAGTCCACTCGCGGTATGCCCCTCCTGAACGGGCCGTTCCTGCAACACCTGTTGTTCGCCATTGCCCTGCTGGCGGCAGGCTGGTCACTGGAGCGGCGCCACCGTATCGCACTGGGGCCGATATTCCTGGTATCCGGAGCGACGTGGTTGATTACATCGCTGGGTCGGGAGCTGCTGCGAATCGACTCTGTCTACCTGGCGCAGATCAGCTATCTGGCCACGATCGCCGCCGCTGTAATCTACATTGCAGTTCGTTCGCCGAGTCGCCTGGCGCTGACGCTGTTCGGTGTGGCGCTGTTGGCCACGGGCTCCTGGAGTGCAACCAACTTCTCCGCCACGTACCTCATTCCGCTCATGCTCGCGGGTCAGATCGTCTACTCGCTGCTCGCTCGTCAGTGCGATGAGCCGGACGCAACCGTGGCGCGCAGCCTGCTGCCGGTGCTGCTGATTCCCTGGGCCGTTGCGTACAATGGGAATGTAGATGCCATCTGCGCCTTGTTGGTGACCAGCGCGCTGTTCGGGTCGCTGCAATCCCAATGGTGGGTGCGCAAGGCGCACGTGTCATTGAACATCGTATCGCTGGTCGGTTTCGCGATCTTCGGTGCCCTGATGCTCTACGAGAGCCTGCTGCACATCGAGCGGCAGCCGTGGGCAGTCGCGTTCGAGCTGCTTGCACTCGCCTACGTGTTGCAGGTAGCGCGATTGGTGTCGCTGCGCGAATTCCCGGATGTATGGATGTATGAATACGCGGCTGTCGTTTCAGTTGCGAGCGTGAGCGCCGCGATGCTGTTGCGCCTGATGGGACCGCCGGGCACGCTCACCATCTTCGATCTCAATCAGATGTTTCTGCCTGCGGTTGTTTCGTTGCTCTGGGCGGCGATCGGCGCCGTGTTGAGTTGGCTGTCCACCCGCAAACAGTCGCGCACTTTGTGGTCGCTCGGTGCGTTCCTGCTGGCGGCCGCCGCGGTCAAACTCATCCTGTTCGATTTCGGCTCGCTGGGGCAGATCGGCAACATCCTGGCTACGATGGCGGTGGGAGGCGTGTTTCTCCTGGTCTCGTGGTTCGCGCCCTTCCCGCCGCGGGTGGATGCCCGAAGAAGCGTGAGTACTCACGATTGAACTGGGACGCGCTTTCATATCCGACCTCGAACGCAACCTGCGAAACCGGCAGACTGCTGTGAGCCAACCGTTTGCGCGCCTCGAGCAATCGCAACTGCTTCTGGAACTGCAGTGGGCTCAGGCCCGTGATGCGCTTGAACCGGCGATGAAACGTCGTCACACCCATGCGGGACTTTCCGGCCAGCGTTTCGATCGACATCGCCTGCGCGTAATGGGAGCGCAGCCAGCGGATGGCGCGACTGATGCCCGCGTCCCCTGCCCGGCCGCGAGCTTCGCACGCTTGTCGCAGGCGCCACCCCTGCGGGCCGGTTAGCACTCGATACAGGATCTCCCGCTCATACACAGGCGCGAGTGCGGCAATGTGCTGTGGTGTCTTGATCAAACGCAACAGGCGAACCCACGCGTCAACAAACTCAGGCGTGGCGGGCGCCGCGGCCAGCACACCCTTGTGCCCCAAGTCGGGATGACTGTTCACCAGGTCGAGTAACACGTCCTCGTTCAAGGCCAGCCCGATAGACAAGTAGGGCGAACCGGTATGCACGCGACCGGTCGCGGGTACATCTGTTGGAATGACGAAGTAGGCAGGGCCGTGCAAATCGAGGGTGTGCTCTCCAATGGAGATCGTTTTACGGCCCTGGACCGTAAACCCGATCATCGGCACATACACGGCCGCGAGCTGCTGGGCCGGCACTTCGCCTTTGACGATCACCACACCCGGCACCGCGCAACGGGCGGGCTCGGTCGTGGCGTCCCGGGTAAGCTCGACGATCTCGGTCAGTTGATGATCCATAGGCAGTATCAGGCAATGGATTGGCAGGATCGTGTCTGGGCCGAAAGAGCCTCCGGGTCCACACTTTGACCCCATGAAGATAGCAATAATCACTGGCGCAAGTAACGGCATCGGCAGGCGCACCGCACTCGAATTGGCCCGGCGCGGCATGGGCGTGGTGCTGACGTACCACTCCAACGAAAGCAACGCCCTGGAGCTGGTTCGCGAGATCGGGCAAGGGGCGGTGGCCCTGAAATTGGACCTGAGCCGCAAATCGGGTTTCGAGACGTTCGCGCAGGCGGTGGCAGCCAACCTCGAAAAGGTTTGGCAGCGGAAATCCTTCGACCACCTCGTCAACAACGGCGGAGTGGGCGGTGGAATGAGGTTCGAGGATATAAACGATGATTACTTCAATCGAGTGCTCAACACGAACTTCGTGGGACCTTTCTTCCTGACACAACGACTGCTGCCCTTGATGGAAAACGGCGGCAGCATCGTCAACACCTCGAGCAGCGCGAGCCGCGGGTCCTCGCCCGGATACTCCGCCTACGGCGCATCCAAGGCGGCACTCACATCCTGGACTCGCTACCTGGCCAAGGAGCTGGCACCCCGCAGGATCCGTGTGAACGCGGTGTCACCCGGACCTGTTCTGACGAATCTCGGCGGCGGCGCTTTTGCGAAACACCCCGAGTACATACAACCGCTCGCGGACCAGACCGCCCTCGGGCGGATCGGTCAACCCGAGGACATTGCAACAGTCATTGCCGCACTACTGTCAAATGACTGCGCTTGGATCACTGCACAGGATATCGAAGTGTCAGGGGGCTTCATGCTCTAATCAGGGAGTGAGCAAACACGACAAACGCATGAAGAGTTGGCGATCGCGGACACCGGCTGCCACTCGCTTCATGAGCGAGCAGCTCACCGACCAGCTCACTCCCGTCCTCGTGGCGGCCGGTTTTGTGCAGGTCGATGTGGACATGGGCGAGGAAAGCTCACCGGTGGCGGGTAACGAGCTGCAGTTCGAGCGCACCCGCGGCGATCACATTGACGTGATCTTGGTATTTTTCGACAAATATGCCGCCCCGCGCTTTCAGGTGTCCCTCAACCAGCGCACCCGGTCAGAGCTTTTGGGCTCGGCTCATCTGGTCGAGCGCCCGAGCCAGTATTACCACTGGTGGGGCAAGCCGTGGTGGCTCCCGAGCCGCTTCTGGACCGAAGGGGGAGCGAAGAGAACCGTCCGACAGGTGGTCGAGTCCGTAGGACAGGGTATTCGATACCTCGAAACGAATGAGCGGGGTCCCAACATCAGCAAGCGCTCCGGTGGGGTGTTGGTGCGTCGCCGAGGGGTGTGATAACCCGCCTGTGGAAGCGGCTGCGGCCGGTACGCTCGGCAAAGCACCGGATTAGTCGTGCTGACTCACAGGACAATCTTGAACAACGTGCCTCCGTAAGCACCTCCGCCGTACATGGAAACTCCGTAGAACTCACCGTCGAGGCCTTGCACCACGCCCATTGGATTGACACTCGTTCCGGTGGCCGAGGTATCGAAGCTCCACAGCACCGTCTCAACTCCGTCCAGGGTCACTCGATAAAAGATTCCGCTGCGGTTAGGGGCACCACCGCCGGTGGTCGTCCCATACAGGTTTCCGTCGGTCCCTTGCCAGAGCCGGCCCTGCGGCCAGATGCCGTCGGTTCCGCCACCGAAACTCCACAATACAGATACATCGCCCGTCGGCGTGATCCTGAAGAGAGCACCCCCGTTGTGCACGCCACCAAACTTCGTGGTGCCGTAGAGATTGCCGTCAGTAGCCTGAATCAGTTGATTGGTTGCCCCGGCGCCTAAAGGTCCGGGCAGATTCGACAGCACCGTTTCCACTCCGGCATGAGTCAGCTTGAACAGCGTTCCGTTGGATTGAGTGCCGCCGAACGAGGTAACACCGTAGAGATTGCCGTCACTGGCCTCGACCAGACCCGCCTCGGGCCCGCTGCCGTCGGTGCCTGACCCGAAACTCCACAAAACGGACTCCGTGCCGGTCAGCGTGATCTCAAAGACGGTTCCGTTGCCAAACTGGCCGCCGCCGCTGGTGGTTCCGTAAAGGTTGCCGTCGCGCCCCTGTATGAGAGAGCTCTTGGGGAAGTTGCCATCCGTACCGCTGCCAAAGCTCCACAAAACGGCCCTCGAACCCGATGGAGTTACCTTGAAGACGGTACCCATGCCGTGCGTTCCACCTGCATAGGTGGTCCCGTAGAAGTTGCCATCGCTTGCTTGAACGACTGACGCAGCCGGACGGTCGCTATCCGTTCCCGCTGCAAAGCTGGCCAGAACAGACTCGGTCCCACTCGGACCGTATTTCG
>Ga0105240_10002076_pt1 | contig 32840 bp, 25 predicted proteins | sample KBSC54metaG_FD_80426 | JGI IMG/M metagenome (GOLD analysis project Ga0105240, IMG submission 80426) | Corn rhizosphere microbial communities from Kellogg Biological Station, Michigan, USA - KBS C5-4 metaG | ecosystem: Host-associated > Plants > Roots > Rhizosphere > Soil | place: Michigan, USA... | reverse complement strand
GCGTCGGCTTCCGCCCAGTTCTTGCCGACCTCATATGTGAGCCAGGCGCAGAACTCGAGTTTTCGGTCCCGAATGATTGAGGCAGCATTCAGCAGCAGCGAAGCGCGCGTCTCCACCGATGTCCGGCTCCAGCTTTCGAAGGCTTCCATGGCTGCCTGCATCGCCCTCTCTGCATGTTCCGCTCCTGCCTTCTGGTGAATTCCAACCACCTGCGCCGGTCGCGCCGGGTTCAACGACTTGATCTTGCCCTCGGTTCTCAGGCGATGAACGCCAATGATCAAGTCATATTCGTGGCCCAGATGGGCAGCTACCTGGTCCAGCGCCGCCTTCATCTGGCGTGCAGTCACAGAATCTTTGAAGTTTGTAAACGGCTCATTCCGGAACTCGCCCTTGGGCGAGCGCGGCTGTATTTCGGTAGGGAGAGTCACAGTTGCCATAGCGAAAACGATTGTAGTCCTTCAGGCTCGATGTCGGTTGCGACCGAAGCCGCCTGTAATTGGACTCCCGAAGCCTCATCCGGGAGGCTTTTTCTGGAGCTACGATCCACTTGTCCGTGTGAACGAATGCATGTCAGCCTCAGGTTGCGAAACAAAGCACTTCGGTCCGAACTGCTAGTGAGCTACCAGCCGTACTGGCCTGAACTCCGTCCACATTCCGATCCAAACCCACATCCCTCCGAACAATTTCGTTACATTCGCGAAACTAACTCAACAGGTCAGGGTTGCTAGTTAGGTACCCTCATCCGGTTTGAGCTCGCTGCAACGGAGTCTGGGCACAAGAGCATTCGGGTGCGACAAAGGCTGGCGGTTCCATTGATTTAGAACCAGCGCAACGCCCGAATTCTGTGAGGGATAATGAAGCCCCTATCCGTTCTGGACTCTCTTCGCCCGCTCTCCTGCGCCCCGCCCCCAAGGTTGAATGCACTGAACTCGAAAGTAAGCGCCTCCGCACTCGCATCAGTCGCTTTAGTTCTCGCTGGTTCGTACGGCGTTGCTCAGGAACCCTCCCCGATCCCTAACTGGACGCCATCATCTCCCGGCACCTCAGCTCAATACAGCCCAAACCAAAACAGCCCGAATCAGGCCTATGGTTACGCGCGCCAGCCCTACGATCAGACCTCAGACCAGGCGCAGACCGGACAGCAGCCTCCGGCGTACGAGCAGCCGCCTGACTATTCACAGCAATACACTCAACCTCAGTACCAGCAGGCGCCCGATAATCAGCAGCAATACGCCTATCAACCTCCTCCAGATCAGAACGGTGGGCAGGTCTGGGGCGTCCCCGACCAGGGACCCGCGCCCACTTACCAGCCGCAGCAGGCCCTTACTCCCGATCGCCTCGAGCAGATGCTCGCGCCCGTCGCGCTCTATCCCGACAATCTCGTTTCGATGGTCTTGGCCGCCTCAACCTACCCGGCAGAGGTTTCATCTGCGGACCAATGGGTCCACATGCAGGGCGGTGCGCCTCCTGAGCAGATCGCAGCCGGCGCCAATGCCCAGAGCGGGTGGGATCCAAGCGTAAAAGCACTCACCGCCTTCCCACAGGTCCTCGACATGCTTGCGCAGAATCTGCAGTGGACCACCGACCTCGGCAACGCGTACTACAACCAGCCTCAAGACGTGATGCAAACCATTCAGGTATTGCGTGGCCGCGCTCAGAGCGCCGGAACTCTCCAGAACACCCCCCAACAGGAAGTCGTCGTCGATCAGGGAGAGATTCAGATTGCTCCTCCTACGCCCGAAGTCGTTTACGTCCCGCAATACAATCCCTGGGCGGTCTATGGCCAGCCCGTCAATCCGTATCCCGGCTTCGACTGGGTGGGCGCGGTTGGCTCGGCGATCGGAAATGCACTAATAGGCTGGGGGCCTGGCATTGCCATGGATGCCTTCGCCGTCACCCCATTCGGCTGGCTCGGATGGGGTCTCGACTGGTTCTCGCACGCCATCTTTTTCGGTAACGATCTCTGGTGCCCGCATGGGTTTGCTGGCCGCGACTGGGGCTTTGCTCACGGCGGAGCCCGCTACTGGGGATACCACGGTGAAATGGCCGGCTGGCGCCAACGTGGCGGCTGGGGAGGACGAGGTGGCTTCGGTGGTCGTGGCGGCTGGGAGGGGCATACCTTCCGCTCCGGTCTCGATCGCGGCCACTTTGGCAACGGCAGTTCCTGGGGACACAATGGAGGCAGCGGCTATGGCGGCCGGCAAGGTGGCTCATGGGGCCACAACGGCGGCGGCCAGAACGGCGGATCCTGGAGCCACAATGGGGGCGGTCAAGGCTACGGCGGCGGCCAGAACGGTGGAAGCTGGAGTCACAACGGCGGTGGATCGGGCTACGGCGGCCAGGGCAATGGCGGCAGCTGGGGCCACAACGGAAACGGCGGCGGAGGTCAGGGCGGTTACGTCGGCCACAATGGCAACGGTGGCGGTCAGGGCGGTTACGGCGGGCACAATGGCAACGGTCAGAACGGCGGCTACGGTCGCGGCGGCTACGGCGTGCCCACCGGAGGTTCTTATGCCCACGGCGGAGCGGAAGGTCGTGTTCCAAACGGCAGGAGCCTTGGATTCGGGAATGCTCCAGGAGGCGGCTACGGCCAGCAGGGCCGCTCATCCCAGGGCTATCAGGCCTATAACCATGCTCCACAACCGATAGGCCGGCCCCAGCAGCCGCAGCAGTACGGTGGCCAGTCATTCGGACAGGGGCGTCAGGGCTATGGCTACTCCGCGCCTCAGCACGTCTACGGCGGCAGCAGCTACGGCCGGCAGTACGGTGGCTCCTCGAACATGTACGGATCCCGACCAAATATGGGTGGCACCCAGACCTACCGATATCCGAGCTCCGGAAACAGCTACGGCGGCCATTCATATGGGTACGGAGGGTCTTCCGGTATAGCTCGTGCACCTTCAGGTGGGGGAGTCTTCGGTGGAGGACGCTCATCCGGCTATAGCTACGGAGGAGGCAGCTTCAAAGCACCGAAGGCCCCGAGTTACAGCAGCCATTCATGGGGCGGAGGCGGCGGTCACTCCTGGGGCGGCGGCGGATCATCGCACTTCGGCGGTGGCAGCGGTCATTCATGGGGAGGCGGCGGATCGCACTTTGGCGGTGGAGGGGGTCACTCCAGCGGCGGCGGACATTCTGGCGGAGGTCACTCTGGTGGCGGTGGGCACCACCGTTAAACAAAACGTAGGTTCGTAGGAAGAGCGGCAGGTTCTAAGCCTGCCGCTCTTCGTTTTTGCACCGTAGCGGCGGACCTATTTGAAGACGCCGTTGCCCTTGTTCAACTCATCCCGGTGCGCCTTGTAATCCACCATCGAGAGAAACGCCGCATTGCTCAGCGCCTCTCCTTCTCTCGTTGCACGAACTGCCGTACCCACCTTGTCAATTCCATCCGCCTGCGGACACACCCAGACGATTGCGAATGTCCCGGTTCCGTTTGTGTGCACGGCCGGAACATCGATTTCATACTCCACGATCGTTCCGTCCGCCAGCTGCTTCTCCAGTAGGGGCACGATGAAGCTCTTGCTCAATTGCTCAACAGCGTCATCTGGTGCATTCGGCTTCAGTGTATAGATCGCCACTTGTACGTACCCGTTTTTGTAGGCGCCGGGTTTCCAGTTGTAGTAGTGGCTCACTTCAATCTCATCCCAGTGCTTGGTTGAACTCTCTAAAACTGACCTGCTGGTTCCGCCTGCTGTTGAAATCTGATCCAGGACTTTCATCAGACCGGCGATGGAGTTGGAAGACCACCAGTCGTCGTGCGTGAACTCGCCCGGAGTGTGTACCAGGTTTTCATCGTTCCCGTAGCCGACCAGAGTGCCGTCAGCCACCGCCTTGTCGAGTACCGCCTTGTCCGCATCTGCCGCCTTCGTCATCTCCGGCCAGTGTGCACGCGGTATCTCCCAGTTCGCGATATACGTGTACATCGGTGGTTTCTGTTTCACTTCTTGAGCCTGGGCCCATGACCCCACGGACCACATGGCTGTGAGAGCAATCGCACACATTCTTGTGATCGTCTTTGTCTTGCTTGTCATTCGTTTTCTCCCGGTTTGCTTTCTAGCCGGTGAGCAGGGGGTAGATTACCGACCGCGACGGAGTGTACAGGCGCAACCGGATGTTTGGATACAAGAGTTTTCTCGCATTTGCCGGGCTCTTGATTGGGGATCACGGTGGATGTACGGCGCTCAACGAAATCCTACAGTTCTGCAATCGCCCTCTGCACATCATCAATCAGCGCCCACACCCCGATTCCGATCCCCTTGGCCATCTGCGACAGATCCGCCATGTTGTGCGCCAAAAACACGAAAGCGGATTTGTCTGCTGGATCGGCCTCCCACCATCCTCCATAAGCCCCGGGCCAGCTCACCGTTCCCGGGTTCCCGCGCCGGAACATATCCGTCTTGTCCTGCTCCAGCACGACCGAAACGCCCAGACCGAACCCGCGTCCGATGGAGAATGGCTTGCGGCCCAGGAATACCGAAGCAGCCCGCTGCTCATCCGTGAGCTGATTCGTCATCATCTTCCGCAACGTCGCAGGTCGCAGCAGCCGAACCCCATCCACCTCGCCATCGCCGAGGAACAACCGCGCGAATTTCAAGTAGTCGTCGAGCGTCGACCACAATCCCACCGCGCCCGACTCATACGCCATCGTCTCCGGCCTCTCCTCAACAACCACTCCGCCCCAGGTCAGCCGCTTCACCAACCGGCCCTGCTCGTCGAAGCCGTAAGCTGCCGCGCGTCGCCCGCGTTTCTCCGGCCGAACCCAGAAACCGGTGTCCTTCATTCCCAGCGGATCGCAGATGCGCCTCCGCAGCACCTCACCCAGGGAAGCGCCTTCGATCCGCGCGATCAGCAATCCAAGCAGGTCAGTTGAATTCCCGTAGTACATCGCGCTGCCCGGTTGCGCCACAAGCGGCAAGTCCGCCAGTCGCCCGATCCACTCGTCCGGCGCAACATCGGTGTCGATATCTCCGCCGAGCCGCTCCCGGTACGCAGCCGAGAGCGGGCTCCGATGAGGATCTCCATACGTCAGCCCCGATCGATGCGTAAGCAGATCGTCAAACGTGATCTGCCGTTCGGCTTCGACGGTCTCATCCAGCGGACCGTCCGGTCTGCGCAGAACGCGCATCCTCGCGAACTCCGGCGCTACGCGCGCAATCGGTTCATCGAGCCCGATCCTCCCCTCGGCCGCCAGCATCAGCGCCGACACTGAAGTGATCGGCTTCGTCATTGAGGCGATCCGGAAGATCGTGTCGCGCTCCAGCAACAGGTTGTTCTCGATGTCGCGCCAACCAGCGGCGGCGAAATGCGTCTCTCCGCGTCGCAGCACCAGCACAGCAGCCCCTGCCAATTGACCCTCGTCAACGCTCTTCCGCAATACCTTCTCGATCCGATCTGCTTCCTTCACTTCATTGTCCTCACATTTAATAATCAATTTATAAAATAATGTTGTTATAAAATCAAGGTTGATGAACGAGATGCCGTCCGAATCAGGCCAGCAAGCAAGAACTAAAGGCGACAAGCGCGAGCGCACCCGAGTCACACTGCTCGAAGCCGCTCGCCAGCTCATTCGCGAGAAAGGGCACGAAGCTGCGACCCTCGAAGCCATCGCCGAGCGTGCCGGTATGACGACTGGTGCCATCTACGGCAACTTCAAGAACCGCGAAGATCTGTTCGTCGCCCTCGCGCAGGCCTACTGGGCGCCGATCAAGCCGAAGGTGAAGAAAGGCGCAAGCTCAGCCGAGGTCATGCGCGCTATCGCGGATGCCACCATCATCGCCATTACGGATCGGCATCCCGTGGTTGTGGGCCGTCTTACCGGCATGGCCTACGCCATCGGCAACGAGGAAATGCGTCAGCGAGTTCTGTCTGTCACGCGCGACAGCTACGCTTTCGGCGAAGAGTGGCTATCTTCCGTCATTCCTGCGGACCAGCTTCCCATGCCCGCTGCACAACTTGTATGCGCCGTGCACGCAATGATTGAAGGCTTCACCTTTCAGCGCCTGCTGACACCTGAACTAATCTCCGACGAGGTTATTCGCGCAGCCTTCGCAGCTCTTGCAAGATGAATCCCGCAGCAAGGGCAAATTCCTCAGCTACCGAAACAGCCCCGTCAGCTCCGAGATATACATCGCCTCATCCGCGAATTTGAACGTTCCATCATCGATCACCTCGCGCGCCGCGTGCAGAAACGCGGTGAGAGCAGCCCGGCTGAATCCTGACCCCAGGCTGATCCGGCGTACACCCAGCTCGCCTAGCTCTGTCACGGTTAGCCGATTCGCACCCTTGAGCCCCATGAGCACATTCACAGGCTTCGTCACCGATGAGCAGACGGTCCTGATCTCCTCCGCCGTGGTCAGCCCCGGCGCATACAGCACCTCTGCGCCGGCCTTTTCGTAAGCCTGGAGCCGCCGGATCGTGTCATCCAGATCCCACCGACCGTGCAGAAAGTTCTCAGCCCGCGCCACAAACATGAACGGGAAGGGAAGCGCTCGGGCCGCCTCCGCTGCCGCAGCCACCCGCTCCACTGCGTGGCCAAACTCGTAGATTGGATCCGCTTCGTTCCCGGTTGCATCTTCAATTGACCCGCCCACCAGCCCGGTCGCGGCTGCCAGACGGATCGTCTCTGCCGCATCCTCCGGCCGGTGTCCGTACCCGTTCTCCAGATCCGCTGCCACTGGCAGGTTGGTCGCCTCCACAATCGCCTTAGCGTTGGCCAGCGCCTCCTCCCGGCTCACAGCTGCTGTTCCGTCCTTCCGGCCGAGGCTGAACGCCAGCCCCGCGCTCGTCGTCGACAGCGCTTCATAGTTCAGACTCGTAAGAATCCGCGCCGACCCGGTGTCCCACGGATTGCCGATGACAAATGGTTTGTTGCGTTGGTGTAGTGTTTTGAACACAACAGCCTTTTCGGTCTGAGTAGGCACGGGAACTCCAGGGAAGAAGTTACGCAGAACAGGTTCATTGAAATCATAGTCGGGCTTCTCACATGGTTGCAGTGATCGATTTTCAATCGGTGACCGGAACTCGATAGCTGCAATCCGTCTCGCACCTTTTGCGCGTGAAAAGCCCTTGTAAATCGGCTTACAATTGCAAGCCAAGGCACGATCCGGAACCCGCTGGCGCGTTCTGCGCGAAGACCCCTCAACCGGACCGGCACGGACAGATTGAAACGCGGTACATCTGCAGTCTTTCTTGCACTCTGGAGGCATGGGATGATTCGCACCGGGGCTGTACTCCTACTCGCTCTCTCCTTTACATCTGCTGCGCTCGCCGCCGAGCGCGTGAATGTGTCGCAGCTTGAGGCCATTCTGGCCAAAGCAGGCGCCGAGCAGGACAACGCCTTCGCGTCGCGTCTCTCAACGCTCGAACTCACTGAGCGCTTCAGTTTCGCGCGCCTTGAACACTGGAATTCGACTATGCCCGGCACGCGCTCGCAACGCGCACTCGTCGGACTTGCCGACCGGTCCGCCTTCCTCTTGCCCCCTCAAGACGAAATTCCGTCGACCCCTCCTCCAAACGTCGCTGAACAGCGGCGCATCATGGGACTGGCCGCCTCGTATGTCGGCAAAGTCATTCCCCAACTCCCGCGCTTTTACGCGTCACGCAGGGTTACACACTTCGAAGACGATCCAGCGACTGCCCGAACCGGATCGTGGTTCGATACTGACTCGATGCGCGCAATTCGAATTTCACGATCCGCCGTTCTATATCGCGACGGGGAAGAAGTGCTTGAGCCGGGGCTCTTCAAAGTCGACGCGCATGCAAACGAAGCACCGGTAAAGCAAAACGAACCAGGTCTCCGAACCTGGGGCACCTTCGGTCCAATTCTGGGCTTAGTCCTTGTGGACGCCGCTCAAAACAAGCTTGAGTTCGCACGCTGGGAAAAGACTCCGTCAGGCGCTGTCGCCGTATTCCAATACGCGGTGCCCAAAGCCCGATCCCATTACGAGGTCCGCTACTGCTGCATTGCCTCCTCGTTCGGGCTGGAGAGCAAACCATTCTCCCAGATGAGCGCCTACCACGGCGAGATCACAGTGGATCCAGCAACTGGGGTCATCGAACGTTTGAGCATTGAAGCGGAACTCAATAGCACCGACCCGATATCGCGCGCGGCTCTTGTCGTCGACTACGGACAAGTGGAACTCGGTGGCTCTTCGTACGTCTGCCCCACCCGTAGCGTCTCCATCTCGCTCGCCCAGACCCTGCGCAAAACACAGGACACCACTGGCCGCTCCTGGACGGTGATGGGCCCGCAGCAACTTCTGCTCAACGATGTCAGCTTCTCCAACTACCACCTCTTCCGCTCTGACGCGAGAGTTCTGAGCGCCGATGAAGAGCGTGCTGCCGGCCTGGCACCCGATGCGACTCTGCCAAAGCCAGATCCCGCCGAGATGCTCCCCGCAGAAGAGGAGCTTGCCGACAGCCCTGCCCCGAAAAGCGGAGAGCCAGTTTCTCCTGCCGCCCAAACCGCCTCTGCCGAGCAGACTGGCGACGGAGCCCAGGAGATTACAACCGCCAAAGCTGCACGTCTTCCCGACGTCCCCGATCAGGCAGCTGACTCAGCTGTGAACGGCCCGCAGCCTGACGAGGCCACATTGCGCGTAAACTCCCGGCTTGTCGATGTGAACGTAGTCGCGCTCGACAAAAAGGGCCATCCCATCACCGACCTCAAGCCGGGGGATTTTGAAGTCTACGACAACGGCGTGAAGCAGGACATTCGCTCATTCATGCAGACTGCCGCGGAAGCCGTTCCGCAGCCGGTCAATACGGCGCCACCCGCTCTATCGACAGAATTTTCCAATCACGCGTCGGTGGACCTGCAGACCGCCCGGGCTCAGGAGAGCTCCGTCGTTTTGCTCATCGATTCCAGCAATCTCAGCTTCGGTGACTTCACGGACGCGCGTCAGCAGATGCTCCGCTTCCTGCGCACCGTCGCTGCCAGCGAGCGAGTGGCGCTCTACACCATGCGATATCACACCTATCAGGTTTTGCATGAAGCCACTACGGACCACCAGGCTCTGGCAGACCAACTCGCCCACTGGAAACCAGACGGACAGGACGTAGCTAACGCGCAGGATGAAGAGAAGCGCAATCGCCAGCAGATCGAAACTGTGCGCAGTCCTGAAGACCACCTCAGCGTGAACGGCAACTACACCATGGACACGAGCACGCAGCAGGAGGCGCTCGATCCCAAGCTGCGCGAACTCGGCAGCCGCCCCGGCCCGAACGCGCTTGGAATCCTTGTCGAAGTCGCGCATCATCTCTCCGCTGTAGCCGGTCACAAGAGTCTGATCTGGGTTTCCAGCGACAACGCTCTCGCCGACTGGAACAAGCTCTCCTACAACATTGATAAGGGCAGCAAGTACATCGAACCGATCGCTCTCCGCGCGCAGGAGGCTCTCAACAATGCGCATGTCAGGCTCTATCCGCTCGACGCGTCACGGCTCGAAGCCAATGTGGTCACGGCCGACATCGGCCGCCGCAACGTGGAACTGACGCCCACATATCAGCGCCCAGCCCTCATCGAACACGAGTTGGAAGGAGCCGAGGCGACGGCTGGCGTTGACACGAACCCTCTGATCCAGAACCGCCAGTTTGGCAATGGCAGCCGTCTCGCTGCCTCACTGGAGCAGGATATCCATCCCATCCAGGGAGTCTTCCGCGAAGTAGCTGATGCAACCGGCGGCCGCACCTTCCGCCGCTCAGGCAACATCATCGGTGAACTCAATGCCGTTGTGGCAGATGGCCATGCAACGTACATGCTCGGCTTTTCGCCGGGCCAGCCCGCGGACGATCAATATCACCTGCTCACAGTCAAACTCGTGGGACATCACGATGCGACGCTCCGATTCCGCTCCGGCTACCAGTACGACAAAGAGGCCGCGACACTCAAGCAGCGTTTCGCACAGACGGTATGGCAACCGGTTGATGCCGGCGAGATCGGCGTGACAGCAAAACTTGTCAGCGATGCTGAAGGCAATGCTTTGCGGGTCACCGTCGCTGGCACCGATCTTGCCCTGAAGCAGCAAAACTCCGTCTGGGCCGGCAAACTCGACATATTCCTCGTCCAGCGGGATCAGGAAGCGCTTCGCGCCAAAGTCTCTGGCCTGACCGTCGGGCTTCATCTCAAGCCCCTTACCTACCAACGCGCTATGAAGCAGGGCCTCACCTTTGATCAGCGCATCGAGTCAAAGCAATTGGAGGGCTCGCTTCGTGTGGTCGTTGTGGACGTGACCTCTGGCCGGATCGGATCGGTCACTGTCCCGTCCCGCGCCCTGGTGGCGGCTCGCTGACGTTGGCAACGCAACAGAGAAAGGCAGATACTAAACAACGGAGGCCCTGACCCTCGTGATCGCTGTGCAGACAGGAAATCTCACTATCTCATCGGGAATGAAGATGCGCGCTGCGATGGCGCTCGCCGTCGTTGCAGATGTTCTGCAGATGGCGCTGTTTCCCCTCTTCATTGAAGGCGGAGTTTCGCCCGCAGACGACGTGCTCGACCTAGTCATGGCCGGAGTTCTGACCTACTTGGTAGGCTGGCACTGGGAGTTTGCGCCATCGTTCATCGGCAAGCTCGTTCCCGGAGTTGATTTCGTTCCACTGTGGACGCTGGCTGTCGCCAACGTCTGGCGCAAGTCGAAACAGACCGACGGAGAAGGCGCACCGCACAGTTCCGCTCCTATCATCGAAGGAGAACCGGTCCGCAAGAACTAATATTTCGGACTCGCAGACTCACCCGCGCCGATAGAACGGCAGCACAATCAAAAAGGCCACCGCGATGGCAGCGATAATGGCAAGCGCGATCAGGCTGTAAATCAGCTTTAGGTTTACGCCCAGCATCGGCGCTTCGGGATCGTTCGTCTGGCCCGGCTTTGGTCTCTTTTCATCACTCATACTTCAACGACTCCACTGGATCCATCTGCGCCGCCCGTGTGGCCGGCACCGTTCCAAACACAACACCCACTACTGTCGCAGCGGCCAGAGCGATCACTACAGACCACATCGAGATTGGCAGGGGATAGTCCGAGAACAGCCGGATCGCAAGAGGTACTGCAAGTCCTACGAAACAGCCGACCAGCCCTCCCGCCAGCGAAATGATGATGGCCTCTGCAAGAAACTGCAGCTTGATCTCGCGATATGTGGCGCCGAGCGCTTTGCGTATGCCGATCTCGCGGATGCGCGAACGCACATTCGCAAGCATGATGTTCATGATGCCCACGCCGCCCACGGCCAGCGTCACCGCCGCCACCATCACCAGCACGGCTATCAAGGCGATCGAGATGCGGTTTGCCATCGCCAGAAGTTCCCGCAAATCGAACGGCTTGTATACCGAATTCGGACGATGGCGCGACTGAATGATTCGCTGGATCTCCTTCGCAGCTTCTGGAACCTCATCCATACTGCGGATGGTGAAGTAAATTTGTTTCACGTTGTCGGTCCCCGTGATGTAGCGCGCAACGGAGAAGGGGATCAGAATCGTCTGATCAGCGATCTCGGTCTCACCGAAGGTATCGACGCTTTCCTTAAACGTACCGACAATCGTGAACGGAATTCCCTGAATGGCAAACTGCTTTCCAACAGCTTCCTCGGGGCTGCCAAACATCTCTCGCGCAAACGGAATGGTGACCACCGCGCACTTGATATGCGCGTTCTCATCTTGCTCGTCGAAAAACCGTCCAGAAAGCACAATCAGGTTCCGCACATCCCGGTACTGCGGACTGACACCGAGCACGAGAGTATCCTTGACCACGCCCCCGCCGAAGCTGATTCGGTCGTGCGACTGGAGCACGGGAGACGAGGCCACCACGCTGGGAACCGACGCCAGCACAGCTTTCTCGTCGTCGCGCGTTAGAAAGTCGTTGTAGGCCACCTTCTCCGCGCCTACTGCGCCCCCGCCTGAGTACTCGATCTCTACCTGATTTGTGCCGATCTTCTGAATCTCGTTCAGAATGAACTGCCGCCCTGTGAGCCCGATCGTCACCACCAGGATCACAGAAGCCGTCCCAATCACCATGCCCAGGGCCGTCAGCGCAAAGCGCAGCTTGCTGGCCGCGAAGCTGTCGATTGCGAGCTTCAGAATCTCGCTCAGCATCATCGTGCGGCGAGCGCTTTTTAAAGTCTGCTGGAACGAGTTGTGGCGAGCCTGGTCGAGGACTGGATTCATCGTTTCCTACACAATAGGATGCTTTCCTGGGGTAGTCAGCTTCAGCGGAATCATCGGCTGTCACGGCCGGCAAAGCCAGCTTTTCTTGTGCGATGCACCTGAATCTCCTCAGTTTGCTTTGACTCGGCGTCCGCTGGAACTGGTATTACTGCCTACTGCTTATCGTACTTCTCCAGCCACTTCAGCTCTTCCCGTACCTTGATGTAGCCATGCCAGGGATTCTTGTCCAGTCCGTGCCCCTCGCCCGGCAACACCAGGAACGTATGCGCAATTCCCAGTGACTGCAGCGCTCGTTCCATCGTCTCTCCCTCCAGATACGAGACCCGAACATCGGCCCCGCCCTGCACCAGATGCGTCGGCGTTCTCACCTTGTCGAATTGAAACAGCGCAGCCTCTGACTGGTACAGCTGCGGATTCTCCCAGGGCCGTCCGCCCAGGTACCACGCATCGTCCCACGTCATATCGTCATTGCCCCAGTTGGCGGCATGTTCCACCGCCCCCGCGCCCGTCACCGCCGACTTGAACCGTGTGGTCTGCGTGATCAGCCAGTTCGTCATATATCCGCCGTAGCTGTACCCGCCAATCGCCAGATGATCCGGATCTGCATATCCGTCCTTCACCAGCGCATCGACTCCGGCGAGGATGTCGCGGCCGGGCTTCGACACGAGATGTGGAGCGATCCCGAGCATAAAGTCATCGCCATAACCACTCGAGCCACGATAATTCGGCCGGAATACTAGCCAGCCGTTGTCGGCGGCAAAGGTAGCCCAGTCATACCAGTTGGCCCCGAAACGATTCCCATCCGCATCCGCCGGGCCGCCGTGGATGAACGTGAACATTCGCAAATTCTTCGCGCCCTTTTTACCAGGAGGAAAGATCAGCACTCCTTCAACACTCTGCCCGTCATCTGACTTCCAGGTATACGGCTGCCACTCTGGCTGCGCTCGCTCCGCAAATATCGGATTGAAACCGGTCAGCTTCTTCAGCTTGTCGGGGTGTAGCGGATCGGGCACGAGATAAACCTGCTGGGGATCAGTGACTGTCGAAAATCGCACGAGCAGGGAGTTCGCCGTGTGGGCCGGGTCGAGACCTGCGTAGGTCCCCTCCATGCCCGGCAGCTTCGTGGCCCTGTCGCCATCGATGAGGTAAACCTGTGCCTCCGTGCCCTTCAGCCCCAGCGCCACTTCGCGTCCGTCGGCCAGCAGTGTGTACTGATCGAGCGACCCATCGAACGATGATCCCAGCCGTTCGATCTTGCCCGACGCGACGTCCATCCGGAATAGCCGGCCCTGCACGTCGCGATACTTGCCTTCGACCGAACCATTCGCCGCATTCACCGCGAAGTGAATCCAACGGCCGTCCGGCGACCATCTCAGGTTCGACTCCATTGCAACATTGTGCGTAAGTTGTCTTGGCGCCCCGCCCCCGTCGACCAGGTAGACTTCGTAATCCGCAGGATTCTCGATCCGCTTGTGAATCGGCTCGGTGAGAAAAGCCAGTTCCTTGCCGTTCGGCGCCGGCGCAATCTCGGCGATCGCAACGTCCACCTTTGCAATCATTGCGGCGCCTTCCGGCAGCTTTGCTGAGGGCTCCGCATCCCCCGCAGCCTTGCTGGGCGTCTCCTTCGCCAGCGGCACAGCTACAGCCCGTGCCAGCGCCGGCGCAATCGCAATTTTCAGCAAAAGATCTCCACGATACTGTTCCCGCCAGCGGACCACGTCCTTCCACTCATCGCTCTGCTTGTCCTCTTCCTCGTGCGTCTGCGGTGCCTTGGCCGAAATGTAGATCGCCGATCCATCCGCCGCCCATGCAAACGCATGCACATCCAGCTTTTCCTTGTAGAGCGGCAGTGCCTCGCCTCCCGACGGAGAGATGAGCCAGACACGGTTCGGCTTGTCCGTGTCTGCATCGCCCGCATCTCCCGGTCCTGACAGACCACGGTCCGATGTAAATGCGATCCACTTCCCATCCGGACCCCACTGCGGCCGCTCGTCCGTTCCCGAGCGAGTCAGCGGCTTCAGTCCATCCTTCTCTGTCCACATCCACAAATCGTGCCGGAAGTTGTTCGCCTTCCAGTCCGGTGCTTCCGTCGCGATCACCGCGGCCAACGCGTCCGGCGAAAGGCTCGTGCCCGTGATCTCAGTTGTATTCAGATACTCATCGAGCGTGATCGTCGGTTTCTGAGCCGCTGACGATAGAGCCGACAGTAAGAAACCGGAAGCCCCCAAAAAGGTCCAGACGCGCAGGGAACACATATACGCACTATAAATCGCGCTAATCGGGTCGAGCCCGAATTGAATATTCAGCACTACTGGATCCTGATCCGCATAATGTGCACCGGAGTGAGCTTCGATCCCGCCTTCACCTCGCCGTGTTCGTCCAACTCACTCCAGCCCGAGTTCGCGATGTAGTAGAAGTCTTTGCCGATCAGAACCCCATGTGTAGGATCGCCCAGTGTCGGCGTATCTCGCTCAATGACCTCGGCGGAGACGGCTCGCGTCAGCGAATCATCAAGCTGGACCCGGATCACGCGCTCCGGGGACGTTCCGTTCTGGGTGAGGAACAGCGATCTCCGATTGAAATAGAGCCCGTCCACGCCGTTCAGTGCAACACCTTCGGAGCCTAGCCACTTCACGCTACCTGCCTCCAGATCGAGGATCCCAATCCCTCGCAGGTAGTCCGGGACAAATGCATGTTTTCCGTCCGGAAGCATCGCCGGAGTTTGCGGCGAAATGAAGTCAGTCCCATTCACCAAGGTCAGATTCCCATCACGTAACCGATAGATGCTGCCCTTCTCGCCATCGCTGATAATCGGATCGCCATTGGCATCGAGGGCCATATCACCCAGCGCGGTCCCCTCCGGGCCGTCCACCCTGCGCAGCAGTTTGCCGGAACCCAGATCGAAACACAGAACTGCCGACTTCCCCCGATCCGACTTCGGAGCCGCGGCAAATCCATCCAGCGCGACTTCCGTTGCCCATACCAGCTTTCGCCTCTTATCAATCTTGATCGCCAGCATCGGCCAGCCGCTCGGCGACACAGCAAAATCGGTCGCGTCAGCCTTCTCACTCACCCGTACGATCTTTTTCTTCAGAACGCTCGTAACCAGAAACGACTTCGAGCCCGCGTCGAAATCAAGGTCCTCCGCCACCAGTGCCACGTCTGCAAGATCGAACGCCTTCTCCGCTTTCGACACTGGAGTCTCGTTCCGGCGAAACTTCTCGAGAACAGACCTGTACCGGGGCGAGCCTGCAAGCGACGCAAATATCTTGTTGCTGCCGTCGAGCATGCCATCGTCCGCCTGCCCGAAATCCGCGAACTCCATCAGCGTATCCAGAGCCTTCTCGTTTTCCCCGGCCTCCATGTACCCGCGCGCAACAGAGAGAATCGCACTCGGATAGTTATTCAGCAGTGTCCTTACCTTCAGCGCCTCCCGCAGATATCCGGCATGATCCCCAGCCTCACGCTCCGCATGCGCCTCCTTACGCAGAGCGGCGAGTTCATCGCGAGCATTCGTTGCCGCCGGCTGTGCTGCCAGCAGCAGTCCAATCAACGCCATCTTCGGGATCATGGGAACGCATTCTATCCGCCCCGGCGCCGCGGTTTACTCTTTTCTGTGACGAACCGGTTTCAGTTGCGGCAATCCTTAAAGGACGGCAGAGACCAATGCGCCTAGACGCTCATCAGCACTTCTGGAAATACAGCACAGCAGACTACGGCTGGATCAACGACAGCATGGCTGCGTTGCGCCGCGACTTCCTGCCGGACGACCTTCAGCCACTCCTCGCTGCTGAAGGCCTCGACGGCTCCATCGCCGTGCAGGCGCGCCAAAGCCTCGAAGAGACGCGCTGGCTGCTCGAACTCGCGGCCCATAACGACATCGTCAAGGGCGTCGTCGGCTGGGTCGATCTCCGCTCCCCCGATCTTGCCGCGCAGCTTCATCAGTTCTCGCAGAACCCGAAGCTCGTCGGCGTCCGCCACGTAGTTCAGGACGAACCCGATGACGAGTTCGTGCTGCGACCGGAGTTCCGTCGCGGAATCGCCCGCCTCGCCGAGTACGGGCTCGCCTACGACATCCTCATCTTTCCGCGCCAGATCCCCGCCGCAATCCACCTCGTTCGGGATTTCCCGGATCAGCGCTTCGTCGTCGATCACATTGCCAAGCCGCCGATCGCCGAGGGCCGAGTGAGTCCGTGGGACCGCGACATTCGCGAACTGGCCAAATTCGAAAATGTGTTCTGTAAGTTGTCGGGCATGGTAACCGAAGCTCGCTACCAATGGAAAGCCGAAGACTTCCAACCCTATCTCGATGTAGTGCTCAACACGTTCTCGCCGGCTCGCCTCATGATAGGGTCGGACTGGCCGGTATGCACCGCCTCAGCGCCCTACACCCGAACCATGGCGCTGGTTCGCGACTACATCGGCAGCTTGACGTCAAAAGAACAGGACTCAATCCTCGGTGAAAACTGTGCCCGATTCTATCGATTGAAGTAGCCAAAACATCCAGCACTTCTTGCCAGCATTGCGGAGACCTCCTTGGCCACACAACTCGATCAGATAGCAGCCAGTGCTGAAGAGCCTGAGATACCGTCCAGCCTGTCCGGCCGCGCCCTTCGTGGTGGCATGATCATCGGCTCCGCGCAATTGATCCGAGTCGGCGTCCAATTTATTTCAGTGATCGTTCTGTCGCGCCTGTTGTCGCCACAGGATTTCGGTCTGGTCGCCTGCGTTACTCCGGTCATTACCTTCGTCGGCCTGTTTCAGGACCTCGGCTACGGTCAGGCCATCGTTCAGCGCCGCGAGATATCTCAGAATCAGATCTCGTCTATTTTTTGGATCACCGCCGCTCTCGGCCTGGCCAGCGCTTCGATCGCCGCCATCCTCAGTCCCGCCGTGGCATGGTTCTTTCACGACAGCAGACTCGTTTGGCTCACCATGGCGGCCAGCGTCTCTCTCCTGTTCGGCAGCCTTGCGGCCGTGCCCAGCGGCCTGCTCAACAGGCGGCTGAACTACCGCGGGTTGGCCGCGACCGACGCTTCGGCTGCAGCAGTCGCACTGACCTCCGCAATCGTCTCTGCTCTACTCGGCGCGCGCTATTGGTCGCTGATCATTGCTGCACTGGCCTCGAATTTCCTGATCGCTGTCGGCTACTGGACCTTCGCACGCTGGAGGCCGGAACGCCCGAGTTTCAAATTCGTAGACAAGGAGATCGGCCTGTTCGGCGCGAACCTCACGGGCTTCACCTTCGTCAACTACTTCTCGCGCAATCTTGATAACGTGCTCATCGGCCGCAAGCTCGGAACGATTGCGCTTGGCTACTACGACCGTGCTTTCAAACTCCTCAGCTTTCCTATCCAGCACCTCAACACTCCGCTCTACAGCGTTATGACGCCTCTACTCAGTCGCGTGCAGGATGACAAGCCGCGCTTTCGCGCGATGTTTCTCCGTGCTGCCGGCCAGCTTACCCTCTTCGTCGTGCCCGCCATGGCCGCCCTCGTCTCCGTCTCGCACGATTTTGTGCTCCTGGCCTTCGGGCCGCGCTGGGAGCCTGTCGCCCCCATCTTCTTCTACCTGGGCATCGTCGGCATGGTGCAGCCTCTCAGTAACGCCACCGGCTGGGTCCTCATCGCGCAGGGCCGTACAGATGTCATGTTCCGCCTTGGAATCGCCACCTCTCTCATCACCGTTGCATCCTTCTTCGCCGGACTTCACTTCGGCGGCGCAGTCGGGCTTGCAGCCGCTTACGCCATCGCCGAGGCGCTCGTAAAGGCGCCCATCCAGTACGCTGTCCTCCACCGCGTCGGTCCAGTGACCGCGATTGACCTGTGCCGGCTCGAGATTCCTCTTCTAGTCGCCGGCGGCTTCACGCTCGCGGTAGTCTCCCTTCTGCTTCGCGGAGTACTTGGGATGCACGGAATTCCGCTCATCGCGTCAGCCCTCTTCATCTCCTTCGCTTCCGCAGTCCTCGCCACCGTAATCCGTCCGCAAGGCAAAGAAGTCCTCGGCGAGTCTCGGGCCCTCTTGGGTCGCCTTCTGAGCTAGAGTGTTCAAATACCCCGACCTGACAAACCCAGGATCCGCTCAGCAAGAGCCTGCCCGTGCCCTTAAGCGGAAACCCGATTATCATGGAAGCAGTGCGGAAGTGGTGAAATGGCAAACACACTAGCCTTAGGAGCTAGCGCCGAAAGGCTTAGGGGTTCAAGTCCCCTCTTCCGCACCAACTAGTCCGGTGGATTCCGGCTCGAGCCGAAAGCGCCTACAGTTTCCAAGCCTGTGCGTTGGCCCCACATGAGGCCGTCAGCGAAGGTCTTCAACTGCTCGGCAGAGGCAGATCGATCGCGGAAACGAAACTGTACGATCCGTCCGTCTCCCAGCGCCGGACCATCACCTCGGCGTCTGCTCTGACCGAATTTTCATCTGCATATTCCGCAAACTCCGTTTGAATCCCGTTCGGAAATACATCGAATGCCCACATACCGTTTGCTTTCCGGTATGGGGCTGAAGGAGCAGAGTGTCGCGTGTTGCTCATCCCTGGTCGCACCTTTCAGCAATCTGGCATCAGCATCTATAGCTTTTAGTCTGGAAAAAGTGCTGCCTGCGCCACGGAGTTGAATGGCGATTCGTGCGGGGGAGAAACAACGGTATTTCTTGCTTCTGCGGTCAGTCTCACCTCGGAGGTACACGATATCCAACGGTCGCTGAATCGGTGAAGCCACACACCACACACTTCAACGGGGCTGTTCCCATCGATGCAGTACTGACAATCAGACATACAAACCTGCTCACCATGTGTCAGCCTCACCGCGAGCGTGGACTGCCGCTCAATTGTCTAACCCAAAGTGTGAGAGTTTCATTTCCGGAAAGTTAAGTTTTGTCTGAACCCGGACACCCTGCGAATGGCCTTAACTCATGTGGAATAGAACTCGTCACTTTTTCTCTTGGATGCAGAGTTCGAGCAGGGTGAGCGCAGATTAAATTCAGATGGCTCGAGCCGGAGCAGATTGACGGCGAAGGCGTGAGAACGCCCCGCCCCGACCCTGTAAGCTGTAGGAACTATGCCTCCTACACCACCGCAACAGCCCCAGATGAATGTCGTTCAGACGCCCGACTACCGGGAGTCCTATGCCAACAGCGTGCAGGTACGCGTCAGTGTTTGGGATTTCTCGCTGGTCTTCGGCCTTGCGTCCAGCGACAGTCCGGATCAGGTGACCATCCGCAATCATCAGGCCATTTTCCTCAGTCCGCAGCAAGCCAAGGCTCTGTGGAATGTGCTCGGGCAGAATCTCTCGCAATACGAGCAGGCATTCGGCACCCTGAATCTCGAGCCGCAGAACGTGAACTTCCCGCAGGGACCAGTCAATTAGCTTTGCGGCGCTCGGGTGCCCTGCATTGCCCTGTTTTTTGCCGGACGTAATCCTCCTGGCCCTTTGAGAAGAGTGGGATGACCACGCGATCGTTACTGAAACAGATCTTCGAGCCGCGGCTCGACGCGCCCTTTCCGCTCTGGATGGTCTTCCCGGTCATCTTCGCGGCGCTCTACGCCAGCCATTTCGCACTGCTTCGTCTTCCGTATTACTGGGACGAAGCCGGCTACTATATTCCGGCAGCGTGGGATTTCTTCCGAACCGGTTCGCTGATCCCCACCACCACGCTCTCCAACGCTCATCCGCCGCTTCCCAGCGTTTACCTTGCGCTTTGGTGGAAGCTCTCCGGCTTCTTCCCCGAGGTCACGCGAGAAGCCGTTCTCATCGTGGCTTCCTTCGGCCTGCTCGCCGTCTGGCGTTTGGCGCAGCGCCTTTCCGGCTCCGGCGCGGTCGCTTTCTGGACCGTCCTGCTGACCGCCGTCTACCCCATCTGGTTTGCGCAGAGTACTCTCGCCCAGGCCGACATCTTCGCCGCCGCATTCAGCCTCTGGGGCCTCGTCTACTCATTGCCTGACGTCGGTCGGCGTCCCGGCATTGCCGCTCTCTATTTCACTGCTGCGGTGCTGTCGAAAGAAACCGCCATCGCGATTCCGGCAACGCTCGCGGTCATTGCCATTGTTGGAGCTCTTCGCTCGAAGGAGACCGGCCGAACCCTCCTGTTGCAGGAAGCTGCATGGCTTCTGAGCTCTGCGCTGCCGCTCGTCGCCTGGTACGTATGGCATTACGCTAAGACCGGCTTCGTCTTCGGCAACCCTGAGTTCCTCCGCTACAACGCTGAAGCGAACTTCGCTCCCATCCGGTTCCTCGCCGCATTCGGACATCGCCTTCTCCACCTCACCGCGCACATGAACATGTTCGTTCCGTCTTTGCTGACCATCGCGGCTCTGATGCTCAACCCGAGGCTCGATCGAGACGGCCGCGAAAAGCCCCGCATCAGCAACGCCGCCCTCTGGCGCATTTTCTTCGTGCTTCTGGCCAACGCACTCTTGTTCAGCATCCTCGGTGGAGCGCTTCTCACCCGTTACCTGCTGCCGATGTATCCGCTCATTCTTGTCGTCGCAGTCTCCACTTTCGCGCACCGCGTCCCGTACTGGCCGTCTCTCGCCGTGCTTTCTGCCGCCGCCTTCATCGCCGGTCTGTTTATCAATCCGCCTTACCGCTTCGCGCCCGAAGACAATCTTGAGTACGCTCGCGTGATCCGCCTCCACATGGCCGGCATCGCGCAATTGAACAAGCGTTTTCCGGGTTCCACCGTCCTCTCCGCATGGCCCGTCACCGACGAACTCAGCAAGCCTGAGCTTGGCTACGTCAAGACTCCGTACCAGGTCTACCGCCTGGAGGACTTCACAGAGGAGCAGATTGAGAAAGCCTCATCCGATCCTGGCGGCTATTCCTCGGCGATTGTCTTTTCAACCAAGTACGACCCGTCATCTTCGCTCCTCACCCTCGGAACCAGAAGCCAGGCTCTCGACGAACGTTACTTCGGCCTCCACCACGATCTGCCGCCCGAAGCCGTCGCACTCCGCCTCCACGGTTCGCTCGTCTGGAAGCACGAAGATCACAATCAGTGGATCGCTCTGCTTCGATTCAATCGCCAGTTTGAGGCCAATCTGCAGGTCCCTCAGACTGTACGTTAGTGCCGGGTGGCACCTTGCGGATCACTGCGAATCAACACCGAAGCACCTATAATCGGGCTGTAGTGGCCCATCTACTTCCATTCCGCACAGGCATGCGGCATCCCCGCGCTATCGTGATCCTCTTGTTTACTCTCATGTTCGCCGGCCTTCTTCACTCCGGCGGACAGGCCGCCCCAACCGAGGCCGCAAACGCCGGCAGAAACAGGATTCTCCTCGTCCTTCCATTCGATAACGGAACCAGCCAGCTGAATCTGGAGTGGATACGCGAGGCAGCTCCGGCCATCCTCGATGCACGCTTTGCTTCGGCCGGCTTCGCCCCGATGAGCAGGCCTGATCGCATGTACGCTCTCGATCACCTCGGCCTGCCACAGCAGTTTCAGCCCTCTCGCGCCAGCGCCCTGAAGCTGGCCCAGACGCTCGACGTTGATTCCATCATCGTGGGCAGCTATCGCCTCGAGGGCACTAACATTGTTGCCGAAGCCCGCGTGCTGAATGTTCCCCGGCTGCGCATGAGCGACGCCGTCATGGCGCGCGGCGAGATGAAGGATCTGATCGCCGTCTTCGACTCGCTGGCCTGGCGCCTCACCCGCGTTATGGACCCCGGCTTCAGCGTTGCCCAGGACACGTTTCTGGCCGCAGGCGCCAATCTGCGCCTGGACGCCTTCGAGCAATACATTCGCGGCATCTCCGAGCCCGATCAGCAGGAGCGCCAGCGGCACCTCAAGAAATCCGTCGAACTCAGCCCGAACTTCAGTCCCGGCTGGATGGCCCTCGGCCGCGAAGATTTCAACGCGCAAAAATACGAAGAGGCGGCGGCATCCTTCGCCCGGGTGAGCCCCAATGATCCCGAAGCGCTCGAGGCCAGCTTCTACCGAGGTCTGTCGCTCCTTTACTTTGGCGCATACCCGCAGGCGCAGGAGGCGTTCGCGAATGTCGCGAAGGAACTGCCGCTTGCCGAAGTGCTCAATAATGAAGGCGTGGCTGTCAGCCGCCAGGGCAAGGACGCGACCAGCCTGTTCGTGCAAGCCGCCGCAGCCGATCCCAATGCGGCCGATTATCATTTCAATCTCGCCATCAGCCTGAAGCGCCACGGAGCCACCGCAAACGCCACCAACGAGCTCATCCAGACCCTGAAACTTCGGCCGAACGATACCGAAGCGCAGAAGCTGCTCGCAGCTTGGAAGGCCCCCGTCTCGCCCGATGTGCAGAGCGATAGTGAAACGCTGGAGCGCATCATTCGCACATTCGATGCCGGGGCATTCAAGCAGGCTGCGCAAGTGATGGACTCGATGGAGGCAGCGCGCCTTGCCGCCCTTCCCGCGCACGCACGCGCCGTCAAACTCGCCGCGCGTGCCAAAGATTACTTCAATCGCGGATTGCTTCTCGAAGCGGAGCGTCTTTACCAGTCGGCCGTCGCCGTCGACTCAAAGCTTGCTGAAGCTCATGCCGGCCTTGCAGCCGTACGCGAGCGAACCGGCGACACAGTGTCGGCGCGCAAAGAAGCGACTGAGGCGATTCAAATCGCGCCGTCAGCCGACGCGTACCTCGTGCTCGGTCGCCTCGATATCGCGGAGAACCACATGGACGACGCCAGCCGCGAAACAGGTGAAGCATTGAAGCTCGATCCGTCTAGCCGCGCGGCGCAGGAACTGAACCGGCAGATCGCGGCGAGAACAGGGAAGCGACCATAGCAGTTCTCGGAGAGGAGCAAGCCATGCGAGTGAAAGTGCGTGGGTTCAAGTTCCGCAAAGCATCCGGCCTCATAATCCTGATCGGTCTTCTTTCCATTGCTCTAGCGAAAGCCCCTGCCCAGCAGCCCGTGGTTGCAAAGCTCGTCCTCGACCAAACCATCCAGCCTGTCAGTGCCGCAATGCTGGACCGGGCAATCTCCCGAGCCAACTCCAGCAACGCGGCGGCACTCCTCATCCAGATCGACACGCCCGGCGGTCTCGTTAGCTCAATGCGCGCAATGGCCGGTGCCATCCTCAGCTCTCGCATCCCCGTCATCATCTATGTCGCCCCCGCAGGAGCTCGCGCCGGATCAGCAGGGTTCTTCCTCCTCGAAGCCGCAGACATCGCAGCCATGGCCCCCGGCACTAATGCCGGCGCCGCTCACGTCGTTTTCGAAGGCGGCAAACCCGATGAGACTCTGAGTCAGAAGATTGAGAACGACGCGGAAGCCTTCATGCGGTCCTACGTCGGGCGGCGCAATCGGAACACTGACGCTGCTATCGCTGCCGTCGCCTCATCGAAGTCTTACAGGGCCGAGGAAGCGCTCAACCAGCACCTCATCGACCTCATCGCCGGCAGTGATACCGAACTACTCAACGCAATAGACGGCCGCCAGGTCACGCGCATGGACGGCTCAAAACAGACGCTCCACACAAAAAACGCCCGCATCGAGTTCGTGCAGCCCACCCTGCGCGAAAACCTTCTCACCTGGCTTGTGAATCCGAACATCGCACTGCTTCTCCTCGTCGGGGGTGCGCTCCTCATCTATCTTGAGTTCAATACGCCCGGAACAATCGTTCCCGGCGCTCTTGGAACCCTGATGGTGCTGCTCGGCATCTTTGCCCTTGATCTCCTGCCCATCCGCTTTACCGCCGTCATGCTGCTGCTCGCCGCATTCGCGCTGATGCTTCTTGAAGCGAAGTTCGGTGGCCACGGCGTTCTCGCCATCACGGGGATCGTCTGCCTCACCTTCGGCACCCTGACTCTGATCGCCGCACCCATCCCAGAATTGCGAATCAATCCGTGGGTAGCCGTTGGTGTCAGTCTGGGCTTCGGCAGCATCACTGTATTTCTTGTCAGGCTCGCGCTTAAGGCCCGCCGTATCAAGTCACGGCTAGGCGCCGACGCGCTTGTCGGCAGCGAAGCATCAGCGATGGAATCGCTTTCGCCCGAGGGTCACGTGCTTGTCGAAGGAGAAATCTGGCGCGCGGTAGCCAATGAGCCTGTCGCCGCCGGTACAAGGCTGCGCGTCACCGGTCACGAGCAGTACCTGCTGCGGGTTACCCCAGTTGAGTCGGCAGCCACACCGCGCACCGCCGCTTGAATTCATGCGGGAGTACAATCCGTCCTGAATGGGGAGAAAGCTATGCCCGAATTTTCAGTTCCGATTCTCATCGCCATCGCCATCATCGTTCTGTACCTGATCAACTCCATTAAGATTTTGCGCGACTATGAGCGCGCGGTAATCTTCAGACTCGGCCGGGCTCTGCCCACGCCGAAGGGCCCGGGCATCATCTTCGTCTTCCGGCCGTTCGATCAGATGGTTCGCATCTCTCTGCGCCAGGAAGTCCTCGAAGTTCCAGCGCAGGACGTGATCACACGCGACAATGTGACGCTTAAGGTCAACGCTGTCGTCACGCTGTATGTTGTCGATCCGAACGCGGCTGCAATTAAAGTGTCGAACTACGTCTACCAGACCTCCCAGTTCTCGCAGACGACGCTCCGCTCCGTCCTCGGCGAAGTCGAACTCGATGAGCTGCTCAGCCATCGTGACAAGCTCAACCTCCGCATCCAGAGCATCATCGATCAGCGCACCGAACCCTTCGGCGTAAAGGTGATTTCAGTCGAGGTGAAACAGGTCGATCTGCCCGAGCAGATGCTGCGCGCCATGGCCAAGCAAGCCGAAGCCGAGCGCGAGAAGCGATCCAAGATCATCCACGCCGAAGGCGAATTCAACGCTGCGCAAAAGCTGGTCGACGCCGCGGCACTGCTTGCCACACAGCCCATCACGCTTCAGCTGCGCTACCTCCAGACTCTCACAGAAATCGGTGTCGAAAAGAACACAACGATTGTCTTCCCACTGCCAATAGAACTGCTTTCGATCCTGAATAAGCTCAGTCCCAGCTCAAAGGCAGCGGAACCGCCCATCGGCGAAACCGCGTAGCAACACAAAGCAGCTTCGCCGGACGCACCGCTAACCCGAGGGCAGTTAATGATCCGAGATTTCAGCAGGGAAGAGCCAGAACCAGCCGCAAGTGATCACACTGAGCTAACGCTTGGCCTCGGGACCGTGCTCGGCCTCGGTGTTGGCCTTCTCCTTCTCTGCATCGTCTGCTTCGCTATCGGATACGCCGTCGGCCATCGGGCTACCTCAAATCAAGACGCCGCCATCGTTGTTCCCGACTCGACGTCTCCGGTGACATCGGCGAATTCCGGCTCCAAACCTGGAGCAACCCGTCAGGCCGCGAACCCGCCCTCATCCGAAGGAGCCGCGAGCGACCCAGATACCCGATCCGCAACGGCAAGCCAGGCCACCGTCGCCTCGGGATCAGATTCAGGTTCCACACAGTCCGGATCAGCGGCAGGTATCAATCCTCAGGTCCGGCCAGCCCTGCAATCTTCAACAACTGCGCAATCAGAAGCACCCTTCCACGTCCAGCCCGCCACCTCGCAAGTACAAGGCTGGATGGTCCAGATCGCTGCTGTGTCCCGCACTGAAGATGCCGACGTGCTGGTAGGTGCTCTTAAGAAGCGCGGCTATGCCGTCACCGCGCGCCGCGAACTGGGAGACAACCTCATTCACGTGCAGACCGGCCCATTCAGCAGCCGCATCGATGCAAACTCGATGCGCCAGAAGCTCCTGAACGACGGCTACAACGCCATCGTGCAATAGCGCTCAGTTCCGCATCCACTCCGGCAAACCCGACGCAATCGCGGCGCGCACAGCTTCCATCAAATCTTCGCGGGTTTCATATTCAGCAGGGTTGAGTGGCCGGTGGAATATCACATGCGCCGTTCCGGGATGGATACGAACGCTGCCCTTCGCCATCATCGTCTCCGTTCCCCAGATCGACACAGGCACGCACGGCGCCCCCGTCTCCTCCGCTAAGTAGAAAGGCCCCTTCTTGAACGGCAGCATCCTCCCATCCGGCGATCGCGTGCCTTCGACGAAGGTCATGATGTGAATTCCTTTTGTCAGGATTCGCCGCGCAGTCGCAACACTTTCCACCGCACTATCGCGATCTCCCGATCGATCCACCGGTATGAATTCCGTCAGCTTCAATCCCAGACCGAATACTGGAATTCTGATCAAGGATTCCTTGATGAACGCGGAAACCCTCCCTGGAATGTTCGGCAGCAGCGCGGGCGGATCAAGATTCGACACATGATTCGCCATGAAGATGCACGCCGTCTTTGCTGGTATGAGTTCCCGCCCTTCCACTCGCACGTCGATGCGCGCCAGAGCGTATCCGGTTCGAACAATAAATGTTGACGCTCGGTAGAGCGGAATCACATTGCCGGTGATGACCGCCCACGGCAGGCAGATGATCGCAACCGGAATTCCGAGAAGAACAATCCATGCGATCAGCAACAGCGAAGATATCATCTCGTGATTCCGCGCTCAGCCTTGCCGCTCTCTGAGTCGCGCAGGCAGTTTTTCATAAATGCCGTCGAACCCGCCATTGGAGAGAATCGCAACCACATCGCCCTCCTCGAGCTTCGGCGCGATACTCGCCACAATCTCCGCTGCATCCGGATGCAACTCTGCAGGCGTTCCGCTCGCGTTCAATGCATCAACGACATCCTCCGGATGCAGCCGCTCCGCATCGGGAACGCGTTGTTGCTGATAAACCCCGGCCAGAATCACGCGATCCGCCAGTCGGAGGCTTTCCACCAGATCGCCTTCCAGGACCTTCCGCCGCAGCGTGTTCGACCGCGGCTCGAGCACCGCCCAGATCCGCGCCCTGGGATACACCGAACGCAGCGCGCGCAGCGTCTCCCGAATCGCCGTAGGATGATGCGCAAAATCATCGATGATCGTGATCCCGCGAATTACATCCCGCACTTCCAGCCTGCGCTTCACGCTCTTAAAGCTCTTGAGCGCCGCGCAGATCGCCTCCTTCGGAACTCCCTGGCCGAACGCCAGCGCCGCCGCTGCCGTCGCGTTCAGCGCATTGTGCTCGCCGGCAAGCTGCATCCCAACATCGGACCACAGTTCACCGCCGCGCCAGATCTCCCAGCGCATCTGCCCGTCCGCATAGCACACGTTTCGCAGCTGCCAGTCAGATTCTTCCTTGAACCCATATCGCTCAACCCGGCAGAATGCTTTGCCGATGCACTCCGTCACGTTCTCGCTGCCATCGAAAGCTACAAGCAGTCCACGCCGCGGCACCAGGTTCACCAGTCGTTTGAAGGCAGTCTTCACCGCTTCCAGATCTGCATAGATATCCGCATGATCGAACTCTACATGCGTGAGGATCAGGGCGTCAGGGAAGTAATGCAGAAACTTCGGTCCTTTATCGAAGAATGCCGTGTCGTATTCGTCGCCCTCGATGATGAATGTGCGCGTAGGCCGCAGTTGGAAGCTCGTTCCGAAATTCTCCGCCACGCCACCGATCAAAAATGACGGTTCAAACTTAGCGTTCTCATGCGACGCCACCTGGTAAATCCACGACAGCATGCTGGTCGTCGTTGTCTTCCCATGCGTCCCAGTAACAACCAGCGACTCACGCCCCTTCAAAAATTCGTCGTGCACAAGCGCCGCCATTGAATCAAACGGAATGCCTTCATCCAGCACGCGCTCCACTTCGGGATTCCCGCGCGACAAAGCATTGCCGATCACGACGAGGTCCGGAGCTGGATCCAGGTTCGCTTCCGAATACGGCTCCATCACTGGGATTCCAAGAGAGCGCAGCAAGTCGCTCATGGGCGGATACGCCGCCTTGTCCGACCCGGTGATTCGATGCCCCTGCAACTGCAGCAGCCCGGCAATCGATGCCATAGCCGTTCCGCAAATCCCACTCAGATGAATGTGTTTCCGTGATGTGCTCATGACTGTACGGCAGGCTCCAGCAGCGCAAGCTGCGCCTGATCTCCGGCCCGCAACTCCGCTTCAACTCCAAAGGTCAACGTAACGTTTTGCCTCGAAACATGTCCGCTGCGCAGCCCAAAAGCAATTGGAACATCAAGGCCCGCCAGTGCCGACAAGATAGCGTTCTCAAGCAAATCGTCTGCAGAGCCCGGCGAAGCGCAATCCAGCATCTCTCCGAACACGATGCCCCGTACTCCGTCGAGTTTTCCCGCCTCGCGCAGATGCCACAGCATGCGGTCGATCTGATACGGCTTTGCGCCCACATCCTCGATGAAGAGCAGCTTGCTTTCCGTCTGCGGTTCCCACCGGGTCCCAATCATCGCCACAAGGATGCTCAGGCATCCGCCATAGAGCGTCCCGCGCGCTGTACCGCCCTTCAAGGTACGCAGCCCCTCTGCCGCCCCTACCGTGTATGGGTGCCCGGCAAGTGCGGCCTTGAAACTCTCCAGATGAACTCCATCTTCGAGATAGAAATCAGCAGCAACCATCGGCCCGTGGAATGCCGGCAACCCAAGCTCATCGAGAAGATGGCATTGCAATCCGGTCATGTCGCTGTATGCAAAGAATGGCTTCGGATTTCGCTCGATCAGCCTGAGATCAACACCGTCCAGAAGATAATTCGATCCATACCCGCCTCGAACTGCGGCAACAAAGCTTGTATCCGAATCAGCGAAAGCCTCGTGCAGGTCGAGCAGCCGGTCCTCCGGCGATCCCGCAAAGAACAGCGGACCGCGCGTCTGCGTTCTGTTCCCCACCTTCAGGCCATACCCAAGCTGTCCAAGCCGCTCCAGTCCCTTTTCCACCCGTTCAGGCGTAGCGAACGAAGCTGGCGAGATCACGCTGATCGTCGCGCCCTCACGAACCGCGGGCGCCTTCATCAGCCGCTTTGATTCCGTGCTCATCCCAGCCAAGCCTCGCCTCGCGCAATCAGCGTCGCCGGCCCGGTAAGCTCCAGCTCCGTCCCCACGCCACCCCAGCTCACGCTTTGCGCGCCTCCCGGCGCAACCACACGCAGGGGTGAAGTGCGGTTGTGGAACGCGATTGCCGCAGTGGCTGAAGCCGAAGTGCCAGTCCCTGATGATGTCGTCGGCCCCACACCCCGCTCAAAAATCCGAATCTCAATCTCGCTTTGGCTCACGATGCGGACGAACTCCACATTCGTCTGATTCGGAAAATCCGCGTGCGTGCAAATTTCCGCGCCAATCTTCTCCCACGCGTCGCCGCTGACCTGGAAGCTCTCGTCATTCACTGCAATCACAAAGTGCGGATTCCCTGTAGATACCGTGGTGCCTTCAACCAGTCTTCCGTCGCTAAGCTTCACCGACTTCAACCTGGCGCTCGGAATCCCCATCCCCGTCGTCACGTCGACCGAGTATCCCCCATCCGTCTTCACGGCATTGATGCGGCAGATGCGCAGCCCGGCATCCGTTTCGATGCGCAGTTCCTCTCCCACCTTGGCGCCAATCATCGCACTCATCCACGCCGCAACGCACCGGGTACCGTTCCCGCTGATCTCTGCAACTGATCCATCCGCATTGTGCAGCCGAATCCGCCCGGACTTTGCGCCCGTCCACGAGAAGAACTCCACACCATCAGCGCCAACGCCCGTGTTGCGCGCGCACAGCGTCCGAGTCAGTTCAGCCCAGTCGCGGCCCGCTGCGGCGCTCTCGGTTACCACCAAGAAATCGTTGCCGCACGCGTGAGCTTTTGAAAAGGGAATCAATCTTCCTCCGGATCTCGGAAGTTCAGCAGCGCGTCAATGCCTGGCTCTGACAGTAGCCGCCCGTGCAGCCTTTCGTGCTGCTTTTTGGTTGCGACGACGTTGAACGTAACACGCTGCAAATCGCCGATCGCACTCGCGGTGAAATCCGACAGCCGCTCGCCGGCCTTGTCCATCGCATCCAGTATCGATCGCAGAATTGCAGCCTGATCGTTCCCTCTCGCTTCATAGATGAGCGAATAGATCTTGATGCTCGCGTTGCGCTCCAAAAATCCAACCAGCTCCAGCGCAATCACCACAATCACCGTTGCAACTCCTGCCGCAGCAAACAACCCCGCGCCGCACGCCATGCCGATCGATGCAACTACCCACACTGTCGCCGCACTGGTGAGCCCGCTTATGCGGCTGCGATTGTGAATGATCAGACCCGCACCGAGGAAACCGATGCCCTGGACGATGTTCGACGCGACCTGTCCCTTGTTTGGATTGCCATCGCCAGCCAGCACAGCCGACAGCAGCGTGAAGAACGCCGCACCCAGGCAGATCAGCAAATTCGTCCGAACTCCGGCTGATCTGCGCTTGTACTCGCGCTCCAGCCCAATCACTCCGCCGAGCAACGAAGCGGCCAGCAGCCGCGGAATCGCGCCATTGAAAACCGTGACCTGCTGAAACCAGCTGAAGTCGAAGGGAGCCGAAATCGAGGCCAGTATCGTGCTCATGGCTTCACCTTGGCTGATGCTATCACCGCTATCGCTCTTGCACGACTGGCGGGGTATCGGAGACGTAAACCGCGCCGGGCGCCTGATGGTCACACGTGAATCGCCGAACTAGTCTCAGCCCTGCTGGGTGAGCTTTCACTGCCTTGTCGATTTCGTCTCCATCGAATGCCACCACCACCGCCGCATGTTTCGCCGGATCAGAAAGCGCCTCCGAGAAGATTACTCGGTCGCTCTCATTGATGGTTTGCCGCAGCGGAATCCCCGTGAACGCCACAAGATTCGGATACACCGAAGTCCCCATCAGAACCGGAGCACCCGGATGCTCAGCAACCAGCCTCCGCAGAACCGGCGGAATCTCTTCCTCAAACTGCCGCCGCGATTCGATGTTCTTCGTTCCCTCCACATACGTAAGCGGCCGCTCCTGCAGCACTGCCCAATCGGAAAACGCTACAGCCACCGTCAGTGCCGCCGCCGCGACGGTGACGAACCTGGGCTTGAATTCCCTCGTCGCGGAAATCAGAAAACTTCCCCCGAACGCCACACCCAGCGCCAGCCCCGGGAGCATCTCCATCCCATAGCGCGTGTTATAGAACGAGTGCGGCCACCACACGGGGAGAAAGATCGGCACAGATCCATACGAAACCGAATACGCATAGAAGGGGACTGGCAGCCACAAAAATAGCGTCCATAGGAATGCCTTCCGGCTGCACTTGAGCCATCCCCACGCTGTTCCCAGCAGCGAAGCTATCAGCAGAAAGTTGCCCCATTGCTCCGGGGCCGCATCCATCTCTCCGCACTTCACAAAAAACAGCAGCGAAACCCAAGGATCATGCCATCCCGGGTGCGGCGGCCCTGAGCCCGTCGTAGTCCTCGCTTCAATGGCGGCTGCAGAGTACGGTCCGCGCGCAAAGTCGAGCCAGTCGCCAAAGATAAAGCAGTTGTAGGCGAACCACAGCAATGGAGCCGCGACCACCACTGCGCTCATCACCCAGAACCCGCGCGAGCGGAGCGTGCTCTTCCGCATCTGCACCAGGCCCACACACGTCCACGCCAGCAAGGCAAATATCCATCCGTCGTACCGTGTGAAGACCGCCGCCACCAGCGCCAGCGCGATTCCGCGAAGCAGCCGATTTGCCCGGGCCGCATCGGTCTCCAGCGCCTCGCGCCACTCCACCAGCCACACCGCGAGCCAGATCATCTCGCACAGAAACAGCGGCTCCGTCATTGCCGTCGTCTGTAGATAAAGAAGATTCGGATTCAGAGCAAAGAATGCCAGCCCAACCAGAGCAGCCTGCCAGCGAAGCCAGTTGCGGGCCAGCCTGTAGATCCCTAGGCACGATGCGATGTACGCCAGAGACGAAGGGATCAGCCCCGCCAGCCCGTTCGCCCACCACGCATACACCGCCACAAACGGAATCATCAACAGATGCGGCAGCGGCAGCCACACCGAGCCGAACTGCGAAAGCCCCGGCTCATGCGCATCGATCACGCGCCGCGCGATGTGCAAATGCGCCACCGCATCGCCGTAGTTCAGCATCGCGTGGTTGCGCCAGCTCCACACGCCGGCGCTCACAGATGCAACCAAAGCAAAGGCCCCCGCCAGCAGCTGTTCCGAGCCGCTGATCCGAGGGGCCCCCGGCTGCTCAGTCAAGGTGGGTCAGCTCGCGGAACAGCTTGAACCGGTGATCGATTTCCTCGCGCGTTAGCTCCTGCAGACGATCCGTTCCAAAGCGCTCCACCACAAACGATCCCATCACGCTGCCGTAAAACATCGCATAGCGGAACGACTTCGGCGTCAGCTCCTTCTGCGAAGCCAGATACCCGAAGAACCCTCCCGCAAAGCTGTCGCCTGCCCCTGTCGGATCCACGACTTCCTCCAGCGGCAGCGCCGGCACATGAAACGCCCGGTGCGCCATCCGTTCCGATCCATCCGGCCGCTTCGGCGCAAAGAACGCCGTAGCGCCGTACTCACCATGCTTCACAACCAGTATCTTCGGTCCAAGCTCAAATATCTTTCCAGCCGCCAGCGCAATGCTCCGCGCTCCGGTAAGCATGCGCGTCTCGGTGTCATTGATCAGCAGCACATCCAGCCCCTTCAGCACTTCGAGCAGGGCCGGCTTGTGATCCTTAATCCAGTAGTTCATGGTGTCGCCGCCCACCAGCTTCGCAGTCGGCATCGCTTCGCGCACGCGCCGTTGCAGCACGGGATCAATATTCGCGAGAAAGAGATACTCCGAATCGCTGTACGAAGCCGGAATGCTCGGCTCAAACCCCGCAAAGACATTCAGCTCCGTGTTGATCGTCTTCGCTTCGTTCAGGTTCTCCATGTAGGAACCCTGCCAAAAAAAGCTCTTCCCCGG
>Ga0105240_10002074_pt1 | contig 32842 bp, 22 predicted proteins | sample KBSC54metaG_FD_80426 | JGI IMG/M metagenome (GOLD analysis project Ga0105240, IMG submission 80426) | Corn rhizosphere microbial communities from Kellogg Biological Station, Michigan, USA - KBS C5-4 metaG | ecosystem: Host-associated > Plants > Roots > Rhizosphere > Soil | place: Michigan, USA... | reverse complement strand
TTTTCTTTGTTTTCATGGATCCTTCCACCTAAGATGATTTTTGGCGAAAGAATCTTAATGGAGTTTTCTTGAAATTTCAAAGGCTTGGGCGACCGTATTCGCGGCTATTTATGCAACAAGCCCCGTCGCAATGACGATTAATTAGGAGCGTGTAAAATGAGTTTTTTATTTGCTGAATCAATGGCTAAGCGTGCTATAAAAATCACCAATATGGCGTATTCTTATAATGGTGACTATAATCATTTTGTTAAGCAAAAGAAAATATTAGAAGACACTCTTGAGACCTATGATTTTTATTGCCACAGCTATTTTGGCCTCGGGCTTCTGTTTTCATTATTTATTCCAACAACAAAGGCTCATGAAGCTAGATTGAACCTAACTAAGCAAGCTAAAGATTACTCAGAGTTACTCCTTAATCATTGTTTAAATGAGCAGAGCAAGCTTAGTAACACAAAAAAATATCAACATCGCGCTTATTTAAAAGGATTTTTTTGGGGAGGAATTGTAAACACAATTTTTTATATTCCAGATATTCCAACCGATATTTCAATTAAAGTTTCAGAGATTTTCCAATCTTCTGATGATAATTTTTTTACAAAGCATAATCGCCCAACATATAATGAAAATTTCGTATCCACTTTAAAATTCTTATTTTCTCGTTTCCCCATTATTTCAAATTTTGTGCGATACAGAGAAAATAGATATAATTTAAGCGCAACATTAGAATTGCAAAATAATTCCGTTAGCAATTTATTTCATACGCTTTGTAATCCTGTGCGACTCATTAGTGATACTTTATCTTTTATTGAACGGATCTTATACGCTATTTTAAACCTTAGCTCTGGTTCAGCTATAGACCCAAACGTGAAGTTTCCGCCTGAAAAAAATCGAGCCCGATTAGCTTTGAAAGTATTCGTATCTACCGCAGCTTTAATAATAAAATTTCCTGTTAACCTTGTTTCCGCTATCACTGACCTTCCATACCAATTTCTATTAAAAGAGCCTTTTGAATTTATTACTGAGTCTATTATTCAATCTATTGAAAAAATTAGGGGATTGATAAAAAAAGAACCCGTCATCGTGAAAAACAGCCATCTTGAAACGCTTAAAGCTTTAAATAAGCATATAGCAGAACAGCCAGGAAAACTTCTAATTTCAAGCGTTGAAAACATACCATCATGTCTTTTTTTACAACTTCCTCATATGAATCTAGGTGAAAGCGACATATACCCCATATCAAAGGATGCATCTGTATGTCCATTATCGCCAAGAAGTGCGCCTCGCATGCAACGGTTGGTAGGCATTATCCAGCAACCAGGTTGCTCGATGAAAAATATGGCTGATGCAGTTGAAGTAATGAAAGAAGAAATAAACGCAGCATCTTATAAAAAATAAAGACCATCGTGGATTGCTTCGTCGCAAAAAGCACTCCTCGCAATGACGATCAAGTAGAAGAGTATAAAAGGAAAATATAGATGACCGCACTATTCATAGCGATACTTCTCATCCTTTCAATTTCTCTGCTTATTTTTAAGCGTAGAGTAATAGGCATAGGGATTTTACTCGTGGCTATAAGCTGTTATTTCATCGTTGGCAGTGGATGGCTGCCCTCTCTCTTATTCAGTCAACTCCAAACTCCCTTTGTCAATCTTCCTGAACCAGAATGGAAAAACCATAATGCCATTGTTTTATTAGGCGCTGGAGCAGTGAAATTACCCCAATCAGCTCAAATTAATCCCACGATGATGGCCTATTCAAGAATTTATAAAACAGCGAGTCTTTATTTAAGCTGTATCAAGCAGCATAAATGTACCATTATTGTCAGTGGCGGAGATGCCCTCCATACTGGAAAATCAGAAGCTGAGGTTTATCGAGATGCCTTAATTCAGTTAGGAATAAATAATGCCGATATACAGCTGGAAAACAAGAGCATGAACACTTACAAAAATGCTCAATTTACCAGCACCATCTTGAAGCAGGGCCAATTTGATCAGGTTGTTTTAGTCACTTCTGGCTTCCACTTAAAACGCTCTCTACTTTATTTTTCTCATTTTGGCATTGAGCCAAAGCCTGCTCTGGCAGATTATCTTACAGCCATCATGACCCTTTTACCGATAGGATATAATTTTGCACTGGCTGATTTTGCTATTCATGAGTATTTAGGATGTGCTCAATTTTACCTCTATCAATTCTTAGGCTGGAACCGTAATCCTTCCATCCCAGGGGCGATTTGACCAAATTATATACATATGTAACTAAAAACACTCTTAATTTTAATGTTCCCTTAAGGTTATTTTGGTATGGTGTACTATCTTATTCACAAAGGTGTTTAGTATGGCCCTGCGCAATAATTATTATATTGACGGCATGGTTACTTTCATTAATACCATCCCAGCAAGCGGAACATCCTCTGTGATTAGACGAATAGTGGAGAATGTTTTTGTTTCATCTGCATCAACCCCATCAATGGATGGGCACACCAAAGTACTAAACTTTACACCTGATGGAGAAGGAATAGAAGAATCAGTACGACTTCAACTGCGAGATGCGGATGGTTATGACCGCTGGATAGGAGTTTGGTGTAAAAATGCCGATGCCATTGTTTTCACGGTAGATTCGACGGTACCTTTAGCCGAGCAAACAGATAAATTGCTGCAGGTACGAAACCGTGTTAGTAAGCATAACTCAGCTATTCCTGTTGTGGTCATTACTAAAATTGATTTAACCAATAAACGACGAATTGATCTGGCCAAAGATACAAAAAAGCTCCAAGAAATATTCGGTGAATCGGTAGAGATTGTGGAAACCTCTGCTCAAACCGGAGAAGGAATACCACAGTTAACCAATTTATTTGTCCGGAGAACTTACCAAAAATGGAAGTCAGCGCTTGCTGCACTTACATCGGTAGTTACATCTAAACCTATGTCTGCACCTGCACAGACCACAAACTCAGATTATACCTTACCCGCCATCATGGACCTTTTCGATAAAGCTAGCGCAGAGTTACAAGAAGAGAATGAAGCTCCGTTGGCAGAGAGTAAAAACCAGGAATCACAGCTAAAACGCAAGGTATTTATAAACCATCTAACCAGCTCCAGTGGCAAAGATTTCAAAGCATATCTCATTACCGCTAAAGCAAGAATGTTGGCAGAAGTCGAAAGTGGCAGGGTAACTGCTGAAACAGCCCATCAAGCTGCAACAGTGGTGAACCTCTTAGCCCGCCAAGTGGCAACTTGTACAGTGACGATCGCAGATATAAAAGACTTCTCTACTAAGATTGAGCCAGCCCTACAGCAATCAACCCGATTGAGCCGAATCTTCGGCAGCCTGATGGTAGCAGCCCTGGGAGTGTTTATTGGCATGATGGTTGGCGCCGCAGCAGGTCCAGTAGCCGCCTTCGCAGCACTGGCACTCGGGAAAGCCAGTGCCACCTCTGGAGCAGTTATTGGCGGCTTGGTTGGTGGATGGCTAGGCAGTGAATATAGTCTATGGGCACATCCGCTATCAAAAATGAAAAATGCGGCCGCTCAGGTGGAAAAAATTGTTGAGCAGCCGACAGTTAAAGGAGGATATGGCAGCTGAAGCTGGAAGAATAGCAGAGGCCTCATCTTCGCTTAGGCCGTAATCCACCCTACTACTTTAAACTTTAAAATAGCAAATATTAGGAGATTTAAACATGAGTTTTTTATTCGTTAAATCAATGGCTCAGCGTACTTTAATAATCGAGCGCTCTTTAGGTGATGATAATGAAAATGAAACAAATCTAGTAAAGAATGCTCATGACGTCCATGATTTTTCTTGTCGCCGCTATTTTGGCTTTGGATTTTTGCTTTCATTTATTCCAAAAACAAAGGCTTATAAGGCTAGATTGAATTTAGCCAAGCAAACTAAGGATTTATCAGAATTAATCATTAATGATCGTTTAAACAACCATCGCTCATTTAGTGCAATAAAAAAATATCACTATCGTTCTTATCTAAGAGGATTTTTTTGGGGAGGGATGGTAAACACAATTCTTTATATTCCAAACATCCCGGGCGAGATTTCAAATAAAATTTCAAATATTTACCAATCTTCTTTTTATAATTTTAGGGAAGATAGCCCCATGTATAATAGACATTGGGCATCTACTTTAAAACGCTTATTTTCTTTTTTCCCCATTATTTCAGATTTTGTGCAGTATGGTGAGCACATGCATTATGATCAAAGCAACGGGCGTGCAGTGCGTGCTAGTTTATCCATTAAACCTGATTTCGCTAGCAATTTATTTCATACCCTTTGTAATCCTCTGCGACTCATCCAAAATGCTTTAGGGTTTACTGAATATAGCTTATACGCTATTTTAAACCTCGGCACTGGCTCAGCCTTACAGTCAGATTCGAAGTTTCGACCGGAAAGAAATCCCCTTCGACTGGCTTTAAAAGTATTAGTATCTACCGCTGCTTCAACCATAAAATTCCCTCTGGGCCTTGTCTCAGCTATCACTGATCTTCCATACCAATTAGTATTAAAAGATATGGTATATGAGCCTCTTGAATTTATTGCTTCATCTTTTAAGCAATCTATTAGGCAAGCCAGAGGTCTTATCAAAAGAGAACCAGTCATTGTGAAAGATAGTTATATTGAAGCGCTTAAAGCTTTAAATAAGCATATAGCAGAACAGCCAGAAAAGCCTCTGATTTCAAGCGTTGAAAGTGTACCATCACGTCGTTTTTTACAGCTTCCTATAAATGTAGGTGAAGAAGAAATAAGACCCGTCTCCCAAACGTCATCTGTATGCCCATTATCTCCCAAAAGTAAGCATAACCTGAGACTGTTGGTTGATATTATGAAGCAGCCAGGCCTCTCTATGGAGGATATGGCGGCTGAAGTTGAAAAAATAAAAGAAGCTGCTTCAGCTTCCCGTAAACCATAATCCACCACCATAAAGGTAGGGTGGTCACACCAGGTGGATTACGGCCTGACGGCCTAATCCACCCTACCATAACGGCAAAAAGGCAGTTTACTGGGGATGTAAAAACTAATATCATATTAAAACATCATATGAGGCTTAAAAAATGTTATCTTCTAATCCATTAAATACTGAAATTTATGAATATGGTCAGACCTTCCTTTTTCAAGCAGTACAAGCCGGTAAGTTGGGAGATGTAAAACTTTTCCTCGATGCCGGCCATGATATAAATCGGAAATCTCAAAATGTAAATCATCATGTCAGTGCGGCACCAGGCATGGTCACTATCGATACGCCTCTTCTGGCAGCTGCAGCTTCCAAACGGTATTTATCCTACGAAAATGACAGAGAAATTTTAATACTTTTATTAACACATCCGAAAATTGATCTAAACAATTTTCCAGTCATGTTTGCTTATGACATTTTGACCTGTCTAGAGGTTTTCTCTCGCATTAAAGATAATAAACATGTTATGGATGCACTGATTAAATCACTTTTAGCTCATCCAGAATGTTTTAATCCGGATCTTTTTACAGTCCTAAAAGCATTCGAAAGAAATGCTCCACTGATTCAAGCTATTAATGCTTATACAGAAAAAAACAAGGCGCTTGAGAGCAAATCTCAAACAACGGCTTCGTTAGTTTATCATGATGTATATGGTAAGACCTTCCTTTTTCGAGCAGTACAAGCCGATGATTTAGCGGAAGTAAGGTCTTTCCTCAATGCCGGTCATGATGTAAATCGGAAATCACAAAATATCAATCATCGTGTAGGTCCAGATGCGACACCAGAAAACATGGTCACTATCGATACCCCTCTTCTAGCAGCTGTGGCCTCTAAGCAATATTTACATAACCACAATAGCAGAGAAATTTTAATACTTTTATTAACACATCCGCAAACAGATCTAAATAATTTTCCAGTCATGTTTGCTTTTGACATTTTGACCTGTCCAGAGGTTTTCTCTCGTATTAAAGATAATAAACCTGTTATGGATGCACTGATTAAATCACTTTTAGCTCATCCAGAATGTTTTAATCCGGATCTTTTTACAGTCCTAAAAGCATTCGAAAGAGATGCTCCACTGATTCAAGCTATTAATGCTTATACAGAAAAAAACAAGGTGCTTGAGAGCAAGCAGCAAACAATGCCTCCGTTATTGAGTGGAATGCCTGCAGCTGCAAGCGCTCTCTCAGCCACCACTGCACCAAAAGCGGTAGATCAGGTTATTGGCGGCAAGGTTACTTTCGTTAGTAGACCCGTCAAAGCAGCTAGAGCAGGGACATCCTCTATCGTTGAACGGATAGTGGAGGATTCTTTTCATTCAGGCTATGCACCCACTCGATCAATCGAGGCAAAAACCAAAGCACTCACGATTACACCTGATAGAGAAAAAACAGAAAAATCGATCATACTTCATCTGCGCGATATGAGTAGCCAACAATACCTTCAAACTCTGGTACCAACCTATTGCCGGGATGCTAACGCCATTGTTTTCATCGTGGATTCGACGGTTCCCTTAGCGGAGCAAGAAGAAAACTTGCGTGATTTATGCCTCGAGACTGATATACCCGATTCATCATCTACCCATATTCCTTTTGTAGTGATTACTAAAATTGATTTAACGGATGAACGACAAATTGATGTAACCAAGAACCTGGATGATAGAAAAAAACTCCAAGAAATATTCGGCGAATCGGTAGAGATTGTGGAAACTTCTGCTAAGACAGGAGGAGGCATACCTCAGTTAACCCATTTACTCGCCCAGAAAATTTACCAACAACAAAAGCCAGTGGTACTGGCTACACTGGCTTCAAGCAGCAACCATACCAATCATTCTTTATCTTCCATCATCAATCTTTTTAATGAAGCTATCGAAGAGCTACAGGAAGAGGATAAAGCGCCCTTGGCAAATAGCCAAGACCAGAAACCCCAGCCAAAAAGTAATGTATTTATCAATCAGCTAACCTGTTCCAGTGGCAAGGATTTCAAAGCGCATCTCATGGCTGCCAAAAATAGAATGATAACAGAAGTCGAGAGTGGCAGGATAACTGCTGAAAAAGCTCATCAAGCGGCAGCAGCCATGAGATTTTTGGCGTTTCAAGTGGCGACTTGTACAGTGACCGCCGCAGAGATAAAAGACTTCTCTGCTAAAGTTGAGCCAGCCATACAGCAATCCACTCAATTGTGCCGAATCTTCGGCGGCCTGATGGTAGCAGCCCTGGGGGTCTTTATTGGCATGATGATCGGTGCTGCAGCCGGCCCAGTAGCCGCCTTCGCAGCACTGACACTAGCAGAAGTGGGCGCCACATCAGGAGCAGTTATTGGCGGCTTGGTTGGTGGATGGCTAGGCAGTAAATTTAGTCTGTGGGCTCATCCGCTATCGAAAATAGAAAATGCAGCCTATCAGGTGGTGGAGAAAATTATCCAGCAGCCGGGACACTTGATGAAGGATATGGCTGCTGAAACTGGAAAAATAGAAGAGGCTGCTTCACCTCCTCCTAAACCGTAATTACTATGAAGGTGGATTACGGCCTGACGGCCTAATCCACCCTACTGCAGCAGAAAAGCAGTTTACTTATGAGGCTTAAAATATGTCACTCAGCAGATTAGCTACTACTGAAAATATTCCTGCGGCAGCAACTGCTACATCTGCTGTTGCCACCGCTTCTTTTGCTAGCGACCTAAAGCTACCCACCATTATTAATGATTATCAACCTATATGGACCCCTTGTTTCACTAAAAATTATGGTGATTTACGCCTTGCCATTCGCAGTTACAGCATTGATGGCAAACCCTATTATCTAGCTGTTGATCCTTACACTTTTCAAACAACATGTGCTCCTATGACCAATTTCAGTCATCGCCGTAAAGCAGAACAAGGTCCGGGTTATTATACTCATGAAGAGATTGAAGCCACTCCTTATGTTCAAGCATTAAACCGCTATACTCGTGAGCCTTATATTTTGCAAAACCACGGGGCGACACATGCAGAAGTCCCTGTCGATGGGGTATTTTGGACCATCGATATGTGTCCCTCAGTAAAACCCTTTGAAAAGGATTTTTTTCAAGCGCTCGCCAGTTACTCATTCACAGAGGTAACGCCTATTGCTGTGTGCATGACAGGTGCATGGCTGATTGAGCATGAAAAGGAGTTTCATGAGCTTACTGAACAAGCTAGGAATAAAAAATTAGCAATCACTTGGGCTAATCATTCTTTTAGTCATGTTTACTATACGAATTTAGAATTTGAAATGAATTTTTTATTATCAGAAAGAACTAATTTATCTGAAGAAATTCTCGGTGTAGAGCGAGAATTAATCAAACGCAATGAAACTCCTTCGGTATTTGCGCGTGCACCTGGCCTAGTGACCAATAAAACGGTGATAGAGGCCTATAACCGTCACGGACTCATTCCTCTGGGTAGTAATGCTTGGCTAGCAAAAGATGAGAAACCTGAGAATGGCAGCTTCATTCTTGTTCATGGTAATTCTAATGAACCAGCTGGAATAAAGAAAGCCATGGAAATATTAAAAAGTAGGCAATTTAGATTCTTTTCGCTTCCTGAAGCTTTCGCCAAGACCGCTGAGACAAAGAAAGATGCGGGTAAAAAAGAAGTATCAGCCACGATAGAGGGTGGTACTCAAAAGACAATTACTCCATCCTGAAATAGCGGTGGGACTATTATGATAAAGTTCAATGTTACCTAGCCCAAATTGACATCCCTCCCCTCTCGCGCTATCCTTCTCCATGGTGCTCAAAAACACCCAGTTAGCGGAAAGAACCGCTCCCGATATAGCGGTATCTTATATCTATTTAGGAGCTCCGCTATGTTAAAACCTTTAGCCACTAATACTCACTTCGATGAACTGGTTACCTCTCTCTCCAAGCTTGATGCACTACTTGAAGTAGCCAGCCATGCTAACATTTTGGAGCTTGAAACTGAGACTGCCTTAAATTATCTCTGGGTTATTAACGAGGTTTTAGCAAAGATGAGGAAAACCTGTGAGGCCTTGGGGCAGCTGACGATTTATGCGGATCAGAATTAGAAGTCACTTTCAAAGTACCGCCTTGTAATCCCTTGCCCTGTGATAAGATCCGACTATTGCTAAAAAATCCACCGGCGATTAGTGCAGAATGACTGCTTGAAGTTATATGATTTATATTACCTTTAGATTCCTGTTGCTTACTTTGATTATTATTATCACTGTCCAAAAAATGAGGGATTGGAGATAAACTCCTTTTTTGGGTCACGTTATTATTTGGTAGATTTAAAAATGACATCGTTGAACCAATATCACTTGAGGATGGCTGCTGGCTTAGAGGAAGACTCTTCAAGGTTGTGAAATCTTCTGCCATGTTTACTTCAATATTTGAATTGCTTTGATCCAGACTACCATTAGTAGTGCTATTCTCCCTCTTATATTTTTTATTTATAGGTTGATTTTGATTGATATTGTGATCACTGCCCAAAGAATGAGGAACTGGAGGTAAGCTTTTTCTTTTGGGAAGAAGAGCTTTTAAACTAGCTAAAGATATTGGTTTATCTTTTATTACTCTTGCGCTGAAGCGAGCAATACTTTTACATACATCAGCTAAATTCTGGCTCTGAGAAATAAAATCATTACACTCTTTAATAAGCAAGACTTCTGTTAAAAACTCAATATGAGTACTTCTAGAATTTGTATTGGCCAATGCAACAATATGATCGGCTGAATTCTGATATGAATGGATAAAAGCACTTACCTTGCGTGATAGATCAATTAGCGCCTTTAAATTTTTTGATCCTCCATTATGACTAACTACATCAATTAATCTATCAACTGTAAACCCTCGATCAATCAGTACATCTAACTGTGTTCTTAATATCTTTTTACCATCCAAAGACTGCTCTTCTTGAAGTAAAGGTTTCAACAAACCACATAGCGCTTCTAGATTATTTGACCCTCCATCATGACTCACTACGTTAATTAATTTTTCAGCCATAAACCCTCGGTCAATCAGCAGATCTAACTGCGTTCTTAATATCTTTTGACTATCCACCAAAGACCGTTCTTCTTGAAGTAAAGGTTTCAATAAACCACATAGCGCTTCTAGATTATTTGACCCTCCGCTTTTATTGACGACACCAATCAATTGCTCAATCCAGGAATTTGCCTTAATAAGGCCTGCATCAATAAGAGTAGCTAAGTGCGTTCTTGAAGAGCTTTGATTGATGCGCTGCAATAGTTTTGCTAAGTCTCTTAGTTTCTTATGCCCACTAGAGCTATCTTTGATTTTTTCTAATTGGCTATCTGGAAACCCAGCCCTAGTCAGCATTAATTATACTGCTGAAATATCTTCAATTTTTTTATCTTCCTCCATTTTATTCTCATCACTCATGCCGCTATTAGTTTGATCGCTGTTATCGTTTGATTCAAGAAACAAATTTAAAGGTGGGGGCATCATTGGGGGATTTAAAAATGGCATAGTTAAACTAGTATCACTTGCCACGGAAATATTTTGGCTGGCGCTACCGCTTGAATCTTTAGTTCTAGATTGACTTTGATCGATATTACAGTCGCTGCTCGAAAAGTGAGAGACTGGAGGCAAGACCTTTTTTTTGAGAAGAAGAGCTTCTAAATTAGCTAAAGATATTGGCTTAAAGGCTTCTATTGCTTCTGCGCTGAAGCAAGCAAGACTTTTACATATATCGGCTAACTTCCGGTTCTGAGAAACAAAATCGCTGCACTCTTTAATAAGCAAGACATCTGTTAAAAACTCAATATGAGCACTTCTAGACTGTGCATTGGCCAATACAGTAATATGATAGGCTGAATTCTGATATGAACGTATAAAACCACTTACCTTGAATGATAGATCAATTAGCGCTTTTAAATTTCCTGATCCTCCTTTATGATTAACTACGTTCATTAATTTATAAGACATAAACCCCAGGTCGATTAGAACATCTAACGGTGTTCTTAATATCTTTTGACTATCTACCAAAGACCGCTCTTCTTGAGGTAAAGGCTTCAATAAATTGCATAGCGCATTTAGACTCTTTGACCCTCCTTTTTTGCTGACTATATCAGTCAATTGCTCAGTCCAGGAATTTTCCTTAATAAGGCCTGCATCAATAAGAGCAGCTAAACAGATTCTTGAAGAGCTTTGATCGATGGGTTGCAATAGTCTCGCTAAGCCTTCTATTTTCTTATACCCATTAGAGCTATCTTTGATTTTTTCTAATTGACTATCTGAAAATCCAGCCTCAGTAAGTACTGTTTGACTGCTGCTATTACTTGAGGATGACCGCTGGCTTAGAGGAAGACGTTTCAAGGGGATAAAATCTTCTATCATGTTTACTTCAATATTTGAATTGCTTTGATTTAGACTACCGCTAGTAGTACTATTTTTTCTCTTATACTTTTTTGTTCTAGATTGACTTTGATCGGCACTATGATCACTGTTCGAAGAATGCTGGGCTGGGGGCAAGAGAGCTTTTAAATCAGCTAAAGATATTGGCGTATCTTTTATTGCTCCTGCGCTCAAGGAAGCAATACTTTTACATACATCAGCTAAATTCTGGCTTTGAGAAATAAAATCACTGCACTCTTTTATAAGCAGGAGGTTTGTTAAAAACTCAATATGAGCACTTCTAGAGTTTGCATTGGCCAATACAGCAATATGATCGGCTGAATTCTGATATGAACGGATAAAACCACTTACCTTGAATGATAGATCAATTAGCGCCTTTAAATTTTTTGATCCTCCCCCATGACTAACTACATTAATTAACTTATCAGCCATAAATCCCAGGTCGATTAGAACATCTAACGGTGTTCTTAATATCTTTTTACCATCCAAAGATTGCTCTTCTTGAGGTAAAGGCCTAAATAAACCATATAGCGCTTCTAGATTATTTGATCCTCCTTTTTTGTTAACTACATCAGTCAATTGCTCAGTCCAGGAATCTTTCTTAATAAGGCCTGCATCAATAAGAGCAGCTAAATGAGTTCTTGAAGAACTTTGATTGATAGGTTGCAATAGTTTTGCTAAAGCTCTTAGTTTCTTATACCCATTAGGGCTATCTTCGATTTTTTTTAATTGGCTATTTGAAAACCCAGCCCTAGTCAGCATTAATTGTACTGTTAAAATATCTTCAACCTTTTTATCTTCCTCCATTTTATTGTCATCACTCATGCCGCTATTAGTTTGATCGCTGATATCATTTGGTTTAGTAAACAAATTTAAAGGTGGGGGCGTCATTGGGAGATTTAAAAATGGCGCTGAAGTTAATGAAGCGCTTGGGAAAGAAAAGTTAAAATCATTATCACTTGAGGATGGCTGCTGGCTTAGAGGAAAACTTCCCAAGGGGATGAAATCTTCTGTCATGTTTACTTCAAAATTTGAATTGCTTTGATTTAGACTACCGTTAGTAGTGCTATTTTTTTCCTTATACTTTTTAGTTCTAGACTGACTTTGATCGGTGCTAGGATCACCGCTCGAAGAATGAGGGGCTGGGGGCAAACTCCTTTTTTTGGATAAACCAGGCATATTGCTATCAATTTGATCATTGTCATTATCATCAATTGCAAGGTCTTCTGTTGATTTTACTTTATTAGGCTTTGAATTGTTTTGACTTAGATTTTCAGTCAGCATCTGGTAAGTATTTTTAAATTTTGCTACTCTATTTTTTAATACATCAAGTGCCTTCTTCTCTTTTCTAGAGCACAAATTACCTACCTCATTATACAATAAGATATCAGCATCAACATGCTTAATTATATTAACTGCCTTATCGATAAGATTGTTATCTTCTCGGTTATTTTCTAACTGATCTATATTATCTTTTAGATCATTTTCTAGCTCATCTAATAATTTATTATTGCTCTTAATTAAATTTATAATCATTATTTTTCCCATTTTGGCAATTATTAACTTAACAATCTTATTTTAATTGTGGTCTAATGTTCACCAACTGAATTGACTACATTTACATTTGCTCTCTTTTAGAAATAAGCTATTTTCCGCTGTTTTGGTATTTTATGTGATTAATAAATACAAAAAATTACATTATAGCAAAAAATTATACAAAAAGAAATGGATTCTCGAATGAGCGCTCTGTGTAATGCTCCCCATGCCAAAAGGGCCAATAGATTTTAAAGCTATTTCTACACATTGGACGTCATTCTTAGATATGCCTGAGAGTTGTGCCACAGTTTAAAAGCTGGATCGCCACGGCCAAACCCGCCACGTCGCACAGAACGCTCCTTGCGGTTTTGGCCTCGCGATGACGGGCTCGATTAAATTATAATATCAAACTCTTTGGCTCAATTTTCTATAGTCAATCAAGACTCGAGTAAACTGTTTATTAGTAGCAAAAAAGCAATTTACTTCGGGCATCAAGGTGAATACCATATCAAAACATCAATGAATTTAGTATAGCTCTGCGCAATGATTATATTGATGGCGACATGATATGCTCGATTACCGGTAGTTTTGATACTTTTATCTTAATTTCTAGGAGGGCTAAAAAATGATGTCTCCCAATCCGTTAGCGCATAATACTGAGATTGATCAACAGGGTCGGACCTCTCTTTATCTAGCAGTAAAAGCTAGGAATCTGGCGGAAGTAAAGTCTTTTCTCGATGCCGGTCATGATGTAAATCTGAAATCAAAAATTGCAAATTCTGACAAAAATACGGCACCAAACGATACGCCTCTTCTGGCGGCTGCAGCTTCCAAACAGTATTTATACTTGAAAGATGACAGAGAGATTTTAATACTTTTATTGACACATCCGAAAATAAATCTAAATAATTTTCCAGTCAAATACGCTCATGAAATTTTGACCTGCCAAGAGGTTTTCTCTCGCATTAAAGATAATAACCGTGTTATGGATGCGCTGATTAAATCACTTTTAGCCCATCCAGAATTTTTTCAACCTGATCTTCTTACTCTACTAAAAACATCCGAAAAAAATGCCCCACTTATTCAAGCTATTAATGCTTATAAAGAAAAAAACAATGCGCTTGAAAGCAAGCCTCAGGCAAAATCCACGTTATTGAGTGGAACACTTGCAGTTGCAGGCGCTCTCTCAGCCATCGCTGTACCGAAAGCAGTAAATCAGGTTATTGGCGGCTTGGTTACTTTTGTTAGTAGGCCCGTCAAAGCAGCGGGAGGAACATCCTCTGTCATTAGACGAATAGTAGAGGATTCTTTTCATTCAGATTATGTACCCACTCGATCAATCGAGGTACAAACTAAAGCACTCACAATTACACCTGATAGAGAAAAAACAGAAAAATCGATAACACTTCATCTGCACGATATGAGTAGCCAAGAATCCATTGAAACTCTGGCATCATCCTATTGCCGGGATGCTGATGCCATCGTTTTCATCGTGGATTCGACGGTTCCTTTAGCAGAACAAGAAAAAAACTTGCGTCATTTGCGGAGCCAGGTTGATAAGTGCGGCTCATCGTCCGCCTATATTCCTTTTGTAGTTATTACTAAAATTGATTTAACAAATGAACGGCACATTGATGTGACCAAAGATAGAAAAAAACTCCAGGAAATATTCGGCCAGTCGGTAGAGATTGTAGAAACTTCTGCTAAGACCGGAGAAGGCATACCCCAGTTAACTCGTTTACTCGCCCAGAAAATTTACCAAAAGCAAAAGCCAGCGCTGCTAGCTGCACTGGCTGCAAAAAACCATGCCAATAGCTCTTTATATTCCATCACGACTCTTTTTAATGAAGCTACCGAAGAGCTACAGGAGGAGGATAAAGCTCCCTTGACAAATAGCCAAGACCAGAAACCTCAGCTAAAAAGCATGGTATTTTTAAATAAACTAACCAGTTCCAGTGGCAAGGATTTCAAAGCGCATCTTATTGCTGCTAAAAATAGAATGGTGTCAGAAGTTGAGAGTGGCAGGGTAACTGCTGAAAAAGCTCATCAAGCTGCAGCAGCCGTGAAACTTTTAGCATTTCAAGTGGCAACTTGCACAGTGACCATCCTAGAGATAGAAGCCTTCTCTGCTAAAGTTGAACCAGCCCTACAGCAATCCACTCAATTGAGCCGAATCTTCAGTGGCTTAGTAGTAGCCACTCTAGGAGTCTTTATTGGCATAATGATCGGCGCCGCAGCAGGTCCAGTAGCCGCCTTCGCAGCACTGACACTAGCAGAAGTGGGCGCCATATCGGGAGCAGTTATTGGCGGCTTGGTTGGTGGATGGCTAGGCAGTAAATTTAGCCTGTGGGCTCATCCGCTATCGAAAATAGAAAATGCAGCCTATCAGGTAGAGAAAAACGTTAATATTAATAATGCGCCCTCCTTATAGTAGAGAATGCTAGCTTCATTGAAAACCTGTGAGGTGTTGGGGCAACTGACGATTTATACAGCTTAGAAGCACACTATACTATAAAAAAGCTGGATCGCCACGACCAAACCCGCCATGTCGCACAGAACGCTCCTTGCGATTTTGGCCTCACGATGACGGGCTCGATTAAATTATAGTGTCAAATTGCTTATAAGGACAACTAACTTGCCTCAGAATTTAATTTAAAATTTGCCCGTGAATATTTAACAAGCGCTGTGCTAAGGCAATATCAACAAATGTTGCCTTGAAATAATCATAATCAGCTTCTGCACCGAGCGGAAGACCTTGCCCATCGCTATGATAAACAGGATTAATGACCATTGCCTTATTTAGCAAATCAAAGCAAGGTGCTAAATCACGTTTTCGATATTCTCCTCGCATTTTACTGAATTTAAATGATTTACCCAGTTATTTTGGTATCTGATCATAAATTAATGAAACATATTTTACTTCATGGTGCTTGCAATATTTTTCAAAATCCTGTCTATAGCTTTCAATCATTGAATATTGCAATTCACCACAAGTGTGAATATCATGTATTTCTTGCCAAGTTTTTACGACTTCTGGCATTCCACCAATCGCAAGATACTCCGCTACATATTCTAGCCATTTTTGATGAATAGGTTCTGCCACTGCTTGTGGGAAGGGATGCTGCAAGATAGCTGAAGCTGCCATTTCTCGCCCTGTAGCACGCAAAAACTCTATAAAAGATAAGGGATATAAATATAAAAATGAAACTCGCCCTACGGGCACCCCAACCTTTTCAATCGCAAAATCCAGGAGTGACCCTGCTGCAATAACATGTAATAAAGGACATTCTTCATAAAAGTAACGTAAAGCAATCAGTGAACGCGGTGCCACCCGTGCCTCATCAATAAATAAAAGCGCTTCACCCGGTATAATTTTCTGTTCAGTAACCAGCTGCAACTGTTGAAGCAGCTGCTTAGGATCAAGATTTTCATTAAAAATTCTTCCTACTTCCAGTTGTCTTTCTAGTTAATGCTTACGAAGGAACTAAATTCTTTGCCAAGGAGCTCAATCAAATAAGTTTTTCCCACCTGAGGAGCCCCACGTAAGATGAGAGGCTTACGAAGAGGACTAATCCGCCATTTTCTAAGCTCTTGAATTAAATCTCTTTCCATTTAAAATCACCTAATACGGTTGAAATTCAAGGTTATTTTAGAAAGTCTGTGGTTAATTATCAAAGTAAAATTTAGGGTCTTATGGTTAAAAATCAAGGATAATATTAGTACTCCTAAAAGCAAACGACTTGCTAGATACAGTATTATAGTATAATATTTATACAACTTATATTAATTTACAGAGGTATCCTGCCAATGCGCATCTAAGCTTTCCAATTGTGTTTTATAACACCTTATTTTACTGAATAATTGGAGGGTTTTATGTTGCATAATTCTCGTATCCTTGTACATCATCTTTCTTATCATCTGTCAAATGGCAAAAACTTGTTAAAAGATTTAACGTTGACTTTTCTTGCTCATAAAATCGGTTTAGTGGGTCGAAATGGGATCGGAAAATCAACTTTAATGAAGATAATTATTGATGAGTATCAACCGTCTTCAGGCACTATTGAAGTACACGGCAAACTTGCCTATGTTTCTCAGGATATTGTTGTTGCTCCTGATTCAACGATTGCTGCTATTTTAGGTTTTGAAAAAAAACGCGCAGCTTATCAGAAAATTTTATCTGGTAGCGCTCAGGAATCAGATTATGTCATTTTTCAGGATGACTGGGGTTTTGAAAAGCGATTGCAGAATCAATTGGCAATTTTTGATTTAGAAAGTATGCCTCATGATCGCCCTATTTCTACACTAAGCGGTGGAGAATTAACCCGATTAATGCTAATCAAGGCTTTTCATTCGGGTGCCCATTTTTTATTGTTGGATGAACCGACAAATCATTTAGATAAAATTGGACGCATTCAATTATATGAAATGATTAAACAATGGCAAGATGGATTGCTAATCATTAGTCATGATAGAAGACTCTTAAATTTGATGGAGGAAATCGTTGAACTTTCTTCTTTGGGTGCGAATTCTTATGGTGGTAATTATGATGCTTACACAAGTCAAAAAGAACTCGATAAGGCTGCAAAAATCCAGCAATTACATGATGCAAAAAAAGAAATATTAAAAGCAAAAAAATCTATTCAAGTTTCGAGAGAAAAACATGAGCAAAAGCAAGCTTATGGTCAGAAATTACGTAAAAGTGGCGCCACTGATAAGTTATCAGCAAATGCCGCAAAAGGTCGAAGCGAACACAGTCAGTCAAAAATGTTAATCAAAGAAGAACGAATGCAGGAGAATGCTCATAACGCATTGCAAGCTGCTAAGGAAAAAATAGAAATTATTGAGATTATTCAAGTTAAATTGCCAGAAACAAAAGTTCCAATGGGAAAAATGATCTTAAATATCGAAGATCTCAGCTTTTCTTATGCTGAAATGGCGGAACCATTGATTAAGCATTTTAATCTTAAAATGCACGGCCCTATGCATCTTGCTTTAGAAGGTGATAATGGCTCTGGCAAAACAACCTTGATCAAATTGATTTTAGGTTTTTTGAAACCTAATCAGGGCAAAATAGAACTTGGTACTCAGCATATTGCATATTTAGATCAGACGGCAAGTTTGTTGTATCCGGAATGCACTGTTTTAGAAAACTTTATGCGTTTGAACCCGGAAGCTAATGAAAACGAGGCCTACCAAGCTTTGGCCAAATTTTTATTTAAAAATGTTTCAGCATTGAAGCAAGTAAAAAATTTAAGTAGCGGTGAAAAATTAAGAGCTTTACTAGCCTGTATCTTAATGGCGAAATATCCGCCGCAATTATTGATCTTAGATGAGCCAACGAATCATCTAGATATTTGCAGTGTTACTAGTATTGAAACAGCTCTCAACGCCTATCAAGGAGCAATGATTGTTATCTCGCATGATCAACAATTTTTAGAAAATATCGGTGTAGAGGAGATTATTCGAGCCCCTTTTAAAAAAATCATCCAGTGTGCTTAAAAGCTGGATCGCTTCGTCGCACAAAATACTCCTCGCAATGACAGAGCAACTGTTTCAGTAATTATTTTACAATAGAAATTCATGCAAAGGATTTCCAGTGAAAAATGCGATTAAATTTCCAAGGTGAACCTGATAGAATCCACATTTTTAAAAATTGCTCAATAAGCCGCTATGAATTTGGGTAATATTTGTGCTATATAACAATGTAGGAATAATAATTCTGGGAGAAAACCATGCGATTGTTTTTGACTAAACCCTTTGCTTTCATGTTGATATTCTTATCCTGCTTGAGCTCTCAGTTGCAAGCAAAACCAACTTCGATTCAAGAAGAGCTGGCTGCTCTTGAAGCCCAGACAGGGGCTCGCATTGGCGTTTCAGCAGTGAATACCGCTAATCATGATACTATTCAATATCGGGCCAATGAACGCTTTGCAGCAGGCTCTACTTTTAAAGTGATGCCTGTCTCGATGATTCTACATCAGAGCATGGCAAACAAGAATCTCATGATGGAAAGTATGTCTTATCAAAAATCAGACATTAAAACCTGGTCACCGATCACTGAAAAAAGAATTGATCGCCAGATGACCCTAACTGAGTTATGCGCAGCTGCAATGATATATAGTGATAATACTGCTGCGACTTTATTACTCAAAAAGCTAGGAGGGATCGAAGCAGTTAATTCATTTGCGCGCACTTTAAATGATCAGGGTTTTAAACTAGAGCCTCTGCCTAAAAACATAGATTCTGATCCCTTAGCATTCAATGCCACGACAACTCCAAATGCCATGCAAAAATCTCTACAACAATTAGCGCTGGGCCAGGTGTTGGCTAAGCCTGAGCGTGAGCAGTTGGTGAATTGGATGAAACATAACACCACGGGGAATGCCCGAATCCGAGCAGGAGTACCCAAAGCTTGGATAGTCGCTGACAAAACTGGCTCTGGTTCAACGTATGGGATCGCGAATGATATCGCTGTGGTTTGGCCACCACAAGGCCAACCCTTAGTTTTAGCAATTTACACCGCCTTCCCCAATAAGGAGGCTCATCCCCGACCAGATATTGTGGCAAAAGCAACCCGGCTGATTATTGCGGGGTTCAATAGGCGGTAGAGCTAAAGTAAAGGTCAAAAATTTGCTTTATATGTTATATTATATGGATTATGACAGATCATATGGAAAAACATATAAAGCCTGCAAGATTTAAACGCTTACCGGAATCGATGCGCCTGGAGTTAAATAATCCTCAGGTACCCAAATATGATTAAAGCAATCATTTTTGATTTCGACGGCGTTATTTTTGATAGTGAACCCGTTCATTGGCAAGCCTTTAATACTGTGCTTGAGCCTTTGGGGTTCCAGATTCCCTATGACGAATATCTTTATAAATACGTGGGTTTATCAGATAAGGAAATGTTCCCCAAAATCCTGACTGATTATGGTCTTTCTGGTCGCATTGATATTGCTACGCTCATACAGCATAAGATTCAAGCCTATGAAAAAATCCTCATGACCGCTAAAAACCTTAATTGCATCGAGGGTCTGATTCCCTTTTTAAATGCCTCACAAGCATTTATCTCTCATTTTGCTATTTGCAGTGGTTCAACACGCAAGGAGTTAGAGGCTGCTTTAGCAGCTCTCAAAGGTGGCGCTTTGAGATCTTATTTTGAATTTATCCTGAGTAGTGAAGATGTTGCTCAAGGCAAGCCCTCGCCTGAAGGCTATTTAAAAACAGCCCGGCAATTAAAAGTGGATCCGCAGGAATGTCTGGTGATTGAGGATACCCGCAATGGCATTCGTGCCGCTAAAAATGCCAAAATGAAGGTCATTGGTCTGGCCACTACCATTGAGGCGGAAAAATTGCTGGAAGCAGATTATGTGGTCACAACCTTTGATCAAATCAATTTAAGCCGGTTTTTACCTAAGGTTCTTATCTAGCCTTGGTAAGCCTAGGCAGAATATCTAGATGAAGGTGGATTATGGCGCCTTCACGCCCAATCCACCCGACTGACATAGTTTTCTAATTAATCAAGATATTACCTTATTTCAAATCACTATGATCGCAATTCCTGATATAATGTTTTTAATAGGCCAAGGAGAAAAAAATGAGAAATTACGGCTATTTCCGCTCAATGCTAATGTCTTTTTACTCTCGGGATGTCTATCGTGATGTCGCTGCAAATTGGGGAGGAGGAGTACTCTGGTACTTATTCCTGGTTTTGGCTATTTACACTGCCATTACGACCCTGGCAATACAAATCTACACTAATACTTCGCTACCACCCCTTTTGGAAAAATTTGCCCCGCAAACACCAGAGGTTATTATTAAAGCGGGAATTGTTAGCACGCCAGAAAATCGACCTTATCTCATTATTGATCCTGAAACCAAAAAAACTGTTGCGATCATTGACGCCAGTGGAACATACACCAATCTGGAACACCATGAAGCTGAAGTCCTCTTGACCAAAGATGCGCTGATAATTTGGGACAATCAAACCATTAAAGAACATAAATTATCTACCACTATTAATGCTGATCTCAAGCCTGAGGAGCTCAAGGTCATGATAGTACATGGCGCACACTGGGCTTGGGCCGTACTCTTTCCAATCATATTGATAGCAACTTATCTCTTCAGAATCGTACAAGCTTTCTTTTATGCGATTTTAGGAAAAATTCTCTCTCTGATCATGTCGATTAAAATAAATTATTTCGATGTCTTTAAGCTGAGTGTAGTTGCTCTAACACCTGCCATCGTTTTAAGACTGCTTATTATTTTTACCCTCGGCGCCCCTCCATTCACTTGGCTTTTCTGTTTTCTGGTGGCTATGGGGTATTTGGTGTTTGCGATTAGTAGTGTTAGGAAATAAGGGCTGATGACTGGATCCCAGCACGCTCGCTTCACTCGCGGCTGGGATGACAGCTATGATTTTTTCACCTTAGCCGATTTGACCTGTTTCACTTCCAACAAATAAATACGTCTTTGATCACTATGTAAGACTTTAAAATGAAAATTCTTTAATTTAACTGTTTCTCCGCGTTTGGGTAAATAACCAAAAGCATGCAAAACCAGTCCGCCAATGGTGTCAAAATCCTGTGTATCTAAATTGCATTTAAAATACCCGTTAAATTCTTCGATAGGGGCAGTTGCTTTTACGGTATAGCTGCCATCTTCATGTTTTTTAATATGATCATCATCGCCCACATCATATTCATCCTCGATTTCCCCCACAATTTGCTCTAAAACATCTTCAATGGTCACTAAACCTGTTACATAGCCATATTCATCAATCACGATAGCCATATGGTGGCGGTTAATGCGAAACTCTCTGAGTAAAATATCCAGCCGCTTGGATTGGGGAATGAAGACTGCAGGACGCATTTTTTCTTTAACTTTAAATGAATCGGGCGGCTTTTTGGCAAAAGCATATTTTAAAATATCTTTGGCAAGTAAAATGCCGGTGATATCTTCGCTGAGATGATCGAGCACGGGAAAACGGGAATGCCCAGATTCCACGACGATGGGCAGTAGCTCTTCCAAGCTTTGGTTATCTTTGACAGCGGCCATTTGTGCCTTGGGAATCATGATTTCCCGCACTTGCATTTCGGAAACTTGCAAAACACTTTCAATCATGGTCAAGTGTTCGGCACTTAGCAAATGCCGATCTTCAGCATCCCGCAACACATCAATGAGTTGCTCACGGTCTTGGGGTTCGCGAATTAACCAGGCACTCAGTCGTTCGAACCAGCTTTTTTGTTTACTTTCAGGGGAATCCATAATCTATTTTCCTAATAAGGATTATTAAAACCTAAATTTTTCAATAACTTAACTTCCTTGGCTTCCATGATTTGAGCTTCCGAAGCTTTTTCATGATCGAAGCCGAGGATATGCAAGGTCCCATGAACAATCATGTGTGCCCAATGGGCTTCTGGCAATTTATCTTGTTCTTTGGCCTCTTTATTCACCACATCGGCACAAATGACAATATCGCCAAGCAAGGGTATTGTCTCCTGTATTTCAGCTGGTAAATCTGAGCGAAAGGACAAAACATTTGTCGGTTTGTCTTTATTCCGATACGTTTTGTTTAAATCCTGAATTTCTTTTTTTCCGACAATGCGAATACATAGTTCCCCGTGTCTAGTCTTATGACTGAGGGCTGTTTTGGCCCAGCGCCTTAATTTTACAGCCGAAGGAAGATACCCACGTGTTGTTTCAATTTGTATGATAATACGATGCATAAAATTTTAGCTTATTTTCTTCCCTGTTCTTTTCGCCCAGCAGCCCTTTGCTCATCATGAAGTTCATAGGCTTCAACAATGCTTTGCACTAAAGGATGACGCACCACATCAGTGGGTTGGAACTGGGTAAAGCTGATACCTTTAACTGATTTAAGTACTTCTATTGCATGGATCAAGCCAGAATCCTTGCGGTTATCTAAATCAATTTGGGTGGCATCGCCAGTCACCACAGCCTTGGAGTTAAAGCCAATACGGGTCAGGAACATTTTCATTTGTTCGACCGTGGTATTTTGTCCTTCATCTAAAATAATGAAGGAATCATTTAAAGAACGACCACGCATATAAGCCAGCGGAACCAATTCGATAATATCTCTTTCCAAGAGATTTTTCACCTGCTCAAAACCGATCATTTCATACAAGGCATCATACAAAGGACGCAAATAGGGATGCACTTTTTCTGCTAAATCTCCGGGTAAAAAGCCTAATCTTTCGCCGGCTTCCACAATGGGACGCACGAGTACAATACGACTCACTCGCTCAGTTTCTAGGGCATTCACTGCACAAGCCACTGCCAGATAGGTTTTACCTGTACCCGCAGGACCCACCGCAAAATTGATGTCATTCTCCATCATGTTGCGAACATAGCGTACTTGGTTTTCACCCCGTGCGGAGATAGCTCCTCGACGTACTGGGATTTCCAGGTAGTGACTGTCTTTGAGTTTATCCTGTATCATCACGCCCGGCTTTTCAATTTGTCTTTGCATAACCGATCCATTCCTTTTGGCTTGTAGATAGATATGAACTTTTTGTGGAAGCAAATAAGGTTCCTTTAGTGTTTGCTCATACAGTTCATTAAGGGATTCGCACGCCCGTTCAACAGCCGCTGGCTCTCCACTGATGGAAAAAGTATGCCCGCGCTGTCTGATAGCGACACCCAGGATTTTTTCGATTAAACGTAGGTGTTCATTGAGTTTACCGACCAGCTTGAATAAGCGGCCATTGTCTTCAGGAGCCAAGGTCAGGACTTGTGAATAAGCTGTACTATTCAAGGTGAGATCTACCCTCCAAATCTCTTACCTTTAGTATAATCCATCTGGGCTAAAATGTGTTGATTTTCATAAGAGTTTTTTACCTCTAGAGGGATAGTAGAAAATGGGGGTTTTGAGGTAGAATATTGCGTTTCTGAGTAATATCAATGGGGTTCGCACTCTCCTCTTAAGGCATTCCTAGACACTCCTGTTACTTTCACGGATATAATTTGTCCAATCCATTTTTTATCCCCTTGGAAATAGACAACGCGATTATTTTCCGTACGTCCTTTAAGTTCAGCAGGATCTCGGTCGGAAACGCCAAAAGCCAAAACCTTTTGTTCAGTGCCAATCATTGCTGAACTGAGTGCGCGACCACTGTTATCAATAGCATTCTGTACCAATTGTAAACGTTGTTTTTTGACTTCGAGTGCAACATCATCAGGCAATTGCGCAGCGGGTGTTCCGGGGCGCGGACTATAAATAAAACTGAATGAATGATCAAAGTTCATTTCATGAATTAAATCTAGGGTTGCTTGAAAATCAGCTTCTGTCTCTCCAGGAAATCCGATAATAAAATCGGAAGAGAGGCAAATGTCAGGACGCACTTGTCGAAGCTTGCGAATTTTCGATTTATATTCTAATACCGTGTATCCGCGTTTCATGGCTGCTAAAATGCGATCGGATCCGCTTTGCACGGGAAGATGCAAGTGATTAGCCAGTTGCGGTAATTCTGCAAAAGCTTGAATCAAACGGGGTGAAAAAGATAATGGATGTGAAGTAACAAAACGTATTCTTAAAATTCCTTCGATCGCTGCAACATATTGTAATAATTGGGATAAATCAGCAGTTCCCCCTTCATGTAAGGCCCCGCGATAATCATTCACATTCTGGCCTAATAAGGTAACTTCTCTCACGCCTTGTGCCACTAAACTAGCTACCTCCGCTAGCACGCTATCCACAGAACGACTGACTTCTTCTCCGCGGGTATAAGGGACCACACAAAAGCTGCAATATTTGCTGCAGCCTTCCATAATGGAAACATAGGCGGTAACGCCTTCGGCACGTGGCTCTGGCAAGCGATCAAATTTTTCGACTTCAGGAAAACTCACATCGACCACTGCGCGACGCTGCTTTTGTGCTTCTTGTAACATATCGCCTAGACGATGGATAGTTTGCGGCCCAAATACTAGATCCACAAAAGGTGCCCTTTTCACAATACCCTGGCCTTCTTGACTGGCCACGCAACCACCCACGCCAATCACCACATGGGGTCTTTTTTCTTTCAACAAACGCCAGCGGCCTAAATCAGAAAAGACCTTTTCCTGGGCTTTTTCACGAATAGAACATGAGTTCAGCAAAAGCACATCTGCTTCATCGGGATTATCGGTTTTTTCCAGCTGATGAGAAGCCTGTAAAACATCGGCCATTTTGGTCGAGTCATACTCATTCATTTGGCAGCCATAGGTTTGTATATACAGTTTGGGCATGATTCACCTTATTAGCAATTCTCACCAAGGAGTGAGGAGGACAGACAGACTAAATCAATGTATTTAGGTTTTTCAAAGCTTGTTTCAAAGTTCCATAACATAGGCCAATGTATCATCTACGCACGTCTTTCCACTGGCGCCGACTCAACTTGCAGAATTCTATGCTGTCTCAAACGCCTACAGCCCGCTCTCCTCACTTATGTTTATTTAAACAAAATAATGGCGTATGATAATGCATCTTGTACCAATTCTCCAGAGTAACTTAAAACCCTATGACTAACATACCCTTACAAAAACTCGTGGAAAAGCTGCAGCTCCCTGAGATTAAACGGCACATTTTCCTATGCAGCGATCAAAGCAAGCCAAAATGCTGCCAGAAAGAGGATGGTCTAGAGGCCTGGGAATACTTAAAATCTCGGATTGAAGAACTCGGTTTGGAAAATCAGGGGATTTATCGCAGCAAGGCCAATTGTCTACGGGTCTGTCTTTCGGGGCCGATCGCTGTGGTTTATCCTGAGGGAATCTGGTATCACTCCTGCTCTAAAACAGTGCTGGAGAGAATCATTCAGGAGCATTTGATTGGAGGGAAGCCGGTAAAGGAATTTATGTTGTTTGAAAAGATGAATTTTTAAGAAATATACTTTATATGCCTATACCTCGTATCTTTCAAAATATCACTCTGCACGAAGGCGAGACTTTGAGCTTAACACTCGATGCCGCACATTATTTAGGGAATGTGAGACGCACCCATGAGGGAGATTTGATCACTATTTTTAATGGTCGGGGTGGGGAATATCAGGCCCAAGTTTTGACGATTAAAAAGGATAAATTCACGATAAAAATAGGGTCTTTTCAGGAGCTTACGCTAGAGTCACCTCTGAATATTCATTTAGCCCAAGGCATTGCACGCGGGGAAAAAATGGATCTCATCATTCAGAAGGCTGTTGAACTGGGTGTAAAAAAAATTATTCCCTTATTTACAGAAAGATCGAATGTGAAATTAGATGCTGAGCGACGCGATAAACGTCAACAACATTGGCAGGCTGTGGTGGTGAGTGCTTGTGAACAATCGGGAAGAAATTTTATTCCCGAAGTAGCCGCACCCATCGATTTGCAAATGTGGTTGCGAAATTTTCAAGGCCAGGGTTTAACGCTGTCTCCTTATAGCAACAATAAAATTTCAGATTTAAAAATGGTGAATGACGAAATCATTACTTTGTTGGTTGGGCCAGAGGGTGGCTTGAGTGAGGAGGAAGTGAAACTCACGGAGAAGCATCATTTCCTGCCCCTAAATTTGGGACCACGAATTTTGCGAACGGAGACAGCGCCCTTAGCGGCAATTGCGGCATTACAAACACGGTTTGGGGACTTGGGATAGGCAAAAATTCGCTACAATTCCAAACCTACTTCTGATTCTTTCTGCTTCATTTTTAATCACTTATAAATACTTTCTAAGTGTCTGAATCGTCAATATATATATATCCTTTAGCAGCAAGCAATTTCTAAATTACCTCCTATACTTCAGGTGTAAAATCTTAAAGCAAGATAAAAGCAATAAGAAATTGATCAGAATCAGAAAGATATAAAGCACTAAGGACTTAATAAACTAACCGAGGAAGAGGTGTCATGCGCCGGCACCAATTGAAGGGTAGTTATTTAGCATATAAGCGTCAACCTAGTGAAAGGACCAAAGCTTTTTTGTCTTTTTCACTGGGTTTCGTTATATCCGCGATTATAGCCGTACTGAGTCTCCCGCCCACCCCTCAATCAAGTTTTGCCAATCCTGAAGGAGGCACCGTTGTCTCTGGCAGTGCGACCATCACTAATTCGGGTAACACTACTACCGTTCAGCAATCGACTAACCAAGCCATTTATAATTGGCAAACGTTTAATATTTCTGCGGGCGAAACCACGCAATTTGTTCAACCCAATTCCTCTTCAATGGCCTTGAATCGTATTAATCCCGCTTATGGCGCTTCGCAAATTTATGGACACCTGCTTTCCAATGGTCAAATCATTTTGGTTAACGGTGCGGGCATTTACTTTGGTCCCTCAGCTTATGTGAATGTCTCCGGTATTATTGCAACCACTGCAGATATTTCTAATGCCAATTTTATGAATGAGCAATTGATCTTCAATCAAGCTTCTCTTTATCACGGATCCATCATCAATGAGGGTGAAATTCATGCGGCGCAACATGGTTTAGTCGCTCTCATGGCAGATGGTGTGGTAAACAATGGTTTGATTCAAGCCAATATGGGTAATGTTATTCTAGCTTCCGGCGAGGCTTTTACTGTAGGCTTTGATGCGGGTGGCTTGATTAATTTCACCGTAGATCAGCAAACCACTACTCGGGGCCTAGATCAAAACAGCAATTCTCTTCCTGATGGTGTTAGAAATAGTGGCACCATCAAGGCTAATGGTGGCAAGGTCTTGATGACAGCCCAAGCTGCAGCCAATGTCTTGGATCATGTGATTAACATGGATGGTGTGGTCGAAGCCAAGACTGTTCACCAAGTTGGCGGGCAAATTATTTTGGATGGCGGCACGGGTGGAGATGTGCAAGTCACCGGAAAAATCACTGCCCAAGGCAAGCATAAAAATCAAGTCGGTGGCACAGTTAAGATTTTGGCAGATCAAGGTTCTATCAATCTCAGCGGGAATGCCTTGATTGATGTCTCAGGCGGTGCGAGTGGCGGTCAAGTCATTCTCGGTGGTGATGCACGTGGCCTCGGTTTAGACCCAAATTCTAATTACGCCTATGTGGGTAATGGCGTCAATATTTTGGCTAACGCCTTGGTCAATGGCAAAGGTGGCAATATTGTTTTGTGGTCAAATTTGCAGACACAGGCTCATGGTAATTTTCAAGCAACCGGCGGTAGTCTAGGCGGTAATGGCGGATCAGTTGAAACTTCTGGCGGCTATCTGGATATCAGCGGCGCTTTTGTGAATACCAGCGCAGCGAATGGGGCCAAGGGCACCTGGTTGCTGGATCCAGAAAATGTCACTATTCAAAGCAACAGCGGTGTTAATTCCTCAGATCAACCCGTAGGCGCTGCTCCCTATTATTCTCCCAATGCAGCTTCCTCTATCATTGATGTCAGCAATTTGGATGCCGCCCTGGCCTTGAATAATGTAACGATAACCACAGGTTCAGCTGGCGCTCAGACGGGAACTATCACTGTCGCCAATAGCATCAACTGGAGCGCAGCGACCACACTAACCCTCAGTGCTTTTGCTGGTATCTCGCTGTCCAGTGGCGCGATAATCAGCAGCTCCACGGCTGGCGCTGGATTGAACCTAATTGCGAATAATACGGGCACAGGGGCGACAACAGCCACTATTACTTTTAATGGTAGCGGTGCACAAGTCAATTTCTCAGGAAACAATTCTCTCGTGAATTTCTTTTACAACCCGACCACTTTCGGCACAGCAACTTCATTTGCCTCGAATGTATCTGTGACCGGCACAGGTTCGAGTTTCACAGCTTATCAGTTAGTCAACAGCGCAACTAATCTTGCCACGCTTTCTACTACAACCAACGCTACGATCATGGGTGGCAATTATGCACTAAACACTAATTTAACCGCGAACACTAATATGGCCGCTATCGGCAACTCGACGCAGGGCATCAATTTCACCGGTCATTTTAATGGGAATGGCTATTCGATTGCCGTGAACACGACAAACTATGCCACGGTTATTGCTGGCTTGTTTGGCACCATATCGGGGACCGCAACCATTTCCAACTTAGGTGTTACTGGCACCGTGACGGATCCAACCAATTCAGTTACTGGTCTAGGTGGTTTAGTCGGGGTAAATAGTTCAACAGCCGCAAACGCCATTTTCAACGATTACTCCACGGTCACAGTGACAGCCTCAGGAACCTCTCCTCATAATGTCGGTGGACTGGTTGGCAACAACGGGGGTGCTATTGTTAACTCCTATTCAACTGGCACAGTCAATGCAACCTCAACTGGCACGACCACTCCCATTAATTTTGGCGGCTTAGCGGGTCAAAGCACAGGCACTATTTCTGGTTCCTATGCCAGTGGCAATGTTTCAATTACCACTAATTCTACCAGTAATCGTACGGCTACAGCTGTTGGCGGCCTAGTCGGTCTTTTAAGTGCCTCAACCAATGCCATTACCAATAGTTATGCCACGGGTAATATCACCATCAATAATTCCGGTAGCGGTGGTTTTAATGGAACCAATGTTGGCGGCCTCGTCGGCCAAGGCACCGCGGGTAGTGTCACTAATTCATATTCATTGGGTAGTGTCACAATCGAATCTACCAAGACCGCTGTTGGTGGCTTCCTTGGTTTGTATACAGCGGGTACTTATACCGGCAACTTTTGGAACACAACCACTTCGGGCACAGCGACTGGTGTTGGATCCGGTGCCCCGGGCGGTGTCACGGGTAATGCCACTGCCGCTATGCAAACCTTGAGTACCTTCACTGCCGCCAGCTGGGATTTTTCGACGACACCAATCTGGGGCATGTTGACGACAACTACTGGCTCGCAAGGTCAATCCTATCCCTTTCTAGATGCTCTGCAGCAGGGTGTGATTATTCCAACCACAACTACAGGCACGATTGTGGTTGCCGCCAACGGCGCCACCATAACACCGGCCGCCTCGACCGCAGCCAGCAATACCTATTATTTGCTCATCAATCGCTCTTCAATTCCACTCAATTCAAACAGTCCACTGCTCTTTTATACCACCTCCGGCACACTCTTTAATGTAGTCCTGAGTCTAGGCAAAGGAGCGGCTTCTAATCCTATTGCTGTTCCGACTATGGCAGCTAATACTATTCAATTGGGTGGCGGTACCAATATTAATTATGGCTCGACCAATTATTCTTCTGTACTCTCCAATGAATTATTAGGACTGGCTGCGGGCAGTATTTCTTCAACCAGCATTCTCTATTCACTCTCCGCTTCCAGTCCAGCTTTGACCTTGGGTAATGCTACCAATTTAACATCCATTCTCAGCGATACGGCTGGCACTACTTATTTTATTGATGGCACTATTGGAACCGTGGCCAGTGGCACCTCTTCAATTAATGCTTTGGCTGGACCAATTTATATGAATGCTTCCGTTACGACCTCGGGCATTCAGACTTATAATGGTGCTGTTACCTTGGGAGCGAATGACACACTAACGACAACTAACAATGCTGTCAGTTTTGGGAGTACGGTAAATGGCGCAAAAGGTCTAACCATGGCGGCGGGATCCGGAACGGTTGGCTTTACTGGCGCTGTGGGCACAACAACACCCTTAACCAGTTTGACTAGCAATGGTTCGGGCACTGTTACTTTTAGTGCTGCAGTGGGTAGCAGTTCTCAACAACTAGGCAGCGTAAGCATCACTGGCGCCACGAATTTAAATGGTGGCGGAATCTATACCAGTGGTAATCAAACTTATAGCAACACACTGACCTTGGGCGCCGCTGGGGTATTAGACTTGGGTACCGGCACAGGTAATACGCTCAGTCTAGCCACTGCCAATCTGGCAGGCTTTGGCTTAACCATTAATACTGCTGGTACAGCCAATCAAAGCGGTGTCATGAGTGGCACCGGCACGGGGAGTACATTGACCGTGGGTGGAACAGGAATAGTGAATCTAAACCAGGCGAATACTTATGCCGGTAACACGAATTTGAATGCCGGCACGATCAATGTTGGCATTAGCAGTTCAGGCAGCACCAGTGGCCCAGTGGGCAGCTCCGGCATACTGGTTTTTAGTGGCGGTACCTTGACTAGCAATAGCACTTTTACCATCACTAATCCCTACAGTGTCACCGCCAGCTCTAACGGCACAATTGGTGGTACCAACAGCTTGACACTCAGCGGCAATTGTACTTTAAACAGCAGTAGCACACTGAATATCCTTAATACTGCTGGCACCATTACGCTCAGCGGTAATTTGAGCGGTGCTGGCGCAATCTCGCAAAATGGCAATGGCGGCACGCTGTCAATCAATGGCTCGAACAGTGGTTACTCTGGCGCCGTTACACTGTCTAATGGTACTCTGGATATTGGCAATGACAATGTTGATCCACTTGGTACCGGAGCCTTGAATCTCAATGGCGGTATCTTGCAAGCTACTGTCGCTGCAACAACAAATCCAGTGGTCAATGCCATTACCATTGACTCTGCTAACACGGGCTCCGTGACAGCAACAATTAGCGGCACCCAAAGTCTGACGCTGAGTAATACTATTAATTTTCCTAACTCGAGCGACCTCCTGTTGATGACTAATACCGCTGGCACCATTAGTCTGAGTAACAGTATTAGTGGCGGCGGTGCTCTGACTGAAAATGGCAGCGGCGGATCAGTAATCCTGTCCGGCACCAACAGCTACAGTGGCGGCACCACTATCAGCAATGGCATTTTGCAAGTCAGCAATAGCAATGGCTTGGGCACCATCGGTGTTACGGTAAATAGCAATGGCGAACTCTTATTAAATGGCGTCACTCTTCCTAGCGGAAATACGCTATCTCTCAGTGGTAATGGTGTCAGTTCAGCTGGCGCTCTAGCAACCACTGGCTCCACAGCCAGCACAGTGAATGGAGCAATCACACTCGCTGCCAACAGCACCATTGGTGTTACCAATAGCGGTGATTCTCTCACTCTACCTTCCTTCTCCAGTGGTGGATTTAATTTGGCCTTAACTGGCGCCGGCACACTGACGCTGACTTCTAGTTCAGCCTTGCAATTGGCGATTTCGTCTATTGGTAATCTAACGCTGAACACCGGCGCTCTTACTCAAATTGGCGCCCTAACAGTCAGTGGCACATCCAGCTTTAATACTGGCACTAATCTCCTTACCTTGACTCAAGCCAACAATTTGGGTGGCACAGTTTCAATGAGTAATAGCGGCAATAATGCTGTGACACTCTTAAATAGTGGCGCCTTAAGTTTAGGCAATATTTCAGTGGGGACCAGTACCTTAAGTATCACGGGTACAGGCATTACTCAAGCCGCTAGTACTACTATCGTTCAAGCTGCTGGCGCCGGCACGGCCACTTTCAATGCTAATGTTGGTGCTCTCACGCTTAGCAATACGGGCAATAGTTTTACTGGTGCAGTTTCTCTTAATAATTCTGGCGCCAATAATGTCAGCTTACTCAATGGTGGGGCTCTAACTATCGGCACTTCCTCAGTGGGCACGGGCACCTTAGGTATTGGTGCTAGTGGTAATATTTCAGAAACTGGTGCAATAACTCAGGCTGCTACTGCCGGCGCCATCACTTTGACAGAAAACACCGCCACCTCTAATGTTATTCTCGATCAAAATAATAATCTGAATGGTTCGATTGGTTTTGCTGCTGGCGCTACCCTGGCCAATGTTCAAGACTTTAGTCTAACCAATACTAATGCTGCCGCTGCGTTGCCGACTAATTTGAGCTCTCTGTCTGCTCTGCGCAATTTAACGCTAAACTTCAGCAATGCTGCGATTGCTTTACCAACTCTCACTTTACACAATAGTGGGGCACTCTCCGTCACTGCTGGTGGGGCTATTACTCAATCCGGTATCTTAACCGTTCCTGGCACAGCTAGTTTCACTACCGGTGGCTTTATCATCACCCTATCGCAAAATAATGCTTTCACTGGTGCGGTTTCTTTAACCAATACGGGTGCAAATAATGTTGTTCTCAGCAATAGTGGTGTTCTGAGTTTGGGTAATCTCTCTGTGGGCTCCGGCACTTTAAGTATTACCGGTACGGGTATCACTCAA
>Ga0105240_10002073_pt1 | contig 32845 bp, 26 predicted proteins | sample KBSC54metaG_FD_80426 | JGI IMG/M metagenome (GOLD analysis project Ga0105240, IMG submission 80426) | Corn rhizosphere microbial communities from Kellogg Biological Station, Michigan, USA - KBS C5-4 metaG | ecosystem: Host-associated > Plants > Roots > Rhizosphere > Soil | place: Michigan, USA... | reverse complement strand
GCCGGCGAATTTCATCGAGCGTGCGCTGGGCAATCTGGAGCATTCACTGCTGATCGCAGCCTTGATGATCGTGGTGGTGTTGTACCTGTTCATGCGCAACCTGCGCGCTGCCCTGATTGCCTTCACCGCGATTCCGCTGTCATTGATTGCGGCCACCTGGGTCCTGACCCGCATGGGCCAGACCCTGAACACCATGACGTTGGGAGGGTTCGCGGTAGCCCTCGGTGTGTTGGTTGACGATGCCATCATCGACATCGAAAACATCATGCGCCGGCTGCGGGAGAACCAAGGGCTGCCGACACCGCGTCCGCGCCTGGAGGTCGTCCGCGACGCCTCGCTCGAAGTGCGGGGCCCGGTCATCTACGCGACCGCCGTCGTCATCGCGGTGTTCGTCCCGGAGCTGCTTGCCTCGAGTGTACAGGGGCACTTTGTCGGGCCACTTGCGCTGGCGTTCATTCTCGCCGTGACGGCGTCATTGTTGACGGCCATGACTACTACCCCGGCCTTGTGCGCGCTGCTGTTGCGCCCGGGCTCTTTGCGCCCCGAAGCCGGCTGGTTGGTGCGGCTCAAAGGGTGGCAGCGTAACTCGGTCGAGTGGATCGAGCGGCATGCGCGCCGCGTGGTGGCGGGAATTGCGGTGTTGGTCGTGGCGGCCCTCTGCCTCGTGCCCTTTCTCGGCGGCACATTCATGCCCGACTTTCGGGAAGGTCACTTCGTCATCCAGGCGACGAGCTCCATTGCGGGCACCTCGCTCGAGGAGATGCTGCGGGTCGGCAAGCGAATCAGTGCCGATATCCTGGCGTTGCCCTACGTACAGTCCGTCGAGCAGCAGGTCGGCAGGGCAGAGCTCGGCGAGGACACGTGGGGTCCGCACCAGAGCGAGTTGCACGTGGAGTTGAAGCCGGACGCTACGGTAGACCAGGAGGTCGCGCAGGCCAATCTGCGCAAGATCATCTCAGCCTACCCCGGGATCCAGGGCGAGGTCGTGACCTTTCTGGGGGATCGCATCAGCGAGAGTCTGAGTGGCGAGACCGCACAGGTCGCTGTCAAGGTTTTCGGAGATGACCTGCAGGCTCTCGATGACACAGGCAACAAGATCGTGGCAGCCTTGACCGGCGAGGCGGGGCTGACAGACCTGCAATTCAAACGTCAGGACGACACCCCGGTGCTGAGCATCGAGCCCCAGGCCGACCGACTGGCTGCCGCGGGGCTGAAAACGCAGGATGTGCTCGACACCATCGAGTCAGCCTATTCCGGTGCCGTGGTCGGCCAGACCTTCAGCGGCGTGCGTACCGTCGCGGTCGTCGTGAGGTTGGCCGAAGATCAACGGGATCGAGTCCAGCAGGTCGGTCAATTGCCAGTGAGCGGTGTCTATGGTCCCGTGCCGCTCGCCCGCGTCGCCCGCGTGGGATTGGCGACAGACCGCTACAGTATCCAACATGACGGCGGGCAGCGCCGGATCTCGGTTACCTTCAATGTCGCGGGGCGATCGCTGCAGGATGCCGTGTTGGACGCCCGCCAGCGGATCGCGCATGCGGTGCCCTTGCCGCCTCGCACCTACATCGAGTTCACCGGAGCTGCGGAGGCCGAGCGGCAGACGCGCTTTGAGCTCATTGCCTACTCTCTGGCCGCCTTCGCCGTGATTGTTCTCGTCTTGCTGGTGGCGTTCGGATGGCGAGCCAATGGCTGGCTCGTGATGGCCAATCTCCCCTTCAGCCTGCTGGGGAGCATCGTCATCATGGCAGTGACCGGCATCGGGCTGTCGTTGGGCTCGATGGTGGGTCTGGTCACCGTGTTTGGCATCAGCGCCCGCAACACTATCCTGCAACTTGCGCACTACGAGCACATGGTCGCCCACGAAGGTGTGCGCTGGGACCTGCAGGCCGTGCTCCGCGGTGCCAACGAGCGACTCATTCCCATATTGATGACGGCCGCCGTGACGGCTCTTGGGTTGGCTCCTCTGGCGGCGGGCTTGCACAGCCCGGGCCAGGAGATCGAGGCGCCGATGGCCATCACGGTGCTCGGTGGACTGCTGTCCTCCACCCTGCTCAACCTGCTCCTGCTGCCGGTGTTGGCTTGGCGCTATAGCGGTCCGAAACGCGTTGCAGCGCCGCTTCCGGCCAGCCTGAATCCCTGAACCCCAAGGAGAATTTCCATGCGGACCCTGTTGGTTTTGCTGCTGGCGTACGCCGGCTTTGCCGTCACCGGCGTGGCTGCGGCCGGCAAGCCTGTACAGTACGAATTCCTGAGTGAGATCGAGGTCGGTGGCGCTACCGGTTGGGACTACCTGTCGATCGATTCCGACGCGCGCCGACTCTATGTCACACACGGCACACACATCGTCGTCATCGACCTGGATGCAGGCAAGGTGGTCGGCGATATTGCGGATACTCCGGGTGTGCACGGTTTTGCGATCGCGCACGATCTGGGGCGCGGCTTCAGCAGCAATGGCCAGGAAGCGAAGTTGAGTATCGTCGACCTCGCGTCCCTCCAGACCGTGGGCAAGGTCGGGACGCAAGCAGGGCCGGATGCCGTACTTTACGAGCCGAGCCGGAAAGAGGTGTATGCGTTCAACGGCCGTGGGCATTCGGCCACTGTAATCGCTGCGCCTTCCGGGGAGGCGTTGGCCACGATCGCTTTGCCGGGGAAGCCGGAGTTCGCGGCAGCCGACAGTGCGGCCGGCCGGGTCTTCGTCAATATCGAGGACAAGAATGAGATTGCGGTAATCGATACCCGGCAGCGCAAGATCGTCGCCACGTGGCCCATCGCACCTGGTGAGAGCGCCTCCGGAATGGCGTTCGATCCGGCTCATCATCGGTTGTTCATCGGCTGTGACAACAAGTTGATGTTGATGATCGATAGCACCAACGGCAAGGTCGTTGCGTCGGTGCCTATCGGTGCGGGAGTCGATGCGAACGCGTTTGATCCGGGCCTGCAGCTCGCATTCAGCTCCAACGGCGAAGGTACGCTGACCGTCGCGCACGAGGACTCGCCGGAGAAATTGTCGGTTGTGCAGACGGTGAAGACCCAGCCCAGTGCCAGGACGTTGGCCCTGGATCCGAAGACTCACCGGATCTATCTCGCAGCTGCGAAGCTTTTGCCTGCGCCGCAACCGGAGCCCGGCGCGCCGCGGCAGCGGCCGGCAGTGATTCCGGGAACCTTCAAGATTCTCGTATACGGCCTTGCGGATGGCGCGACTTGAGAGTGCGCGATACACTCTGAGCCAACAACAAACGTCGCAGCGGGCGCGAGCCCGCCCAAGGGAGGACCGACATGGCATCCCGTATGACAGGATGGATTCTGGCGGCTACGCTGTTGGTGATGATGGTCCCACAGGTGCGGGCCGCCGATAGTCCTTCTCACGACGAGCATCGCTTTCGTTTTGCCGAGGCCACCGTCGCCCAGCTTCAGGCTGCGATGCGCTCAGGAAATCTGACATCGGAACAGCTCACGCGGGCCTACATCGAGCGCATCCTCGAGCTCGACCAGCAAGGGCCGGGTGTCAACTCGATCGTTGAGTTGAATCCGGACGCTCTCGCCATGGCGCGCAACGCCGATGCCCTGCGCCGCCAAGGCCATCTGCTCGGCCCCTTGCACGGCATTCCGGTTCTGTTGAAAGCCAACATCGATACCGGCGATCAGGAACAGACCACCGCAGGCTCATTGGGCCTGCAGGGCCGGCCGGCGCTGCGGGACTCCACCGTGGCGGCGAAACTGCGCGCGGGTGGGGCGGTCATCCTGGGTAAGACCAACTTGTCGGAGTGGGCCAACTTCCGCTCCAACTCCTCGATCAGTGGCTGGTCGGCCGTCGGGGGTCAGACCCATAATCCGTACGGTATCGATCGCAACCCCTGCGGCTCGAGCGCCGGCTCCGCGGCGGCCGTGTCGGCCAACTTCACGAGCGTTTCCTTTGGCACCGAGACCGACGGCAGCATCGTCTGTCCCGGTAACGCCAATGGCGTAGTGGGAATCAAACCTACCGTGGGTTTGACCAGCCGCGCCGGAGTCGTGCCGATTGCGCACACACAGGACACCGTTGGTCCGCACGGTCGAACGGTCGCCGATGCGGCTGTTGCGCTGGGTGTGATCCAGAGCGCCACGTTTGACGGTCGCGATCCAGCGACGGGCTCGGTACCCCTGGGATGGCGGGGCCGCGCGCGACCGACCGATATTCCCACGGACTACACGAGGTTTCTCGATTCCGATGGATTGCGCGGCGCTCGCATTGGCGTGACGCGTCAAGGAGTCGACAGTGCACCGGAGCCCGTGGTGGCCGCGTTCGATGCGGCAGTGGCTGCGATCAAGGCGGCCGGGGCCACGGTGATCGATCTCGATGGCCCCAATGGGGCGGGGTTCACTTTCCCCTCGGCCGACGGCGAGTTGCTCGTGCTGGAATACGAATTCCGGGACGATGTGCGCAGCTATTTCGCCACGCGGGTCGGGGTGCCTTTGGCCGGCAAGACATTGGCGGACGCAATCGCCTTCAACACGGCGAATGCGGATGCTGAGATGCCATTTTTTGGCCAGGATGTTTTCGAGCAGGCCAACGCGCTGGCGGTGGGCACTGATGCACCGCAGTCGGATTTCATGGGTATGACATACAATCAGGCGCTGGAGATCGACCGGCTGTCCGGTGTCAACGGTGTTGACAAGGCGTTGCACGACTTCAACCTGGATGCGGTCGTGGCGCCTACCGACAATCCGGCCTGGGCGACCGATCTGCTCTATGGGGATCACTTTGTGTTCGGCAGCTCGACCTTGGCGGCTCCCGAGGGGTACCCGATCGTTCAGGTTCCGGCCGGAGTGGTGTTTGGTATTCCCATGGGAATCAGTTTCTTTGGCACGGCGTTCAGCGAGCCGACACTGATCAAGTTGGCTTCGGGGTTCGAAGCAGTAACGCAGGCGCGCGCCAAGAATCCACCGACGTTCGCGCCCACATTGCCGGACGATCACATAGCGGGAACCACGCTGCACTGGCCGCATCGTCCGAAGCTGCAGCAAGGCACGATCTCGCGGCTGCATCACATGTAGTACACGCTACCGCGGCGCCGAAAAAAAACCGCTTCCCTTCTGGTTGTAAACGCTTTACAACCCGCCTGGAGTTGCTTTTTACATTTGCAATCCAACTACGGGTGACCGGGCCGGCTCGTCGGCCCGCGGGGGGGAACCATGGGCACCGTGGAAATCTGGCCATGGCTTGGTCTGGACAGCCTGTTCGCATGCCTCGTGTTGTCCACCCGGCAGATGCCCTGGCGCGAGAGTTGTGTTCTAGCGGCCGCCTTCGGGCTCTGTGATTCGCTCGCGACCGCGCTCTCTCCCGTCCTGACAGCCGCTGCGGCGCATGGGTCCTGGTTGGGTATCTATCTCGCGGCCGTGCTGTTGGTCGGTTACGCAGCACGTGGCAGCCGCCTGTCTATCCTGGTTCTGCCGTTAGGGCTGAGTGTCGACAATCTGTTGGGGCACTCGCCGCCCTCCAGTGCGGCGCTCTGCGGCCTAAGTAGCGGGTTACTGGCACTGGCGGGGTTGCGATTACCCCGTGTGCTCTCTGTTCTCCTGACAACAACACTTACGGGAGGCTCTCATGGCCGCAAAACACAGTGCTCCTATCCGCGGGCTGTCCCGCGCGGGAGCTGATAACACTTCCACGCAGAAGTTCGAAGGTCGCTTCGGGCGCATGTTTCCGCAGGTCAAGGCGGCCGATTTCGGCGCGAACGAGGCGGCCTGGACCGAGCACCTGAAGCCGTTGGCGCGAGCGATGGTATCGGAGTTTGATGCTCCCAAAGACGGTCCGGATTCGGAGGAGAGCGGCATTCCCGCCCTCTATACGTACCTCGGGCAGTTCATCGACCACGATATCACCTTCGATCCTTCCTCGAGCTTTCAGAAGGCGAAGGATCCGAACGCCTTGACCGACTATCGCTCGCCGGCCTTCGACCTCGACAATGTATATGGCCGCGGACCCGGCGACCAACCCTACATGTATCAGGCGAACGGTGTTTCTTTCGCGCTGGGAGATCCGCTGCAGTTGGGAAATCCTCCAGGGGCGCACGATCTGTATCGCAGTGTCGACGGACGCGCGGTGATCGGTGACCCGCGCAACGACGAGAACGCGATCGTTTCCCAGTTGCAAGGACTCTTTCATCGGTTCCACAACCGTCTCATGGCGGACGCGCCGGCGACCGAGGACGGCTTCAACGCGGTGCGCCGTGAAGTGACCTTTCACTACCAATACGTCGTGTTGCACGACTTCTTGCCGCGGATCGTCAGTGAGAGCGTCCTGGAGCAGCTGCAGACCAGAGGGCGCTACGACGAGAAGAAACTGCGCTATTTCCGGCCGCAGGACTCGCACGATCCCTTCCTCCCGGTGGAGTTCTCCGGGGCGGCTTATCGGCTGGGCCACTCCATGGTGCGGCCGGGCTACCGTCTAAACGATGCGACCCTCGTGCCGATTTTTCCCGTGGCGCCAAAAGATCGACCCGGCTTTCCGGAAGGACTGACCGGCTTTCGGCGCATGATCTCCGACTGGGGAATCGACTGGGGGCGCTTCATCGATGTCGGTGAGCCCCGGCGCTATGACGCCGATCCCCAGGACAAGAACGACCAGGCCAACAACCTTTCCAGGTTCAAGCGGCTGCAGTTTGCCTATCGGCTCGATACCTCGCTGGTCGACCCGTTGGGCTCGCTACCAGCGGCGGTAGCGGCCCATCCGGCTTCGCTGGCCCTGCGCAACTTGATACGGGGCGCGCAGTTGGGGCTGCCCTCGGGTCAGGATGTCGCCCGGGCGCTCGAGCTGCCCGTCCTGGAGGACAAGGACATTCTCATCGGCCAGGCGGTCGATGAGAACCCGCAGCTGCAGAGCATCGCTGCCATCGGCGCTGGCCGCTTCAAAGGCAAATGCCCGCTGTGGACCTACATTCTGGCGGAGGCCGCGCTCCACAAGAAGATGATCGACGTGCCGGTTGCCGAAAACGTGGGCAAGGCAGGGTCCGTGCGCATCGGCACTCCACAGCTCGGGCCGGTCGGCGGCCGGATCGTTGCCGAGGTGTTCCTCGGGTTGATCTTTGCAGACCCCTTGTCGCTGCTGAGGATGCAGCCGGATTGGGCGCCGCCGTCCGTGCAGGGCGGCAAGTCTTATCAACTCAAGGACTTCGTGCAGTTCGCGCTCGGGAAGTAAGGCAGGGACCTGATGAAAGTCACGATGCGATCCTACGATACGGCGCGGACCGGCGCCAACCGTGAGGAAACGACGTTCACGACCCACAACATGAGCAACAATCTCATGGTGAAGGAGCTCAGCCTTCACGTGGACGATGATCCGCGCATCGAGGCACAGCCGCTGTATGTCAGTGGGCTGAAGATGGCCGATGGCAAGACCCACAACGTACTGTATGTCTGTACGATGGCGAACAACGTCTGGGCGTTCGATGTCGATACCGGCAAGACGTTGTGGGCCAAGCCGACTCACCTCGCGCCAGCGGTAAAGCCAAAACCCACACCGAGGAAGGGCTTCCCACGAGCCACGGATATCGACATGTGGGGAATCAACATTCTGTGGGGCATCCTGAGTACTCCCGTCATCGATCCGGAGACCAACCGGATGTACGTGGTGCTCTGGACGAGTGCCTCGGGGGAGGTCGCTCACGCGGAGCATCAGCTCCACGAGATCGATCTCGTCAGCGGCGCGAAGCTGCGCAGCACGGTGGTCGACGCTAGCGCGGAATCGCAGGTTGTCGCCGGAAAGCCGGTGCCGAACTTCAGCTCGCCCCGTCAAAAGCAACGGGCCTCGCTGCTGCTGACCCAGAAGGCGAGCGGCCGCAACGTCAAGACGATCTTCGTGGGTTGTGGAATGACACATGAGGAAGGAGACAAGACGCACGGTTGGTTGATCGCGTACGACGTGGAAACTCTGCGCCGTACGGCATCCTGGTGCACTTCACCTAACGGTGCCGGCGTGGGGATCTGGCAGGCCGGGCAGGGGCCGGCGGCCGATGCCAATGGCGATATCTACTTGATGACGGGCAACTATGGCGTCGATGATCCCAATGGCAACACGATTCCGCCGGCTCCCGGAGACCATCCGGAAAGTCTAATGAAGTTGCGCTACACGCCTCCAAGCGGCGCGGGCGGCGCCGGGAAGCTGGAGCCGGTGGCGTGGTTCACGCCCTTTCAGGATCACATGCGCAACCGTCAGGGCCAGGATAATTTCCAGGACTACGACCTCGGCTCGGCCGGTCCTGTGCCACTGCCCGGCCTCAACCTGGTGGTCGGCTGCGGCAAGGATGGTGTCCTGTACGTCCTCGATACGGACGATGCCAAGATGGGGAAAGGCTCGGATTACTCCAAGCTCAAACAGCCACCTATCTTTTTCACCTATTTTCCGGGCTTCGGAGTCGACGCGGCGCAGATCAGCAATCTCGATCGGCTGGCCGACGGCAAGACTCACCACCTGCACGCTTCACCTGCTTACTGGGTGAGCCCCGATCGCGGCCCCATGCTGTTTGATTGGGGCGAGAATGAATGCCTGCGCGCCTGGACCATCGACGGCTCGGGCAAGGTGACCTTCGTCGCCAAGAGCGCCGAAGTCGCCTCTGCCGGGGTAGGCGGGACGGGCGGAATGCCGGGCGGATTCGTGATCGTCACCTCGAACCAGGCAACTCCAAACACGGGTATCGTCTGGGCCACGGCCCCGCTGTCCGGAGATGCAAATCGGCACGTGGTCGAGGGAATCGTGCGGGCCTATGATGCCGCGGTGCTCGATCCGATATCCAACAGCGACGGGACCCCGCGCCTGAAGCTGCTCTGGCATAGCAAGCACATACCCAACAACACCTTCATGTTCAGCAAGTTCTGTCCCCCGATGGTCGCGGACGGCAAGCTTTTCGTGCCGACCTACGAGGGACGGGTGGACGTCTACGCGCTCGTGGAGATGCCGGGAGCGCAACGGCCAACCAATGCGCAGCGGTTACGGCATAGGCACGTAAAGTAGCGTGACATAGGCACGTAAAGCAGCGTGCTAAAATGGGCGTCATGGGAGACGCACCGTCCTCGATTGAACGGCAGATTGCGGCCGAGAAGGCGGCTGCCCTGGGGCGCAGTGGAAAAAAGCTGCAAGTAGCCCTCGAGAAGCTGCGGCGTTTCGACGAAACCGCGCGCCGCGGCGGACGGATCTTCGACCCCGCCGCCCGCGATGATCTGGTCGACATCGCCGGAGAGGCACTCTGGTCTTATATCGTGCAAAGAGAGGCGATAGGACTCATCGACGCCGAATACATCGCGCGGGAGTATGGAGTGCCGCCCGATGTCCGGCTACGGATGAGGCCGCGAGTCGCCGTTTACCAGGGGTGATCCTTCCCGTCATTGTCGAGAAAGCGGCCGGTGTCCTTGATGCTCAAGCCGTCGATCGTCTTGATCATCTTCCTGATGGCCTCTTCCGGAGGGACGAAGCCCGGCAGCTTGACATTGCCGAAGCTCTCCACCTGCACCCCGCCGGGGTGAAACATCACCACGGTCACCCCGTCATGCTGCAACTGTGCGCTCAGCAGTCGCATCGCGCTGTTGAGGGCCGCTTTGCTGATGCGATACCAGTAGTGATCCGGCACCGGCGAGCCGTTCGGCATGAACGGGGGTACGGTGATCGAGCCGGCCGCGGAGCTGATGGCGACGATCTTTTTTTGGCGGCTGGCCTCGACATTGCCGATGAGCGTCTCGGAGAGCTTCAGCGGGCCGGCGACGTTCGTGTGGATGAAGTCATCCAGCAGCTTGTAATCGAGCGTACCAAACATCTGGTTGGTATTGCCGCCGGGCTTTTCCAACGGATCGGTGCGCACCAGTCCCGCATTGTTGAGTAGCACGTCGATGGGTACACCCTTGAGCTTCGCGCCCAGGGCTTCGATCTGCGCGCCATCGGTAACATCGAGGTGCTCGATACGGACGTGCGGGTATTGCAGGGCCAGCTTCGCCAACTCTTCGGGAGTGCCCTGGCGCCGATGGGTGGCGATTACCGTCCAACCCCGGGCGGCGTACTGTTTGGCGAACTCCAGCCCGATGCCCTGATTGGCTCCGGTAATCAATACGGTTTCGGCCGGCGCCAGCGCGGGGAAGACTCCCGTGGCGATCAGCAGCAGGCCGGCCCGGAAAATAGAGTGAGCTCTTTTTGTGAACTGCATGATGCCCCCAGGGGGCCATCATAGGATCGGCCCCGGCTCGGCGGCAAGTCGTGTTCCTCGCGACGATTGCCGTTGGAGATCACCTTTCCAGGTTGGCGTCAGCGCGAGCAGCGTGTCGCGCGGTCAGTAGATTCGAACACTCCGCCGGTGCACCTGTTGCCAGGCTCCGACGCCTTGCGGCGCGCACGCGAGCGGCTCGACAATGTGATCGAGGCAATCGATCGTTGGGAAGCCGTCACACGCTCGGGGGATTTTCCGTAGGACGCGTGTTGTTGCAAAGAGTGCCGTGAACATGTTCGCAGATTTTTCAACCTGACACGCAGTATAGTGGAAGAGGGGAGAGTTGTCTTCCCCGTTTGGGAGTCGCGACCGGGAGTCGCGGGTAATGTCTCCATCTGGCGTCGTGCGTGTTTGTACAGCACGCGCCGCGAGCGACACTTGGGTGGGCCTATGAGCGTGCAACAGGGCGAATCGATGCGCGAAGTCTGGGCGAGCTGGCAGGGACACGTGCTCAACGGCACCTTTCCCTTGCACCGCTGGTTAGGAAGCTCGGATCACAGCGGTGTGTTCCTGACCGAGCTGACGTTGCGGAAGTCCGCGCAAGTTGCGATCAAAGTCGTACCGGCGATCGCGGCTTTCGCGGACGCGCAGCTCGCGCAGTGGAGCGCGGCGGCGCTCCTCGACCACCCTCACCTGATTCGCATTTTGGAGACAGGTCAGTGTCAATTCGATGGCGCTCCCTATCTCTACGTCGTCACGGAGTACGCCGATCAGACTCTGGCGGAGTTGTTGCCGCGCCGGCCCTTGACCGAGGTGGAAGCGCGCGAGATGTTGATACCGGCGCTGGACGCGCTTGCGTTTCTACATAATCGCAACCTGGTGCAGGGTCAGTTGAAGCCCGCCAACATCCTGGCGGTTGGCGATCAGCTGAAGCTGGCAAGCGACACCGTCCGCAGCGTCAGTGGCGGCAGTGGGAACAGCCTCGGGTCGATGTATGACCCTCCCGAGGCTCGGGACGGCAGCTGTTCCACGGCCAGCGATGTGTGGGCTCTAGGCGTTACGTTGTTTGAGACATTGGCGCAGCGTGCTCCTTCTCTGGACGAGCGCAGGGCTGGCGTTGCGTTTCCGCCGGATTTCCCTCCGGCATTCCGCAGTCTCGTCACATGGTGTCTGAGCCGCCGCCCCTATGACCGTCCGAAGGTGGCGGAGATCGAGGCCTGGGTACGGCGCGAGGGGGATGGGAGCCCGACGGCCGCGGCCGTCGCTTCTGTTCCCGATCTGGAGGTGCCGGAGCTTCAAGGCGCGGCAGTCGTTGCGCCGGCCGTAGCGGAAGCGATTGAGGTGGCGGACGTCCCGGAGGCGAAGGCGGCTGGTAAGGACGGGGGCACGTCATCTGCCGGAGACGCTTCAACAGTGGATGATGCGCCGGTTGCGGAGAGTGAGCGTGCTCAATTCGAGCCGGCGCTCCCAGAGGCGCCTGCGATTGTTGAAACCGAGTTTTTTGAGCTCGACGAAGCTGTTGTACCGGCGCCAGATGCGTTTGAGCCGATTGAGCCGCGGGGGGCCGGGAAGCCGATCACTTCAGCCCACCCCGCGCGGGTGTCCCACCCGACGCCTGTTTCGTCGAATGGGGCCGCGCCCCGCGTGCAGTCAGCGCCGGCCCACCTCGAGCCGCAAAGGGCAGGGCCGCGTGTGACTCAGACGCCCACGCAGGCGGTGTCGCAAGCATCTGCGCCTCGCGCCCGATCCGGGGCTGAGCACGCTGAGTCGCAGGCGGTGTCACAAGCATCTGCGCCTCGTGCCCGCTCGGCGGCTGAGCACACCGAGTCGCAGGCGTCCAGGGCGCGTGCCGCTGGGCCGCGTGGGGCTGGCAACCCGGTGGGCTCTCATGCGTCTGCATCGCGTGTGCCGCAGATGGCGCAGGCTGCTGGCTCGCAAGCACACAGCCAGCGTGCGGCGCAAGCGGCCGCGAGTACTGCCCCGGCGTCACGCGCGCCCGTGCGGCCCGCGCAGTCGAGTGTTGAGGCCACTGGGTCGCATGCCGTCCTACAGCGTCCGCATCCAACGGCTGGAGGAAACGCGGTCGCACACGCGACGCCGCAACAGGCGACGGCGCGGATACCTGCACAGGTTGTGCGACTAACACCTTCCACTGGTGCGGCTGCGCCGCAGCCGGCAGTCACTTCGGAGTCTGTGCAGAAGGCGCAACTTGCGCGCTCTGGCGTCGAGTTTGTCTCACAGCGCCTTGTTTACACCGTCGCGGGTCAGCAAGTATCTGTGCCGCATCCGCGGAACGGTTCACTATTCCCATTGGCGTTGGCTGCGGTGGTCCTGCTCGCCCTGAGTTGGATGGGCGTTCGCGCCGTAATTTTGCATCGAGATCCCCCCGTCATTGCTCGGGTTCTTCCTCTGGACTCTCAGGACTCTCCGGACTCCACGCCGGGTGGCAATTCTCAGGAACCAGAGCCTGCGCACGAACAAGCGGTCAGCGAGTCCGCAGTGGGCGCGTCCCCAACTGCCTCGCCAAACGCATCCCGAACGGCTGCCTCACCTACCGCGCTGACTGCTGAGGCGCCATCGGCTCGGGCTCGAACTGCCTTCGCATCCGCCGAGCGCGTGTCCGCCTCATCTCTCGCCGGATCGAGCGCTCCTACATCCGTCGCAATACCTGTTTACCGGCCTGGTGATCCTGCGAGTGCCGGCTCTGACTCACGGTCCGGCGCTCTCGGAGCCACCGCGCCTGGCGCCCGGTCCACCACTTTACTCACTCGCGCCGCGCCTTCGTCCGGATCAGCCGGTTCTGCGCTCGTTGCGGTATCCACTTCCGGTGCACCGGCGGTAGGCGCTAGTGCGCAAGCCACCCTGACCGGGTCCCAAGCGGTGGAAGGGACATCGTCCGCGCTCCACGAGGAGATCCCGGACGTGCCGCAGCGCGCCCGCCGGAGTATCCGTGGACATGTTCGAGTGTCGGTACGCGTGATTGTTGATAACGACGGGTCGGTCTTCGCCGCTCTCGTGGACGAGCCCGGTCCAAGTCCGTATTTCGCGCGCATCGCGCTCGAGGCGGCTAAACAATGGACCTTTCCGCCGTCGGCGGCCTCTCGAGGCCGGACCGCGGATCGGCGCTGGGCGATGGTGCGGTTCGACTTCACCCGCGACGGAACGACAGGACAAGCCGCACCGGTTCAATGAGGGGTGATCCGCTGCACCCGGGAAAAGCACGGCAGCTGGGGTGATCGCAGGGCGGTCCGCTGCGGTTCAAAATCCCACGAGCCGCGCAAGCTCATCGACCAATCGCGCGCTCCCGAACACAGTATCAAACTTGTGAGGCACGGTACGCGAGGTGCGCGTCAAGCATCGGCCGCCGGCTTCCTCGATGATGACTTCGGTCGCGGCAATGTCCCAACGATTGAGACTGAACTCGATCACGGCATCGATTGCCCCTCGCGCTGTCATGGCGTGCGTCCAGCAGTCCGAGTTGGAGCGCAGACGCCACGCTGTGCCTGACAGGCGCTGGTACCCTTCCGCCAATCCCGCTTTCGCGAAATCCTCTGCGGAAGACACCGAGATCATGGCGCTGCGCACATCATGTTCCGCACTGACCTCGATCGCCAGGCCGTCGCAGAAAGCTCCGCCACCGCGGTAGGCAGAGTACGTCTCTCCGAATACCGGGAGGTGGATCACGCCGAGAAGTCCCCGGTGAGCTCGGACGTCGTCGAGCGCTACGAGCGTTCCAAAAAGCGGGATGCCGCGCGTGTAGCTCAAAGTCCCGTCAATGGGGTCGATCAACCAACGTAGCGCGGCGCCATCACTCTGGTCCCCCAACTCCTCACCGGTGATTCCTGCATCCGGTACGCGGGCGAGCGCCAGGCTGGCGCGAATCTGACGTTCGGCTTCGCGATCGTGAGGAGTCACGACAGAGGTGTCTGCCTTACGCTCGATCACCAGTCCGGGGCTGCGGAATCCGGACAGGATCTCGCTCGCACTGCCTTTGGCAGCGCGCACGGCCTGATCGAGCAGGGTGGGCAGGCGGGTACGGAGCTCGGCGGGTATGTCCATGGAATGCGCGCTCGAGAAGTTGTGGTGCCGGGATGTGCTCGCGCGCACGCATTATGCTGAACGGCGCAGCACGGGTCCACGCGGCAATCAATAAGTATTGACTTATCAATAAGTGGTAACTTATGATTTCGCCATGAGCAAAGTCAATGTCGCTGCCGTCATGCGCGCTCTCGCGGATCCGACGCGGCGGGTCATTTTCGAGCGGATTGTCAAAGCTCAGGAGATCACCGTGGTCGAATTGACACACGGGAGCGGTGTCTCGCAGTCCGCCGTATCACAACATCTGCGCTCGCTGAAAGAGGCCGGGCTGGTCCTCGAGAGAAAGTCCGGACGCAATGCCCACTATCAGGTGCAGCCGGAGGGCCTGGCGCCGCTCATCGACTGGCTCGGCATCTATGGTGTGTTCTGGCGCGACCGCTTCGTCCGGCTGAGAGAGTTGCTCAAGGAGATCGATTCGTGAATACAACACTGTCCACGCAGCGTGAGATCGTCGTAGAGGAGATTTTGCCCCACACGCCCGCAGTCATCTGGAAGACCCTCACCGATGGTGCTCTCATCGACCGTTGGCTCATGCCGAATGATTTCGAGCCCGTTGTGGGCAGGCGTTTCACGTTCCGGACGAAGCCGATGGGTGCCTGGGATGGTGTAGTCCACTGCGAGGTTCTCGAGATCAAAACTTTCGAGAAGCTCGTCTACAGTTGGAAAGGGGGCTCGGATGACAACCTGGAGTACGGCTCCCGGTTGGATAGCGTGGTGACGTGGACGTTGACGGCGGTGGACACGGGTACCCGGCTGCGAATGGTGCATTCCGGATTCCGCTCGCCGGGAAACGACTTCGCCTTCGATGCCATGAGTGGCGGTTGGCGGAAGGTGCCACAGGGTATTTCGCGGGTTGCGGATGAGGTGTCAGTCTAGCGGCTTGCCGCTGGAGATTGCGCGACCATAGGGCAGGAGGCCCCGCCAGAACACATAGATCGCCGGTGCTCCCAGGAGCATGCCGATGGTCAGCAGCGACAGGCGGATCTGCTGCTCGCCAAAGATGTATTGGCTCAAAGCGCCGACGATCATCGGGCCGAGTCCCATGCCGACTACGTTCATGATGAACAGGAACAGGAAAGTCATCTGGCCGCGCAGGCGATTGGGTGTGACGGTCTGCACGGCGGCGTTTTCGGGAGCCGCTGCCATCATCGAGGTCAGCTGCACAAGCAACATACAACCTACCGCGAGCCAAGGACTGGGCATCAGCGGGCCTGCGATGCCAAAGGGTACCGAGACCAACGTACTCAGCAGGACGACCCGGACATTGCCGTCGTGCACACCGCGTTTCCAGTAGTGCTCCGCGAGCCAGCCGCCGAGCGCGAGACCGGCAGGCATGGCAATGAATACGCTGAGGCCCGACACATAACCCACCTGCGAGGGTGACCAACCGTAGGTGCGGCCGTAGAAGGCGGGGCCCCACATCTGGGTGCCGAACATCTGTGCCGTTCGTAGCCCCATACCGATGAAGAGCGGTAGATAGACGGGCTTGTGGCGGGCGATGAATTGGAAGATCTCCGCGACGGCCGTTGGCTCGGACTGTGCGCCGCCCTTGCGGGGAGGCTCGCGCACACCTGCCATGATTGCCGCCACTGCCAGTCCCGGTAGCCCGACCAACATCAGAACCATCTGCCAGCCGTGCAACCGGCCGGCGAGCGGCAGGTGCAAATCCGGATGTGCTGTCACAAAATCGATGATCCAGGCGCCCAGGATCAGCGCGAGGCCCGTGCCCAGCACGAAACCAACCTGCATGAAGGAGATGGCGCGGGGTAGCCGGTGAGGCGGAAAATAGTCCGACAGCAGCGAGTACGCCGAAGGTCCGCTGGTTGTCTCGCCCACTCCCAGCCCCATGCGCGCAACGAACAAGTGCCAGAAGTTCTTGGCCAGGCCGCAGGCCATGGTCATCGCGCTCCAGATGGCGATTCCCACGGTCATGATGAGCTTGCGGTTCTTGCGGTCGATGAGCCGCGCGACGGGAAGCCCGAGAATCGCATAGAAGAACGTGAAGGCGAAACCCATGATGAGGCTCATCTGCACGTCCGAGAGCCGCAGGTCATGCTTGATGGGCTCGACCAGCAACGTGAGGATACCGCGGTCGAGGAAGTTGACCATGGTCGCGAGTGCAAGCGCGAAAACGCAGTACCACGCTTGCAGCGCCGGTGGGTAATCGGCAGCCGCGGCTGGTTCGGAGGGTGTTGCACGCGCGGCGATGCCTGCATTGACCGCCATATGGACCCTGCCGGTGTTGGTTACGCTGATCATATCACTCGAAGCCGATCCGGGCGTGCGGTACCGCCCGGGTGCGGCTTGACCTGAACGGACGCCCGGGTGCAGGCGTGCAGCAGGTGGACGGGGAGCGCTTCAGCGTACTTCGCAAAACCTTGAGGTGAAGCCGCGCAGTCGCATCCGGTTGCGTACAATCCTGGGCTGGCCGGATTTCCGGCGCAACCGATGGAGTGGCGATGCGGCACAATTGCTCGAACGAGGTCCGCGAGCGGCTGGCGAAGTCGGGTAACTGACAGGATGGAGCGATCTATTCTCAATGAGCCGACTGCCTCGACCGCCGTACTTCGACCGACCCACCTCGAAGTCAATCTGGGGCGCTTGCGTCACAATTACCGGCTGATTGCCGGCCGCGTCGCTCCTGCGCGGATCATGCCGGTGCTCAAAGCGAATGCATACGGTCACGGACTGGTGGCCGTGGCGAAGATGTTGGAAACTGAGCAGCCGTTTGCTCTTGCCGTCGCCTATCTGGAGGAAGCTCTGCGACTGCGCGAGGCTGGGGTGCGTACGCCGGTGCTCGTGCTCGGTGGTCTGGTCGGTGCCCAGATACCGCGTTTCCTCGAGCAAGACCTGACTCTCACCGCCTCATCGGTCGATAAGTTGTTGGCGATAGAGGAGTGCGCAAGGGCAAAGGGGGTCAAGGCGCGCGTCCATCTCAAGGTCGATACCGGCATGGAGCGGATCGGTACTCACTGGTATAGCGCCGCGCGCCTGCTGGAGGCTTCCTTGCGTGTGCGGAACGTGGAAGTGGAGGGAATCTTTACCCACTTCGCCAACGCGGACGCTCCCGATCCAACCCATGCCCGGCTGCAGCTGGAGCGTTTTCAGGAAGTGCTGCATTTCTATGAGAAACGCTCCGTGCCCACGCCGCTGCGCCACATAGCGAACTCCGGCGCGATTCTCCAGATGCCCGAAAGCTACCTCGATATCGTACGGCCCGGGATCCTTCTGTTCGGGTCGAGTCCGTCCACCGACTTGCCGCTGACGTTGGCTGTCAAACAGGCATTGCGCTGGCTTACCCAGGTGGTCTTCTTCAAAGTAGTGAAGGCAGGTAATCCGGTCAGCTACGGCTCTGCCTGGAGTCCTGCTGCCGACACGCGGATCATCACACTCCCGGTCGGCTATGGCGACGGCTACATGCGCGCCATGAGTGACCGGGCGCAAGTGATCGTGCGTGGCGCGAGGGTTCCGGTGGTTGGACGGATCTGCATGGATCAGATCATGGTGGACATTGGCAGAGGGACTGCCTATAACGCGGACGAGGTCGTCTTGCTGGGTGAAAGCGCGGCCAGTGGTGCGTCGATCCGCATCGAGGAGTTGGCCGTGTGGGCCAACACGATTCCGCACGAGATCCTCACAAACATCAACACGCGGGTGCCACGCATCTATGTCGATGACCCTACTGCTTGAGAGGCGGCCCTCATGAGCGAGTCTCTGCCTATCGTTCTCATTCCCGGTCTGCTGGGATCGCCGCGTTTATATGCGCAGCAGATCCCGGAATTGTGGCGTTTTGGCCCGGTCATGGTGGCCGACCATACCCGCGAGGAGTCCATGGCCGCCCTGGCGCGTCGCGTGCTGGCTGCGGCCCCGCCGAGGTTCATGCTCGCGGGGCTGTCCATGGGGGGCTACGTCTCCTTCGAAATCATGCGGCTCGCGCCTGAGCGGGTTGCGAAGCTTGCCTTGCTCGATACGAGTGCCCGAGCGGATGCACCCGAACAAAGCGAAATGCGTCGCGCGCAGATCGCGGAGGTGCGCAACGGCGGGTTACGCGATGTGGTGGAGCGGGCCTTCCCGACCTGGGTGCATCCGGCGCGTCGTGCGGATGCGGCTTTGCAGGCCATGGTGATCGCTATGGCCAACGAGGTTGGGGTCGAGGGGTTCGTTCGTCAGCAACTGGCCAACATCGGCCGGGTGGATTCGCGTCCTTCGCTGAGTGCGATCCGCTGTCCCACGCTCGTGATCGTGGGCGAGCAGGATGGACTCACGCCGCCGGAGAGGGCCGCGGAGATTGCCAACGCCATTCCAGGCTCGCGACTCATAAAAATTCCTGAGTGCGGTCACATGTCCGCGGTGGAGCAGCCTGCGAAAGTTACGCAGGCGCTGGTCGAGTTGCTGCGGAGCTAGCGCGCCCGCGCCTACCAGGGGAGCGGCGCGTAGATTCGCAAGTCGGCCGGCACCCCGAGCTGCTCGAGGCGCTTCTTCCAACTCACTGCGTCGAGGTTGGTGTCGAGCTTGCCAGTCTTCGTGTCGAGCACGAAATAGCGTGTCTCGGGCGCGCCGCTGAACGGCAGGTCATTGGTGTATAGATGGCTGTTTGGCGCGGGCTCTCCCAAAGCGCCCGTTACCACGTTTCCGGAGACGGCATAGGCCGCAATGGGAGCCGGCACCACGCCTCGTCCATCCCGCTTCACGATCTGCGATCTGGCGGCCTTGTCGGGTTGCAACGAGTAGCCGTTCGGCAAAGCTACCAACGTCTGCGCGTTGGTCGAAGCGCACGCGCCGAGGGCCAGCGACGCGGCAACCGTCAATGCAAGCAGAATGTCCCGGGCAATCGGCCGCTCACGCATATTCCGCACCTGTTGTCTTTGGCTCGCAAGACTGGGAATTGCGCGCTACTTTTCAAGTGAAAAGGGCGCCCACGTCCGCTCACCGGACAGGCGGTGCTCCTCAGGATGCGCCGCTGCCCCAGACGTCCTCGCTGCACCAGATCTTGCCGTCGCTGTAGAGCACACCGGGTTTGCGATCGGCCGCGAGGAAGATGGGGCCATCGAGATCGACGACGTCGCACAGTTGGCCGACGACGAAGCCGGGAGCCATTGCGAGGCTGGTGCCAACCATGTTGCCAACCATCACCCCGAGGCCGAGGTCGCGGGCGAGGCGAGCCATGAGCAAAGCCTCGGTCAGGCCGCCGCACTTGTCGAGCTTGATGTTGACGACGTTGAAGCGGCCCACCAGGCCAGGGACGTCGGCCAGGCACAAGGCGCTTTCGTCGGCGGCTATGGGAATCGGCGAGGTGAATCCCTCGAGGTCAGCTTCCTGGCCGCGAGCCAGAGGTTGCTCGAGGAGGGCCACGTTGGCCTCGACCAACGCGGGCAACAGATCCTCCAGAGTTTCGATCCGGTAGCCTTGATTCGCATCCACACCGAGCCACACGGCCGGTCTGGCGGAGCGGACGGCCCGCACCCGTGCGATATCGGCGTCGAGGTCGCCTGTCAGCTTGAGTTTCAACGAGCGCGCCTGAGCGTACTTCATGGCGCCTTCGGCCATGACGCCGGGCTCGTCTGCGCCTAATGTAAAGGTCGTCACGAGCGGTCGCACGGACGGAAGTCCGGCGAGCTGCCAGACGGGCCGACGGGCGCGAGCTGCATCGAGCTCCCAGAGGGCGCAATCGAGTGCATTGCGCGCGCCGCCCGGTGGCAGCAGCCGCCCCACTGCCTCACGGTCGATGCCGGCCTCGATCTGCGCCCGATGGCTCTCGAGTGTTGCGGTCATCTTCGTGGTGTCGTCCTTCAGATAGTAGACGCCGGAAGCCTCGCCGCGGCCACAGTAGGTGCCCTCGCGCACGGTGACGACGACCAGATCCTGGTGCTCGAAGACGAATCCCGAGATCCGAAAAGGTGCCGCGAGCCTTACTTTTTCGGTGCTTACTGTCAGTTGCAAGGCTGGCATCAGTCGCTCACCGTCTATCTCAATCGGGCCAGTTTAATCCTGTAAAGAGAATTTACAAAGAATATTTCTGAATGGCAAAATCGGTCAGGGGAGGGCGCCTGCACGCCTGAGGTTGACGCATCACCGCTCGCCTGTATTCTCAAGCTCTGCCCCGCTGTCGGACCCTTGAAGAAACATGAAAACCGAAGCTCTTTTGAACGTCGAGGCCAGGCTATGGATATGAAGGCGCGGCCGACGTTGGGGCATCTCCTGCGGAACCTGCGGATGCGCAAGGGTTGGACATTGAAGGAGATGAGTGAGCGGACCGAGATTCCCGTGTCCACCCTCTCGAAGGTCGAGCACGACCGCCTGACCCTCACTTACGACAAGCTCTTGCAGGTCAGCGAGGGCCTGAAAATACCCCTGTCGGAGCTGTTAGGTGAGCCGGCCGGAGGGGTTGGCACCGATTCCGCGGTTACCGCGCGCCGTAGCATTGGACTGCTCACCGACGCGGTACGCGTGAATACGAAAAATTACGATTACTACTACATGTGTCCGGAGTTGCGCCGCAAGCGGATGATTCCGGTGATCGGCCGTATCCGCGCCAAGAGCCTCCAGGAATTCGGTGATCTCATACGTCACGCCGGTGAGGAATATATCTATGTGTTGGAAGGGGCCATCACCGTTCACACGGATTTCTACGATCCTGTAGTGCTGAAAACCGGCGAATCGATCTACGTCGACAGCACGATGGGTCATGCTTATGTGGCAGAGGGCTGCGAGGAAGCTACCGTGCTGGCTGTTTGCTCGAGCGCGGATGAGAGCCTCATGGAAGCGCTCATGAATTTGCATGGCGATGCCAACATTGCGCGTAGCGGCACTACTGAGACCGCGAAGGGGGGCGATGCTTCGCGAGGCAGCGAGTCGCCACGCGGCGCGGATTCCGCAAAGACAGCTTCGCGCCCGGCAAAAGCTCGCAGGCGCTGACCTGCCCGCCGGCAGGCTCGCGGGACCGCTCGACCACGACTTTTGACCGTTCGCCCCGATGGCGACCGTGCAACGCAGTACGACGTTATCCTGTGGTGAACGGGTTTTTGCCGGAGCGTCGATGACATCGGCTATCGCGAACGCCTCGCCCAGGCGTCAACAGTGGCGACGCGCATACTGGCTTTGTCAGCTAGGAGGGTGGGGCGTCTACGCGCTCGCGCAGGCTGTGGCAGCAACGGTCGTTGATCACATGCCATGGCCACGCACGATACTGGAAGTGACTTTGATCGCTGCAATAGGCGTGGGCCTGAGCCACGTACTGGACCTGGTCATCCGACGCAATGACTGGCGCCAACTGCGGTTGAGTGCAAGAGTGCCCCGCGTTGTTGGGGTGTGCGCCGTTTTGAGCCTCTGCGCTGCCCCTATGATGAGTATTTTCGGGTTGGCGTCCTGGCAGACGGCCGAAATGCCAGCGGGGCTGCCAGCGCCCCAGCCGCTCACCGTTTTTGTAGTGCAGGGCACAAACTGGATGTTTCTGCTCCTGTTCTGGAGCACGCTCTATTTCGGCCTGCTCTCCATCCGCGATCGACAGCTGGCGGCGCTGCGGGAGTCCGAGCTCGCCCGAGCGCTCCAATTCGCCGAGCTGCGCCTCCTCAAATCCCAGCTGAATCCGCACTTCCTTTTCAATGCACTCAACTCCGTCCGGGCGCTCATCGCGGAGGAGCCAGCCAGAGCCCAGAGCGCCGTGACCCAACTGGCCCGTTTGCTCCGGTATACGCTCAGCTCGGGACAGGAGGAGCTCGTGACATTGGAGCATGAGCTGGCCATTGTCGATGATTATCTCGAGCTGGAGGCGCTGCGCCTGGGCGAGCGCTTACGCGTCGAGCGGGATATTGCGAGTCAGACCCGTACTTTGCGCATTCCAGTCATGTTGCTGCAGATACTGGTCGAGAACGCTATCAAACATGGGATTGCCGAGCTGCCCGCCGGAGGCTTGCTGAGGATCTATGCTGGAATCAGGGACGGCGACCTTGTCCTGGAGGTGGAGAACCCACGTCCTGAGCGTCGGCAAGTGACGGCTTCGCATGAGAGCATCGGGGTCAACAATGCACACAAGCGGCTGCAACTTCTCTTCGGTCCCGGCGCAACCTTTGATCTGGATCTCTCGCGGCCGGTTTGGGCACTTGCCCGTGTGAAGTTCCCGCTCGTGCCATGAAGGCAATGATCGTCGACGACGAGGCACTTGCGCGGCGCGAGCTGCGTCGTCTGCTAGCGAAGTTCGACGGAGTGGAGATCGTGGGGGAGGCCGCGAACATCGCCGAGGCCGCGACAATGATCGAGTCGCTCGCACCCGATCTGCTGTTTCTGGACATTCAGATGCCTGGTGGCAGCGGCTTCGACCTCCTGAGCCGCCTGGAGCATGTGCCGCGCGTGATTTTTACGACGGCTTACGACCAACATGCCGTGCGCGCCTTCGAAGTCAACGCGCTGGACTACCTGCTCAAGCCGATCGAGCCCGAGCGCCTGGCGGCGGCCCTCGCAAGGATCGAGCCTGCGGGCGCCCTCGCTCTGCCGCAGCGGGCGGCGGTTCTCGAGCAGCTGTTCGTACGTGACGGCCAGCGGTGCTGGTTTGTCCCGCTGAAAGAGGTAAGGCTGCTCAGCGCCGAAAACAACTACGTGCGGCTCTGGTGGGGTAAGCTGCATCCTTTGTTAGGCCGCCCGTTGAGCACTCTGGAACAACGCCTCGATCCGAAGCGGTTCTTGCGCGCCAATCGGGCGCAGATCATCAACCTCGAGTTCATCGAAAGCGTGGAGCTTGGCATAAACGGCCGGCTGCACGTGCAGTTGCGCGACGGGGGACCGGAGATCGAGATCTCGAGACGACAAGCTCGCCTCTTCCGGATGCAAACGAGCGTCTAAAGGACCGTTCGCGGCAGGCAAAGTCCTACCCGGAGGCGCCCGCGAGCCGCGCCGACGGCAAGCTCGGTTGAGCGCTACTTCGTGCGCGGATCCTTCTCCCCCAGGCCCGGATAAAACAGTGCCCGGTTGGGCTGCGACTCGTTGTAGACCTTGCGCTTCTTGAACAGCCAGTGCCCATTGACCTTGACGAGCTCGTCCTCGTAGTGGCCGAAGTACAGCAATTGCACGTCCTTCTGCGGCGTGTTGTTGGTCAGCGCGAACCAGTACGCGATCGTTTTGGCAGTGTTGCCGTTCACGTCGATGACGTGGTTGAGGATGTGGTGGTGGGCGCGGGGGCGCGAGGTCGCGCCTTCTGGAACCTCGACATGTCGGCTGCCGCCAAAACCGGACATCGCCTTGCGGATTGCCGCCTTGCCGCGCTCAATTCCACCCACCCAATCGAGCACGCCGTCGTCCGCCCAGGTTGCCATGACGGTCTCGATGTCGCCCGCATCCACGGCGATCATGTATCTGTTTGAGACGTTCTCGATCTCGGCGCGGTCGTCCGCGTAGCTCGCCAGGCATGATGTGGATACTCCGAGCAGCATGACGGCCGTGAATCCCGCAAAGGCACTCCGCATACGGACCTCCAGGCAGTTGACAGGTTGTGGTATGCCTATCGTACGCTCAACCTGTGTGGGTGTTCGACTTCGCCGGAGGAGGGGAGCAATGCAAGGTAGATTCTTCTCTGCAACGGTGCTGCTGGGCGCGGTTGCCGCACTCGGACTGTTTGGTGTGACCGCTGCGAGGTCGACGGAGTGCGACCCGGCCTGCCTGGAAAAGATTGGAGCGGCCTATCGCGCTGCTTACCTCCAGCATGACAGGACGCTCGCCCCGATCTCCCCGCACGTCCGCTACACGGAAAACGCTGTCAGCCTCCCTTTTCCCGACGGTAGTTGGGATGTCGTGACCGAAGAGGTCGGTCCGCCGCTGACTTTCAGCGATCCCGCCACCGGCGGCATCGGAATCTACACCGCGATCATGATGAGGGAGATCCCCGCCTTTCTGGCGATCCGGCTCAAAGTGGAGCGGGGACGGATCACCGAGATCGAGCACCTGCTGTCCACCAAGCGGGCTGTCAGCGGTCCGCCCACTCCTTTCGGCGATGTCAGAAACCTGGTCCATGATCCGCTGTTGGGCACGCCGCTGACCGGCTCGGAAGGCCGGCCGCGCGCAGAGCTGGTTCGGCTCGCGGACGGTTATTTTTCCACTCTGGCACGTAACGACGGTACCCTGCATACCGTATTTTCTCCGCAATGCCACCGGATCGAGAATGGCATGGAGACCGCCAAAGACGGGTGCGAGGCTGCGTTCCGCCTCGGAGTCTATCGGTTCAACGAGCGCGTCCGGCGCGAGCCGATCCTGGTGGACGAGGCGCGTGGTCTGGTGATGTTTCGCGGCTTCATCGATCACAAAGGCACCCTGATCGATTACAAGCTGACGGACGGCACCGACCGTAAGTCGCCGTTCGCCGAGCCGCACACGTGGAGTTTCATAGAGACTTTCAAAGTCAGGAACGGTCAAGTGGGCCCGGTCGAGGCCGACTTCATCGGCTCGCCTTATTACTCCACTTCACCTTGGTCGAAGGATCATTGAGATGGCCGATCTCGCACGGCTGTCGACGAGGGTTGAGCGCGAGCACTCTTCGGCGCTCTTGTGCCGGCACTGACCACGGCAGATCACGTCTCGCAGCTCGAGCGTTCTGGTACCGGGAAGCCGACTCGCCGAGATATCTGCCATGTATGGCACATTCTTATCACAGCGATCCTATTCGCCGCATGGCTGGCCGCGCATCCGCGCATATGACGGTCTTGGGAAATCCGTAACCCGTCAGGGTTAGCGCTTGACCGTTCCGGGCGACTTCCCCAGGAAGCGCTTGAATGCGCGGCTGAAGGCCGCCTCAGACTCGTAACCAAGGCGACTGGCCACCGCTCCCACGGAGGTATTGCCAGCTTTGAGCCACGCTGCGGCGGAGTGCACTTTCCAACGCACTACGTAGTGCATCGCGGGCTCGCCCACCAGCTCCTTGAAGCGTGCCGCGAACGATGAGCGCGACATGCCCACTTCCTTGGCGAGTGCTGCAACTGTCCAGTTGTGCGCGGGATCGCGATGGATCATAGCGATGGCGCGGCCGATCTGTCGATCTCGAAGCGCTCCGAGCCACCCGGTCTGCGCGCTGGGGTCCCCGGCCATCCAGGAGCGAATAGCCTGGATGACGAGGATATCGGCGAGCCGAGTGATGAGTGTCTCGCCGCCCGCCCGCAATTCCCTGGCTTCCGCCGCGATCAAACGCAGGGTGCTTTGTATCCACTCCGACTCCGGCGAGCTCCACACATCGACGTTGATGAGCTTGGGCAGAAGTCGAATGAGCTGTTGGGCCGCGGGATCGTCGAACTGGATGGCACCGCAGATCACCGTCGTTGGCGCTCCGCCGCCGCCGCAGCGAAGGATCTCATAACGTTCGCTGACCGACTCCCGTGGCAAGTCGAACAGCATTGCGGTGGGTGTCCCCGGCTCGCTGGTCAGTCTGTGTCCTTCCCCATGTGGAACCAACGCAAGATCACCGGGGCGCAGGAGCCGAGGCGGCATCCCGGCGACTTCGAGCCAACATTCGCCCGCCGTAACCACGTGTAGCATCAGGTAAGCCGGGAGCGGGGGAAGCTCGAGTCCCCAGGGCGCGGAAAACTCGGACCGGCAATAGAACGTGCCGCTCAGGCGCAGGAAATGCAGCGCCTCACCCAACGGATCGACCGATGCCGCGCATTCAACCATGTGCTCAGTATGTCCGCGGACACGCCGTGCCGTCCATCCGGCTGGACGAAAGAGCAAAAAACAAAGAGTCGCGGCCATGGGAAAGCTGACCATGATGATCGATAGTGGTCGCACGCCACCAAGGGAGTACGACCATGACAGTGATGCAAGATCGGCCCGTCCTGATCATAGGAGGGTCTGGAAAGACAGGCGGAAGGGTCAATCATCTATTGAAACAAAGAGGTATCGCCACACGCCCGGTGTCCCGTTCAACGACTCCGACGTTCGATTGGACTCGGCCGGAAGGTTGGGGGGCGGCACTGGAGGGTATTTCGCGCGCTTACATCACCTACCAACCTGACCTGTCTCTGCCGGGTGCGGCCGAGGCCATCGAACAGCTCAGTCGAATGGCTCGCGACAAAGGTGTCGAGCGCCTCGTGCTTCTGTCGGGCCGCGGCGAGCCTGGAGCGCAGCGTGCCGAGGCTGGTTTGCGGGCTTCGGGTCTGAGCTGGACTTGTCTGCGGGCGAGCTGGTTCAACCAGAACTTCAGCGAAGGCTATCTGCTGGATGGCGTTCTGGCGGGCGAGATCGCTTTACCGGCGGGTGATGTCCCCGAGCCTTTCGTCGATGCGGACGATATCGCTGAAGTTGCTGTAGCTGCGCTTACGGATGACCGACATGCCAACAGGTTGTATGAGCTAACGGGCCCACGCGCGCTTTCCTTTGCCGAAGCGGTCAGCGAAATCGCCGCGGGCACGTTACGGCCTCTACGGTACACGCAGATCACGCCAGAAGAGTTCGTAGCCAGCATGCGTCCATACGTGCCCGAGACAATCGTTCAGCTTTTGCGTGATCTCTTCACGGTCGTCCTCGATGGCCGCAACACTCCTGTGGCGGGCGGTGTCCAGGAGGCTCTCGGTCGACCAGCTCGGGACTTTTCCGACTACGTGCGCCGCACCGTCGCAACTGGCGTCTGGGGGACAGCGTTGGGCTGAGCGTAATTCAAACGATGGTGGCTGGCCGTTCCGTTGATAACCGGCGGAGCACATACTCGACCATGGCCCGCGCCACCTCCCGCTCACCCATCACGACATAGGCGGCGCCGTTGCGGGTGAGGTAGTCAAACTCCGAGTTGCTGTGAGTGCGCACTACAGCCTCGATGTTCGGGTTGACCTGACGCGCGAGCTCGAGGATGCGCCTGGCCTGATAGCTGTCGGGGAGCGCGATGACGAGAAGTCTGGCAGTGTCGATGTGTGCAGCTTCCAGCACACCTTGGTCCGTCGCGTCGCCGAACACGGACGGTACCGAGTCGGACTGCAGCTGCTCGAACAGCCGACGATCGCGCTCTATGACCACGAAGTCCAGTTGGTTCTCCTCGAGACCGGGGGTGATGGCGCCGCCGACTCTACCGTGGCCGACAATGACGGCATGGTTGGCTATGGCTGCAACCTCTCGCGCCCGGGGGCGCTTGCGAAGCGCCCGTTGGACAAGGGCCCGCTCGAGAACGGAAATACCGGCAAAGACCAGGGGATTGAGGATGATCGAGAGTAGCGCACCAGCGAGAATCAGGTCGCGCCCCACAGGGGGCAGTAGTCCGAGCGACAGGCCGAGACCGGCGAGAATGAAGGAGAACTCGCCGATCTGCGCAAGGCTCGCGGAAACGATAAGGGCCGTGCGCATGGGATAGCCGAAGGCCAGCACGATGATGAATGCGGCAACAGATTTGCCGGCCACAATGACCAGCAGTACGGAGGCAACGGCCAGCGGCTCACGCACCAGGATCATGGGGTCGAACAGCATGCCGACCGAGACGAAAAAGAGCACGGCAAACGCATCCTGAAGGGGGAGCGAGTCTTCACCCGCCTTGTGACTCAGGTCTGACTCGCTGAGAATGACGCCGGCAAAAAAGGCACCCAGCGCGAACGAAACACCAAACAGGGTGGCCGCGCCATAGGCGATGCCAAGCGCTACGGCGAGCACGGCCAGGGTGAACAGCTCACGCGAGCCGGTGCGCATGACCTCCATCAGCAACCATGGTACGACCCGCGTGCCTACAACGAGCGCAAGCGCGACAAAGACCGCGACCTTCCCCAAAGTGGCTGCAAGGCTGCGTATCAGGCCCGAAGCCGACGCCTCTGCTGCGGTACCGTCACCCATGAACCCGGAGAGCGCGGGTAGTAGAACGAGAGCGAGGACGGTCACTAGATCCTCAACAATCAGCCAACCGATTGCTATGCGCCCGTCCGGCGACAAGACCGCGTTGCGTTGCTCGAGCGCTCTGAGCAGTACGACCGTGCTCGCGACCGATAAGCAAAGGCCGAACACGACGCCCGCGCCGACGTTCCATCCCCACGAATGAGCGAGCAGGGCGCCGATTACGGTTGCCGCGACTATCTGGGCAATAGCACCTGGAATGGCGATGCGGCGTACGGCGAGCAGGTCCTGCACCGAAAAGTGCAGGCCCACGCCAAACATGAGGAGAATGATCCCGATCTCGGCCAACTGGCTCGCCAGCCCGGTATCGGCCACATATCCTGGTGTGAAAGGTCCGATCAGCACACCGGCGAGCAGATACCCGACCAGGGGCGGGAGCCGGATTTTTGCCGCGAGAAATCCCAGTCCGAAAGCCAGCACGAACGCGCTGGCGATCATTGCGAGCAGCGGCATTTCGTGGGACATCGGTAAGCGCTCTCGATTCGATCTGTTCAAGAATCCGGTCGGTTCGAGAGCTACTATAGCGGTTCGGTGAACACCCAAGGCTGGGGGACCATGACAAGCACGACCTCGGGCAGCTCGGCAGCGCGGATCGAGTCGCAGGCGGATCTGCAGAGATATCTCGATGCGTTCAATAACCGACGCTACTGCGAACAGACCGCCTACTACGCTGCGGATGTGATCTACAAGGTTGGTACGCTGACCTTGACGAGTCCCGAGGCCATCGGGAAGTTCTATGCTGACTTTCACGAGTATGTGAAGGAGCATGTTGCTATCGCGGAGTTCGCGAAGAACGGCGACACGGTTGCGTTGGCGGTGGACTCGACGTTTGAAGCATGCCGCGACTACGAGCAGCATGGGCTGATTTTCAAGGTGGGAAGCCCACTGCGCATCGTCAGCCTGGTGTTCTACAAGTTGCGCGACGGGAAGATCCGTCGCATCCGCATGGGACGCTACAACGGCGCTCCCGATGACTTCTATGCTTGAGGGGGAGGTATGCGATCATTCCCGGAACGTTGCGCGCTGGTGGGCTGGGAGCGCCCGAGCCCCGGAAGGAAATGCGACCCGTTCCGATGACGCGTGATCCTCGTCGGCTATGATTCGCGGTCGAGAGTCAGAGCGCGGCCACGGGAGAGCCCCATCAGTTTTCTAAAATCCATTCGTGCGGCGACGCGAGCTTCGCAGTTCGCTACGCAGCTGCGCGACCGCTTCGCCCGGCAACCCAAATGGAAGGCTTTTGTCGGCTGGCAGAGCTACTACCGGGTATTTCTGGACGAATCCCCGGGTCACGCGCTGGTTGATTTCCGTGGGCCTTACGTCGGCGATGAGCGACCGCAGGTCCAGATCAGCGACGCAATCGTCGCGGGAAAAAGGGCATTTCTGCTGACGGCGCCCTCGGGATGCGGCAAGAGCCGATTCGCGCTCGAGCTGGCACGCCGATTCGGCAAAACCCAACCGTCATGGGACGTGCGGTTCGTGCGCCATGATCAGCCGGCGCTGCACGAGGAGATGCACGAGCTCACCAAGGGCAAGCGCCTGGTCCTCGTTGTGGATGACGCAGACCACAGCCCCGCTCTGGTGGAACAATTGGCCGCGCTGTGTTCCACGGCCACTTTGCCCTCTACCGCCGAGGCTCCGTCACAGATCCATCTCGTCTGTCTGGCCCAGCCGGCCGGCCGTGCGACGGTGACGCAAGCTCTTGCGAATCACTTTCCGGTCACCGAGGTTATGGAAATCGATCTCGGCCGACCCGACGCAAAGCGCACGCGCGAGCTGATCGATAAGCTCATTCCGGAGCTGTCGCCCCATCATCGGGATGTGATTCGTCGGTTCGTGGGCGACTCGTTTTTCTCCACGGTGCTGTTGTGCTCGAGCGTTGCCGGCCAGAAAAATCTGCCCCAAACCCTGAGCACCCGGAATTTGCGCGAGTTCGCGATTCGGCAACCCCTCGCCAATGCCCTCCGCGGCCTGTGCGCCGTCGACAAGGCGCTCAAGGCTCTGGCGGTGTACGCGGCATGCGCGCCCGTGCGCTCCGGTGATGAAGCGATCCGCTCGAGCGCGGCTTCGCATGCCGGCCTGTCCGCTTCCGACATCGAACTGTTGGAGCAGCGGGTCGTGGCGGCCGGGCTGTTCCAACTGGACGGGCAGGGGTTGATTCGGCCGGTGCCGGACCTGGTGGGTGACCTGATCATCGAGGAAACCTGTTTGAACGAGCAGGGCAGACCGACGCCATTCGGCCAAACCCTCATCCGGTCCCTGTTCGAGCAACAGCGGTACGAGCCGGTCATCCGCAATTGCGGCGACGTCGCTCGCTTGTTCTCGACACCGGCGCGCGTGGACTTCCTCAGCGAGCTGGTGTTGGAGCGTGCCAGCGGACTGTCGGCGCAAACCGCACGGGAGACGTTCGAGTTGTTGGATAGCTGCTCCGGCCTGGCCGCGCGTCAGCCGGCAGCGATCGTTCGGCTGATTGAAGTTCTCACCGCCAAGAGTGCGCTGCGTCCCGCTGTTCCGGTCCGTGAGCTGACTCAGACGGACAACCCTGAAGTGCGCGCGCAGGTTCTGCTGGCGACGGCCGGCGAGCACGACCCCACGATCGTCCCACGCGCCTTGGAGTATGCGCGCCGCTTGTTGGGCCGCGCTCGTGGCGATGAGAATGTTTACGTTGCGCTGCGCGAGAAGCTGACGGCCTCCTGTCAATTTGCCGTTGCGCGTGCGCTGACGCACGCCACGGCTGTGTTGGATGTTCTGAACGGGTGGGCTGACGGTACGGATCTGGAGAGTGCGGAACTTGCTGCAGCCGTGGTCCGCGGATTCCTGCGAGTACCCGTCAGGCTCAACCCATCGGAAGAGATCTGGAAACTGCGCAACCGTGCTCTGGATATCCTCGTCCGCTGCACCCGGCACGCGGCACCCGCCGTCCAATACGCTGCGGCAGAGTCCCTCGCATCGTGGGCTCATGGCCATAGCGACCTGGCGGGTGACCTGCGTGAGCGCTGGGTCCCACAGCTCACGCGAGAGTTGGAGATACTGGCGGAGAGCTTCAGCAAGCTGGCATCGACCACCACCCATCTGCCAGTCCGCGCGGCCATCGAGCAGCAGGGGTGGAACTGGTGGCTGGACAATCTCGAGCCCTTCATCCAGCTTGGGGGCAAGCGGATTCTGGAGGCCCTGCCTGCGGATGAGGCATACGCACTCTGGAAGGCCTTGCACGCTGCGAAGCTGCCGGTATTCCCGATTGCGCCCGATGAGTCGATCGAGCCCCAACAGCGCCGTGACCGCTTGCGCCCGCAGATCGAGCCGTCCGCGGAGCGCGTCGCGGACCTTGCCAAGGAGCTGTTTGACCGCCTGGATCTGACTTTCAACAGTCCAACGGCATGGTCAGCGGTGTTCACGTCCGTGTTGAGCGCATTGCCCCAACAGCCGCTGCAGCCACGGGCCCGTGTCTATCTGGCGGAGCTCGCCAAACGCCACTGCGCGCAAGCCTGGTCGTTCGTTACCGAAGGGAATGCCGAGGGTCCGTTGGGCGCAATACTTCCGGCGCTGCTTGCGGAGCTACGCGGACAGGACCCGGGGCGCTGGCACGAGGGAATTCAGCGATCCGTGCCCGGCACGCGTTTGTTCGAGGTGGAGTTGGGCGCTTTGTGCGCGGCCGGCGAGCTCGATCCTGTCGAGCGCTCCATGGTGTCGAAAGGACTCGAGCTCGACGATGCGGATGCCGTTCATCTCGCGGCCCAGGCGCTCCTGAGCGCACCGCGAGCGGCTCTGGGCGGGGGACTGGCGGCCGTCATTGGAGTATTGCCGAGACGCCCGACAGACGAGCGGCTGTGGGAATTGACGCTCGATGCATTCGCGCGCTGGGGTGAGCACGTGTTGCGCGCACCGGAAGCCGAAGAGACCCATCCGGAGCTGCGGGCCGCCTCTGGTGAGCTATTGCGGTTGCTGCGAACGTACGGCAACTCTCTCTCCTGGGAGGAGGGACCTCACACGCGTTGCCTGACGACAGTAGTGGCCATTTTCGCGGTGACCATACCGCATACCCTCAAGTCATGGATGCGGGAGCTGCGGTCGCCCTCGGCCCGGGGAGCTGAAGTTGACCTGTTGTCGGCAGCGCGCCTGACCGAAGTGGTGCGCTTGGTCGCCAACTCGCCCACGGCAACGTATTGGCAGAAGCAATTTGTCGAATGGACCACGCAGGAGCCGGTGCTTGCGACCACTGCGTTGGAAATTCTGGGCGAGTTCGTAGCCACGCATAGGCGCTCCCCGCAGTTCATCGCCGACGCCTTGCAGTTGCTCCGCTGTTTCGTCGATACCCCAAGCGCGTACGAGGTCCTGGAGAAAGAGATGATCTCCGCGATGGCTCTCGGGCAGGAGCCTACGCGGGCAGGCGGCGGTGCTGATGGCCGGACCGCTGTTCTGGAAGCGATCGATAGATCGAGCTCGGATATCAACCTGCCGCCGCGGCTGAGTGAAACTCTGGCGCGCGCGCGCCAGGCAATCCAGACTGCCATGGAAGAAGACCTCCTCAAGAGCCGCTAGCAGACTCGCCCCTCTTTTAGTTCGCATAACGAATTTAGTGCTTGGACTGGGTACAGAGCGCCCGGTCTATGTCAGCGCTGTCACCCTTATTTCGGCTCACAAAGTGATAATCGGTCATGACTGTTGTGAAGTTTTTGACCGCAACAAATTCACCGCACAGTGTTGCAATTTGTTTTCTGGTAGCGCTATCGTCACAGTGATGTTGG
>Ga0105240_10002071_pt1 | contig 32871 bp, 32 predicted proteins | sample KBSC54metaG_FD_80426 | JGI IMG/M metagenome (GOLD analysis project Ga0105240, IMG submission 80426) | Corn rhizosphere microbial communities from Kellogg Biological Station, Michigan, USA - KBS C5-4 metaG | ecosystem: Host-associated > Plants > Roots > Rhizosphere > Soil | place: Michigan, USA... | reverse complement strand
GACTTATCACGCCAGCCCAAGCCGATAATTTCGTTGTAATCATCCCACTTCAGAAATGCATTGTTGGCGGCGTGATAGCTGACGAAACCGCCGCCTCCCCGGAGATAGGTTTCAAAATCCTCTTCCACCCGCTGCGGCCAGCGAATGCCGTCCGCCAGATGGCCGCCGTTAAAATTGCTGACAACCACGTTGTACGGCCCGAAGGTAGGCGTCCAGGAATCCCATGCGCTTGCAGGCGCTTCACGCGGAGGCGTGGTGGATACATCGACACGAAAGCGTCCCGAGGCTTCAAGAATTTCGCGAATCGCACGCGTACCCGCCTGCCAGTCGTGATTGTTGATCCCATCGATGACAAGAACAGAGATCTTCGGTTCGGCCCGAGCGAACGACGCAACGAGAGGAGACAGCACCACGCTTCGGCGGCTCAACATCATGTTCATTCCGGGAACATTTTACATCACAGCCGTGAAACTGATAATAATAGTCAGCATCATGCGTGCTGTAGCCGTACTACTTCTAGCTGTGCCCCTGTTGGCACAACACGGGGCTTATCTCAATGAATCGAAAAACCCCGCCATTGGCAATCCTGCGTCCATCGCCCTTGGGGCCAAGCTCTTTGCAACATCCTGCGCGGCCTGCCATGGACCCGACGGCAGCGGAGGCCGCGGACCCAACCTTGTGCGCCGCGCCGTGTGGCACCCGCTGAGCGACGAAATGATCTTCAGCACTATCCGTAACGGAGTTCCCGGCGCGGACATGCCGCCCACCAAGCTCGAAGACGATCAAACATGGAACCTCGTAGCTTTCATTCACGCGTTGACCGGTCCAGCCAGCGAGAACAAAGTACCCGGAGATGCGGCGGCTGGCGAGAGCCTTTTCTGGGGCAGCAAAACCGGCTGTTCCAATTGCCACTCCATCCGCGGCCGTGGCAGCCGCATGGGTCCCGATCTCACCAATATTGGCAGTCAGCCACTCGCAGTGATTAAGGACGCCCTCCTCTTTACCTCCCGCCGCCTCACTCTTGCCGGCAAAGAGGGAGTAACAGTGACGATGAAAAATGGCGGCGTAATTAAAGGCATCGCGCGCAACCGCAGCAACTACGCCCTACAGGTGGTCGACGCCAAAGGCGAACTGCACCTGATCTCAATGGACGACGTCAAGGAACTGATAGTGCTCGATCACTCGCCGATGCCAAACGACTACGGCACGCGTCTTTCCGCCGGCGAAGTGCGCGATTTGTTGGCGTATCTAGCCCATCAGACGGTGCGCGGGTCGCAGATAGCCTCTAATGGAGCCAGGAATCAATAAATGAAGTCGACATTGTTCGTCATCACCTTGTTCTGTGTTTGCGCCAATGCGCAGGTTCGCTACGAAGATATTCTGAAGGGCGCCTCCCGGAATTGGCTCACTTACGCCGGGACCTATCAAGGCTCGCGCTACAGCCCGCTGAAGCAGATTACGCCCGAGAACGCTGGATCATTGGTGTCCAAGTGGGTGTACCACGTGCCGAACGCGAACGGTTTGCGGACATCTCCCATCGTCTACAACGGGGTGATGTATGTCACTAACTCGAATTCCGTTTACGCCCTCGACGCGCGCTCGGGCCGGCTGGTCTGGCAATACGTCGACACGCGTTCGAAGAAGGGGGGGGTGAATCGCGGCGCGGCGATTCTTGGCAATTCGGTTTACTTCACCACCACCGACAACTACCTCACGGCGCTCGACCGCCAGACCGGCGCACTCCTCTTCAGCAAGCAGTTCGCCGACGCCGAGAAGGGCATCACCTCGACATCGGCGCCGCTGATCGTGAAAGACAAGGTCATCGTCGGCAGCGCCGGTGGAGATAGCGGAATGCGCGGTTTCATCGCGGCTCTCTCGGCCACCACCGGCGAGGAAGTCTGGCGCACATTTACCGTTCCGGCAAAAGGCGAACCCGGCGCAGAAAGTTGGGGCGACTTAGTCGAGTGGGGCGGTGGCGGAACCTGGTTATCCGGCACCTACGACCCCGCGTTAAACACACTCTTCTGGACCACGGGAAATCCATGGCCGGATTTCAACGGGACGCCGCGCAAGGGGACGAATCTCTACTCCTGCTCGCTCATCGCACTCGACTTGGATACCGGGAAGATGAAGTGGTATTTCCAATTCACGCCGCATGACACGCACGATTGGGATGCGCAAAGCTGGCCCGTGCTGATCGATATCCCATGGCACGGCCAAACCCGCAAAGTAGTGCTGCACGCGAATCGAAACGGCTTCTTCTACATGCTCGACCGGACCAATGGCGAGTTTCTCCGCGCTACCCAACTGATCGACAATGTCACCTGGGCAAGCGGAATCGACGACCAGGGCCGCCCGGTGGAACTGCCAGGAAAAGAGCCGAATGCCGACGGTAACTGGGTTTGTCCAAGTGTGAAGGGCGCGACGAATTGGATGGGCCAAAGCTATAATCCTGGCACAGGGCTGTTGTATTTACTGACCCTCGAGCAGTGCGGCATGTACACAAGTTCTTCGCAGAAACCGGTCCCCATGAAAAACTTCGGCGGCGGCGGAGCTACGGAAGAAGGAGGGCAAGTGTTCCTGCGAGCAATGGACCCCAAGACCGGAAAACGCGTCTGGGAATATCCGATGACCGGGTCCGGCCGCATGTGGACTGGGGTCGTATCGACCGCCGCCAACATACTCTTCAGCGGCGATGATGACGGACACATGATCGCACTAGACGCGCGCGATGGAAAACATCTCTGGCACTTCAATATGGGCGAGGGTCTAACGGCGTCGCCGATTACATATGAAGTTGACGGTAAGCAGTACGTAGCTATCGCTTCGGCTACAGCGATTTTCAGCTTCGGATTATTCGAACCAATGAAGCCAATGGCAACGCCAAAGGTGGTTGTGCAGCATTAGTCGACTTGGATAAAGAGGCGGCCGAGCGAGCGAATACGACCGAAAGCCGCCGGCGATAGGAAAACCTGGTTGCAGCTACGAACAGGAATTCGTTGGCAAACTCTGGGCGAGGCGTTTTATTTGCGTGCATTCGCGGCCAACAAATCGTGGACCACATCCCACACCCACCGCAGAAAAAACCGAGCCCTCAGTCCAAGCGGCTCCATCATCCACGGCGGCTTCACGGGATGATAAAGCTTGTTCGTTTGCCATCCAGGCTTCGTTCGCGATGGCCTGTACCGCAGAGTGCCAAAAATACTTAACCGGCCGTTCCTGAAACCGCGCGCAGTATAGACCCCATCGCCAAAATCCAGCAGCTTGAACTCACCCTGGGACAGTAACGTAGGCAGCAAGACTTCCGTAAAACCCTCCCACCCGTCCACCTGAGACTCATGGATGAACTCCAAAGCACGATTCGATAAGCGATGAATCACATTGAAGCACCGCAACCGACTCTCTCCCGGAATCGCCTTCGTAGGATGCCGAAGACTCTCCCAATCCTCCCACCCCGGCTCCTGATCAAAGCGGCGAACGTGACTCGTAATGAAATCGTGATCGCACTTCTCATACGAATCGAGCAACGTCCGCCAGTCACCCGTGTAACGCACGTCATACTCCACAACCCAATAAAAATCGTACTCGCGATGCTCCAGGAAAAAATCCAGAATTGGGAAATGATGGTGCTCGAGCAGTCTTCGTCCCTTCATCTTCGGATAGGGAAGACGGAAGACCTGCGCCTCATCGAATAAATGGCATTGCGGATATCGCGCAGCAACCGCCGCCGCATTCGCCATCGATCGATCCACCAGCAACCACACGTCACCCGAAACAGCGGAGATCTTCTCGAACTCCGCCCGGATTTCCGGTCCCCAAACATGCGTCAACCAAAGTAAGGCAGATCGGCTCACAAGGTCAGCTCAGGCTCGCATCGGCTGCTGCCTTGCCGCCAAGAATAGTGTGGTCCATGTTCAAATACTCCCACTCGCCGAATCGTCCCTTTGTCACAATGCTGAGACTTTGCAGGTGCTCCTTGATAGTCTCCGTATTTTCGCCATGCCGAAGATCGTAAATGATATATGCCGGGTCCAGCGTAACCACCTCGGCCACCTTCGGACGCGCATCGTCTTTGAGAACGCCAACCCTTTTCAAATCCTCCAGAGTCCGGTGGACCAACTCAGCCCGGATGCGCGGCCGATAAACGGACTCGCTAATCTCAGCCTGGATCGAACTACACCCCGTGGGCGCCATCCAAGGCGAAAAGTGCGACGGAAAACTGATGCGGTGAAAAATCGTCTCCTCACTTGAAAAATAAACCCAATGCATGCGGCCCGTGGGCGCGAGCATGTTCTCTTCCACACCAATATTGACCGTGTGTACAGCGTTGCATTTTAGCTCCGCCGCACACTGCCGGATGGCGGCAGGCACGCCCTCGCCAAGCAGCTCCACCAGCGCGGGCAGCGGCAACGTGGAAATCAAGCGGTCATAGCTGACGCGCCGCCCGTCCACGAGCAAAATCTGATGCCGCACACCATCGATCGCGGCCACCGTGGAATTCAACCACAGCCGCTCCACCGGAACATGGCGCAAGAACGCGCGCGCAAGAGCCTCAATGCCACCCTCCTCCGGATACCAGAATTCCTGATTCAGACCGAATTTCTTCGTCGGAGGTTCCAGCGCCCCCAACAACACATCCGCCAAGTCCGGCAGCGGCACCCGATCCGCAATCCAGTCGTAGCTCATCTGCTGGAGATCCCAAGCCCATTGCCGCCGGTTGTACGGGATGAGAAAATTCTCAGCCATCCCGCGGCCATACGTCTGGTAGATCCAAGCCTCAAAATGAGCGGCATTCGATTGTCCGGCCCCCTGCGCTTCAATGAGTCCAAGGATATTCTCGACAATTACCGCCGGCGGTAGTCCGTATTGATTCATCTGGTACGGATACTCGGTATACACGCCGTGTGAGTAGCAATAGCTAAGACGAGTCTGTTTGCGAGTATTTCCCGGAAGCAGCCGGTCGCAAATCAAATCGGTCGCGTACGGGTCGCGCGAATAGAGAATGTGAATCGAGTGGTCAAACGAGAACCCGCCATACGTTTCCGTGCGCGCTAATCCCCCGCCTCGTGAATTGCGCTCTAGAATCAGGTAGTCGCTCTTGTCGTTCAAATGATAGGCCGCCGAAAGTCCGCACAACCCGGAGCCCAGAATCACTACAGGAGAATTCATCAAGCCACCGGGAGAGTGTAGTAAGTCCCACCCTCTCGCGGATCATACCCAAGCAGCGAACGCGCTTTCTCCGTACTCAACAGACACTCGTTTCCGGTAGTGTAATTCGGGACACGCGGATATCTCTTCCGCAAAAATTCCTGAATATCTACGATGCTCTTATCCACCGTGCGGTCGGCCAGATGAAAAACGTCGAACCCGCGAGCCGGATCGGCCTCAAGCGCGCAAGCAAAACCAGAATTCGTATTCTCAATCGACGTGCTGATATAAAAATTCCAGTCGTACCCGGAGCGCATGCCGGGAAACTCCAGACGCAAAGAAATTGCCTGTGTGCCGCCGCTCTCGCAGCGCTGCGCCAGGCAGCGTTCAAACTCTCCCTTCAGAAATCCGTACGTCGTCTGCCCCTCGGCCATCGTCGGAAGGTAGTTAGTCTCAAGTATCGGGAACTGGTCAGGCCAGCCGCCATTCCCAATCCCATAAATTTGATACGAAGACGCGAAGATGAATTTCGGAACTCCCGCCTCACGTGCCGCTTCAAACACATTCACAGAAGCATCGTAGTTGATTCGCCGGTAGTCTGCCTCGGTCATTCCCCGAACATGCTGGTGCGGCAGCGCAGCCAAATGGATCACCGCATAACTTCCACGGAACCGTTCCGCCAGCCGGCCAACAGGGTCATGTATATCGTCCGCCGCCGGCCGAATCACGCCAACGGACGCAAGCGTTTCCTCCATCGCACGCATTCCGCGCCGCAGCAGAATCGCCGATAGATAAGCGGGCCGTGCGGTCCAAGTTCCAAAGTATCTGCCCTGCAAAACGTCCACCAAGCGGCCCTTCCTCCGATCGAACACGTCCACACGATAACCGCGTTCGCGAAGCCCACCCTGCAGGAGCCGGCCGACGAACCCGTTACCGCCCGTCACAGTGATGATCTTTGCCGCTGCCATGTCACATTCTAAACTGGTACGAATGAACCTCGTTCTCGTGGGCGCCTCCGGACACGCCAAACTCGTCGCCGAGGCGGTTGAAACAGACGGACGGAATCGGATTGCAGGCTTGGTCGACAGTTTCAAGTGTCCCGGCCCAACGGATCTGGACCACGATATCCTCGGAAGCATCGCCGACCTGCCGAAGATTATGCGCCGCTACGACGTCGGGGGAGGACTTGTGGCCATCGGAGACAATTGGACGCGCGCCCGCATTGCGGCCGAGATTCTCAGCGTCGCCCCAGGCTTTACGTTCGTGAATGCGGTACACGCCGGGGCGCAAGTCAGCCGGCGCGCGATCATTGGAATCGGAAATGTTTTCATGGCTGGCGCCGCCGTCAATGCCGGTTGCACCATTCACAACGGCTGTTTTGTGTCCACCCACGCTTCTCTCGATCACGACAGCGTGATGGAAAGCTACTCAAGTCTCGGCCCTGGAACGACCACCGGCGGCAACGTGAAAGTCGGCCCCTATACTGCCATCGCCTTGGGCGCAAACATCGTCCACGGCGTTTCCATCGGAGAACAAACCGTCGTCGGCGCGGGCGCCCTAGTACTTGACGACATACCGGGCTATGTCGTCGCGTATGGTATTCCTGCTAGGGTAATCAGAACGCGCGTTGCTGGCGATAGATACTTGTGAGCACAGTATTCCCTCCGTTGCGAAGCTTGAAAGTGAAGGAAGGCCTTCCGCGGGTGTTCGTCGATTTCGGCCTTGTGCAGCTATCGATGATCATCGCGCTGGCCGTCTGCGTTTTCTATCACGCCGCCGTCGGCCAGATCGCCCAGGCCTCCACGGTGATTCAGATCGTCAGGCGCTACTACTTCCATGATTTCTGGGCGCTCTCACTGGTCTTTCCGCTGGTGTTTCTGCTCAACGGCTTTTACACCCGCTCCCGTTCCTACACCAGCCGCTACAAAGCCCTGGTTGTGTTGCGAGGCGTCGGGCTGAGCATCCTGGTATTTCTCGCCGCGAATTATCTGTTATTCCGCGAAGCATTGGCCCCACGCAGCGTCACTCTCGTGTTCTGCTGTCTCGTCATGTTCAGCCTGACCGCCGTACGCTACGGCAAAGCGGTAATTCAAAGCCATTTCGAGATTCGTCCGCGAACCGCACAAGTGAATGGAGCTTCCCTCGGCCCGGTGCTGGTGGTCGGCGGTGCGGGCTACATCGGCTCCATCGTGGTCCGGCAACTCCTCCAGGAAGGGCGCCGCGTGCGAGTGCTCGATAACCTGCTCTACGGCGACGCAGCCATCGCCGACCTGCGCGGCCAACCCGATTTTGAACTGATCACGGGCGATTGCCGCAATATTCAAAATGTGGTCAAAGCGGTGAAGGGAGTCGACGCCATCATCGACCTGGCGGCGATCGTCGGCGATCCGGCTTGCGAGGAAGATCGCCAGATGGCGCTCGAAATCAACTACGCAGCCACGCGAATGCTGATCGAAATTGCCAAAGGCAACGGCGTAGGCCGGTTCATTTTCGCGTCGAGTTGCAGCGTCTACGGGGCCACTGACGAGGTAATGACCGAGCTATCGGAAGTGGCGCCCATTTCCCTCTACGCGCAGACCAAAATCGATTCCGAGCGAGTGCTCCTCCAAGCCCGTTCCGAGAGTTTCCATCCCACCATCCTTCGGCTGGCTACCGTCTTTGGCCAATCTTACCGGCCGCGATTTGACCTCGTTGTGAACCTTCTCTCGGCGAAGGCCCACCAGGAAGGCATCATCACAATTTACAACGGCGATCAATGGCGTCCCTTCATACACGTGCGCGATGTCGCCGCGGGTCTCATCGCAGCACTCAAAGCGCCCATCGACTCCGTGAGCGGCGAGGTATTCAACCTCGGCGACACGCGGATGAACTGCACGCTGGCGAGTCTGGGTGAAAAGATCCGCCTGGCATTCCCGGCCACGCGCGTCGAACCGCTCGAGAATTCCGACCGCCGCAACTACCGCGTTTCCTTTGAAAAGGCCGCTCGCCTGATCGGTTTCCAGTGTGCTATCTCCATTGAAGAAGGAATCACCGAGATCAAACGCTTCCTGGAACACGGCGGCGCGGTCGATTACCGCGACGCGCTGTATCACAATCAGCGTTATCTCCACAGCGTGGGAAGTCCGACGGCGAACGCGACCGACACGAACGTAATGGCTGCATTCGCGGCTGCCCCCGCGCCGGCAAGCGCCATCCCGGGAAATTCCTGAAATGCTCCGGTTCCTGAGGCCATCGCTTCCGCCGCTCGACAGCGTGATCGAGCATTACCGCGCCGTCTACGAGAGCGGAATGATCACCAATGCCGCCCTCGTCGCCCGATTCGAGGCTGCTGCCGCGGAACGGATCGGTGTCAAACATTGCGTTGCAGTCTCGAGTTGCACCAGCGGTCTGCTCCTGGTGCTGCGAGCGCTCGATCTCGAGGGCGAGGTGATCCTGCCGAGTTTCACATTCTTCGCCACCGGACACGCGGTTCTGTGGAACCGTCTGCGGCCCGTCTTCGCCGATTGCGATCCGGAAACCTGGAATATCGACCCGGCCAATGTGGAGGCCCGGATTACCGAAAGGACCTGCGCCATCGTGGGCGTTCACCTCTATGGCAATCCATGCGCGGTAGACCGGCTCGGCGATCTCGCTCAAAAGCACAACCTGCGTTTGGTATTTGATGCCGCGCACGGCTTCGGAAGCGTGAGTCAGGGCCGCCCGGTCGGGCAATTCGGAGACGCCGAGGTTTTTTCCTTCACGCCGACCAAGACGCTTGTCTGTGGCGAAGGTGGGCTGGTGGCCACCAATGACGCTCTACTGGCGCACCGCATTCGGGCAGGCCGGAACTATGGCGATCTTGGAAGCTATGACCCGGAGCTGCTGGGATTCAATGCGCGCATGCCTGAATTCCAGGCAGCCATGGGATTGGCTGGTCTGGAGCATGTGGACGCCAAAATTCGCCGCCACAATGAAATCGCCGCACAATATACAACGGAACTCACGAAAGCGAAAGGACTGGCCGTCCCGGAAGTGCGGGCCGACGATCTCTGCTCGTTCAAGGATTATTCGGTGGCAGTCGATCCGGAAATTTTTGGACTGACGCGCGATCAACTGGCGGCGGCGATGCTCAAAGAGAGCATCGAAACTAAAAAATACTTCTATCCGCCGCTACACCAGCAGAAGCTTTATCGGGAATATGCAACTTCGCTGCCGGTAACGGAGCGAATATCGAGTCAAGTGCTCAGTCTGCCGATTTACGAATCGATGACTGACGAAGACGTCGAGCTCGTATTAACGGCGGCGCAGACCGTAGCCGGCCAAAAGCAACAACGCTGAGGCAGCACCAAACAGGGTGGCCGGTTCCGGAGTTTCCACATCTGCTGCATCCACAAAGAAGTTGGCTCCTGGGGTCACCGAATAGATCGTGATCTCATTGGCGGGCGCGTTAGTCGGATCGTTCTGGCTGATCAGTTGTTCCCAAACGCCAATCGTGCTCGTGAGTTGGTTCGCCGCAGCGGGATGCGTGCCTCCGCCATTTCCCACCCCCACTCCCACCTGGCCGGAAACCACGTAGATCCAGATGCTCCAGACAACGTCCATCGGCCCCGCATTTAGCGGAAGAAACTGCTGGTAAATGCCGGATCCTGGCGAGTCGGTCACCACGCGGAGAGTGTGCGTACCGTCCACTGCGGCCGGCTGGAACGCCCCAATCTTGCACGCCGGGTCGGCACTGGCATTGACGCAATACGCTGTAGAAGTCGTAGGCGTCAACCCTGCGTTATTCCAGATCAGCCAGCTAGCCGCCCCAGACGGAGCATCAGGAGGACTGGCGGCCGGACCAAGGGAAGTATCGGCCCCATCTGGCCCAATAAGCTCAAAACTCGGATTCAATACCAGGTTTTGACCAGCTTGACCAAGCACCGCGGAAAAAATCAGTACCGGAACGAGACGTAATAGACCAGTTGAAGTCACCAAGCACCTCATAGAACTCCGATCCTGGAAAGCCCAGGAGAAACGAGTCTAACACAACTACCCATGTCGCTTCAATCAGGATATTGCCAAAAAATCGTAAGGTGAATTTCAGTCAGTATCAGTACTCCACCTTAGTACTATGCGCCTAATGAAAGCCTCGAATCGAAAAGGGAAACTGATGCAGCATGGCATCCAGCACAGGAACCGGTGCCGCCCGGAAAATACTTTCCAGGCACCCCACCACTTGCCAGTGGTCACTGTGTCCACGGCGTTGATGTGATAAAAGCCCCGGCTTGCCGTCTTGGTACCCTTGATGCACCGTATCCACTCGCAGATAACCGGGCAGGCCAAGTGGTTTGGTTTACGGCGCTCGGCGATGTTAGCTTTGCTGGCCGGCATTTGTTCCACTTTCACCGAACCTTTCGGTACGCTTTGGATCGCCTCGGACTTAGAGGCGAGAGAGGGAGGTCCCGGCCAGCTGTTCATATTCTCGCTTTCCGAATACCTCATATTCCCGGCGTAGAATTCGTCTCGCCGCAGGTCCCGATAAGACCTCACGCGCCGCATCCACCTACGCCAGCCGTGTGGCGTCTTTGCTTCGGGAGCTTCGCTTTGATCGAGCGCGATTGCAACCACTGGCCAATGAGCCGTGCAATCTGAGTCCGGCTTCGGCCCGTCACTTTGGCCGAGAACTGCCGCTCGTTGCTCCCAGTCCCAGATTCGCGGAGCGCGGGCTCTTCAAAACGTGTCCCACCGAATATAAAAGTCATCGCGCCGTTCTACTGCGAAACGACTCGTTCGGCTGCCGATCACCAGCACTCTCATCTGTTCCAATTCTGGGATCGGCCGTTTGCGGGCTAAGATGCTAAACTGATGTTCTCAAGAGCAGCCATGGAACGCGCAGCCCATGTTCTGGGAAATCTAAAACTCAAACGGCAAGGCGTAGACGGCGCGCAACTCGCGTTGTCGGCATGGCCCTCAGCCGTCGGGAAACGTCTTGCTGGCCGCACGCGTGCGATCGAACTGGTGAGGAGGCGGCTGGTGGTGGAAGTTGAAGATGCGGTTTGGCAACGGCAACTCTTCGGTCTGCGTGGTCAGATCATGGTGAACATGCGCAGGATTCTCGGCCGCGAGATTGTCACAGAAATGGAGTTTCGCGTGGCTGTTCCCAAGCGCGCGCCGCAACGCGCTGAATCGCATGGGAACACAATTCCGGAAGATGAAGCCAACACGATTCACGACCCCGTATTTCGCATGCTCTACAAAGCTTCACGAAAAAGGTCAACTGCTTGAAGATCACCGAAAAAGAAGTCCGCTACGTTGCGAATCTGGGCAATGTCCGGCTCACTGACGAAGAAATTCCACGTATGGCGCGGGACTTGCAAGAGATCCTCACGTATATCGACAAGCTCAACGAACTGGATACCTCCAACGTGGAACCGATGGCCCAGGTTTTGTTTGAAGCCGACGAGACGGCGACGCTTCGTGAGGACGTCGAGCGCCCTACGCTCGGCTCAGAAGCCGCACTGGCGAACGCGCCGCTCTCAGGCGGCGGTTATTACAAGGTTCCGTTGGTCATCGAAAGATAGATGAATATTCCATCTCTCACTATTGACGAGGTTCGTTCGGGCTTGGCCGCGCGCCAGTTTAGTGCGACGGAGATCGCCACGGACGCACTACGATTCGCCGAGGCGGAGAATCCAAAGACGAACGCGCTCCTGATGATTTCCCGCGAACGAGCGCTGGCCGCTGCGAAAAAAGTGGATGACCAGATCGCCGCCGGAGAGCAACTTGGGCCGCTGGCCGGTGTGCCGATCGCCGTGAAGGACGTGCTGGTCACTAAGGGTTTGCGGACCACCTGCGGATCGAAACTGCTGGCCAACTTCATTCCACCCTACGATGCGACGGCTGTGGTGCGGCTGGAACAGGCTGGCGGCGTTGTCATCGGCAAAGCAAATTGCGACGAGTTTGCGATGGGCTCGTCGAACGAAAACTCTGCGTTCGGTCCGGTGCGCAACCCGGCTGCGCTCGATCGCGTGCCTGGCGGATCGAGCGGCGGATCGGCGGCTTCGGTTGCGCAAGGGACCTCGGTCATTTCGCTCGGGTCGGATACAGGCGGGTCGATTCGCCAGCCGGCGTCGTTCTGCGGCGTGGTGGGCGTGACTCCTACTTACGGACGCGTGTCGCGCTACGGGCTGGTCGCTTTTGCAAGCTCCCTCGACCATATTGGCCCGTTTGCGCGTAACGTTCGGGATGCGGCGACACTGCTGGAAGTGATTGCCGGACGCGACGAGATGGATTCGACCTCGGCCTCAGCACCGGTGCCGAATTATTCGGCCGCGATGACGGGCGATCTGAAGGGCGTAAAAATCGGACTGCCGAAGGAATATTTCAAGGGTCTGGCGAGTGAGACAGGCGATTTGATTTCGAAAGGAATCGACGTTCTGAAGAAGCTCGGCTGCGAGGTAAAAGAGATCAGCCTGCCCGCTACTGACTACGCCATCGCGTGCTACTACATCATCGCGACCGCCGAAGCCAGTTCGAACCTGGCGCGCTTCGACGGCGTGCGCTATACGACGCGCTCGGCCGATTCGCCGACGCTGATCGACATGTACCGCAACACGCGCGGCGAGGGATTCGGAGCCGAGTGCAAGCGCCGCATCATGCTCGGAAGCTACGTCCTGAGCGCCGGGTATTATGACGCATATTATCTGAAGGCGCAAAAAGTCCGGGCGCTTATCGCTCAGGATTTCGCGCGTGCGTTCACTGAAGTGGATGCGGTAGTCGCGCCGGTCTCGCCGTTCCCGGCTTTCCGGCTCGGGGAAAAGTTGGATGATCCGCTGGAGATGTATCTTTCCGACATCTACACCATCACTGGCGATCTCGCGGGTATTCCGTGCATGAGCGTGCCCTGCGGAAAAACTGCGGCCGGCTTGCCGGTCGGAATGCAGATATTGACGAAGCATTTTGACGAGCCGGGAATGTTCCGCGTGGCCGAGGCCTTTGAGCGCGCCGGCGGCGTTGGCTAGCTTTCTACGTCATCCACCCGGCTTCGATGCCGCGCGCCCAGTCTTCCCTGTTCAACTTTCGCGCAGCAACAGCGGCAGCGCCGTGGTCATATGCCACGCGGTGAAACGAGACATCCCACCCGCTTGCGGTCTTCTCTAAAATCGCATACTGCGCGTGCGGCGAATACGTCTCCATGAGATGCGGTACGGGCTTGTCGTCGTCGTAGGCCGGAAGTCCGACGCTTCCTGGATTGAGAATCAGCGGTCCATCCACTAACTGCACCGATCTCGGAATGTGCGTGTGTCCGCATAGCGCCACGGGTTGACGGACTCCGCCAAGAAGGCGTTTGATTTCCGCGGGCGTCCGGAGCAGCGGACGGCCGGAACCGACCTCCTCGAGCAGATAAGTGGTGTCGCTGAAAGGCGTGCCGTGGAAGAGGAATAATTCGTCTTCGACTACAGCGGTCTTCGGCAGTTGGCGCAACCATTCGATCGGCTCTGCGCCAAGTTCGTCGACCACAAAGGCCAGTGTTGGATTGCTCGTCAAGGTAGCCGCAGTGGCATCGTAAATCAACCGGTCCTGATTTCCCTGGACGCCGGCGACTAGGTTCACAGCGCGTAACCGCTGGTACGTGAGCAGGGGCTGGAGCGGGCCGTACAGGACGTCTCCCAGGTCCACGAAATCGGTGATGTCTCGCCGCCGCGCGTCGCTCAACACAGCCTCGAGCGCCCAAGCATTTGCGTGAATGTCCGCGATGACGCCGACTCTGGTAATCGACATGGTTTTATGATGATAGTCGAGATGTCTTTCACGATTGAAGTGTTCTCGGATGTCGTTTGCCCGTGGTGTTTCGTAGGAAAACGGCGTCTGGCAAAAGCGATGAAGAAGCTCGGTTGGGAAGACGTTCCGGTTCACTGGAAGGCCTTTCAGCTGAACCCCGACATGCCGCGCGGCGGAATGGACCGCAAGGAATACCGGGCAAAAAAGTTCGGAAGCCTGGAATACGCACAACAGTTGGATTCTCACATGATGGTAGTCGGCGCGCAAGAGAACATTGAGTTCCATCTCGATAGGATCGAGAGAGCTCCGAACACTTTCGATGCGCACCGGCTGATTTGGATTGCGGGCCGCGAGGGTGCACAGGACAAGGTGGTCGAGGCACTGTTCCGCGCGTATTTCACGGAGGGCCGGGACATCGGGGATCCGGAAATTCTTGAATCGATCGCCCAATCGTGCGGCGTGTCGCCAACTTTCCTGGAAACAGACCTGGGAAAGTCCGAAGTTCTCGCCGATCGGCGCGAGGCGCATGAAAGGCGAATCTCTTCCGTGCCCTCATTTCTGGTGAATGGTGTTTTCGCGACGGCCGGCGCTCAAGCTCCGGATCAACTCGCCGAATTTCTGAAACAGGCCCGAGTGGGTGAGGTCGATATAATGTCACTTGACCCACGAGTCACATAAGGAGATCACATGGCTTTCACACTTCCCCCGCTTCCCTATGCAACTGACGCGCTTGAACCACACATCGACAAATTGACGATGGAGATTCACCACGGAAAGCACCATGGCGCCTATGTCACAAATCTGAACAAGGCGCTGGAATCCGCCCCGGATCTCGCCAACAAGACTATTGAGGAACTTCTGGCCAATAACTGCGCCATTGTTCCGGAGGCGATCCGCACAGCAGTCCGCAACAATGGCGGCGGCCACTCGAATCACTCGCTGTTCTGGCCGTTGATGGGCCCGAAGGCCGGCGGCAGTCCGGTTGGGCACCTGGCTGAGGCGATCACCGGAACCTTTGGCACCTTTGACGATTTCAAGACGAAGTTCGGCGCGGCCGCCACCACTCGGTTTGGTTCCGGATGGGCCTGGCTCCTCCGCGGCCCGGGCGGCAAGCTCGAAATCACATCGACCGCCAACCAGGATTCCCCGCTCATGGAAGGAAAGCACGCCGTGATCGGTCTCGACGTCTGGGAGCACGCCTATTATTTGAAGTATCAAAACCGCCGCCCGGATTACGTTTCGGCGTGGTGGAGCGTCGTAAATTGGGCCGAAGCGGAAAAGCGGTTTAATTCCGGGAAATAACCCGTTTCCCGGCGGGCGCATTTCTGTGTCAATGTATCTGCATGACACCTGCAACCGCCTCCAATCGAACCGATCAAAATGCACAGCTGATTCGCGACAGTTACGCCGCGTATGCCCGGGGGCGATATCAACGCTCTGGTCGCGGTGATGTCGCCCGACGTTGAAACGATAACCCCGTCGGTGCCGGGACTCCACTCGGGAGGAACATGGCACGGCATCCCCGGCTTTCTCGAGTTCGTGCAACTGGTGACGAAGGATCTCGAGGTTAAGCGCTTCGAGCCCCGGGAAATTATTGCGCAAGGGGACAAAGTTGTCGGCATTGTTAATTACTCGGCAATCATGAAAGCGACCGGCCGGACGATTGAGGTCGATCTGGTCCACGTCTTCACCATCGCAAACGGGAAGGTCGCGAAGCTACGCGAGTATTACGAGACGCACCTGGCTACGGAAGCGCTGGCTTGAGTCCTTCGGTCGCTCCGAGGCCGTGCTCCAGCCATCCGGGATAAAAGTGGAAGACATTCCCGGTGAGGCTGCCGATGAAGATGTCGCCTTTTGCGCTCACGTCCAGCCAGTGCCCCGGACTTTCGATGGAGCCAAGCACCTTGCCAGTCTCCGGATCGATTTTCATGATCCGCCCTGAGAGCGTATCGTAAGTTAGATTTTCAATGTTGTCGCGGTGCGTGATGATCCACAATTCACCCTTGGGCGTCATGAAGAGATTCTGCGTTGCGCCCAGGTGTGTCCATTGCTTGATGAATTTTCCATTGGAATCGAAAATCTGAATCCGATTGTTCTCGCGGTCGCTCACATAGACGCGCCCGTCCTTGTCCAATGCGACGGAGTGGGGCGTGTTGAACTCACCGGGACCGGTGCCACGCTTACCCCACGTCATGAGGAACTTTCCGTTCTTGTTGAATTTCACGACACGGGAGTTGCCGTAGCCGTCGGAGACATAGAAATCTCCGTTCGGCGCGAAGGCAATATCGGTCGGACGGTTGAACGTCTTATCATCGGTACCGGCCTTGCCCTTGATACCAAGAGTCATCAATAGTTTGCCATTTCGATCGAACTTCATTACCTGATGGTCGCCGTTGTCCGTCACCCAGACGTAACCCTGCGGATCCACTCGCAGGCCGTGCGGATTCCCAAACATTCCCTTGCCCCACGAGCGAAGATACTTCCCTTCGGCGTCGAACACAATCAGCGGATCGCCGTGTTTTCCTCGATGAAAGACATACACCTGACCCGACGCGTCTGTCGCCACCGAAGAGACACGGCCAAATTTCCAACCGTCCGGCAGCGCTTCCGGTTCTTCTCCGAAGCGAATGTTGACGCGGTACTTGAGCAGACTGCCTTCGTGCGAATTCCATCCCTTTTGCTGCTGGGCAAAGAGAGGTAATACGAGCAGCAGTCCTATCGCTGTACGAAACATGGCACCGATGATATCACCCACTGGAGTGAAGCAGGTTGCTTCGCTGCATTGCTGTTCACTTGGCGGGTTCTGGAGCTCCGGAGGAGGCACTTCCAAAAGATGCCGCCAATCGTCAACTTGGACTCGTCAGCGTAGCGCGTCGGGTACCCAGCAAATGTGGCACGCGCTTCCGAGATCGTCGAACGGGCGGAACTGCAACAGTACGCCCCGATACTGGCGGTAAAGGCCACCGGCGTAGATAACGTAGAGCGATTGAGCTCCTTAACGCCGCGGTGTATCAACGCCGTGTATCACGAATTGCCACGGCGGCTGCCACGGCCGCTGTCAGCAGCCGCAAAAACGCTCGCTAACCTGCCCGGCTCGGAAACATCGGGAACCTGCCTGCGTCTTTTCTGTTATAAACTAATTCGATCATGCCGCAGTTTGTGATTGAACGCGAGATTCCGGGCGCTGGATCGCTCTCCGAGGCGCAGATCCGGGAGGTCTCTCTGCAATCTTTGCAGACGCTAAATGAGATGGGACCGCAGATTCAATGGCTGCATAGTTATGTCACGGAAGACAAGGTCTATTGCGTTTACCTCGCACCGGACGAGCAGAGCATCAGGGAGCATTCCCGCAAATCCGGTATCCCTGCGAATCGCATTTCTGCGGTGCGCCGGTTGATTGGTCCAACTAATTTGGCATAGCGGAGCCAGACTCTTCGAGAGCATATTTGATCGCGTTATCCAAGCTCATGGCCCAGCCCCGGACATAAGCGGTTCTGGCCTCCAATTCATCGAGGGATTTCCAGGCCGGCTGCAGCTTGTCGTCAAGTTTCGACTGTTCGGCCGGCATCAGAGGCGCGCCGATCCGTTGGCGCAAATGCGCGGCAGCCGCGGTGATGGCCAAGGCGCGCGCAGGATCGCGTTGAGCTAAGGCGGAACAAGCGAACCCTTCCAGAGCTCGCGCGATGCCCCGTTTATGTCCCAAGTTAACGAAAAGCGCCAGGGCCTCACGATAGGCCGTGTGGGCAGTCACATGGTCTCGCTCGTCGCACGCGATCTGAGCGAGATCGGTGAGTGACCGAGCTATGCCCCACCGGTCGTCGGCTTCGCGGAAAACCGAAAGGGCGCGCCGGTATAACTCGCGAGCGGCATCCACTTCACCCTCCTCGCGCGCGATGTCGCCCAGCTGGTTGAGTGACCACGCGGCTCCGCTGTGGTCCCCAAGTCCTTTAAAGATCCGCCCAGCCTCTTCCAGCGCCGTCCGGGCGCCGGTATAATCGCCGCGGCCCCTGACAAAATTGGCAAGATTATGCAGGCAACGTGCGACAGCGACCCTGTCACCAAGGGCACGCCAGCGGGCCAGCGTCTCGTCAAAATAGCTCTGCGCCGCAGCATGGTCCTGCCGATCCGACGCCACAATCGCCCGTGCGTTCATCGACACGGCAATGCCCCACTGGTCTCCCAGGCTCCGGTAAATCGATAGGCTCTGTTCTATAAAATCCGTAGCGGCTGGAAAATCGCGCTGGACCGTGGCAAACGTTGAGAGGTAAACCAATACCTTGGCACGTTCCTTGGCGGACACAGATTCGCCCATACGCAGAACCGACTCCAGCCAGCCCCGGCCCTCCGCCAGATGTTCCCGCATTTCCCAGAACCGAAATAACGCAACGCAAAGCCGGAAGGTCCATTCGACATCCGAAGTTTGAAACAACCAGTCCAGAGCAGCGCGAAAATTATCATGCTCGATATCGCACCGGGCCAGCCAGGCAGCACGATCGGTCTCGGTGAGGTCGGGATTTCCTTCCTCCGCGAGGACCAAGCAATAGGCCGCATGGGCGCGCCGCGTCGCCGGCTCCTCACCGCTAACGCCGAGGCGCTCCAGGCAATACTCCCGAATAGTTTCAAGCATCCCAAAACGCGGCTCGTCGTCGCCTTGGCCGGCCTGCTGGACCAAGCTCTTGTCGACCAGCGAGGACATCACGCTGAAGATTTCCGCTCCCAGATCGCTGTGCGTGTTGCATGCAGCTTCCGCGGCTTCCAGAGTGCAGCCACCTAGAAACACTCCCAGCCTGCGGAGCAGCTTCTGTTCGGAGCCATTCAACAGGTCGTAGCTCCAGTCAATCGTTTTCCGGAGCGTCTGTTGGCGCTCCGGTACATCCCGGGGGCCGGCGGTCAGAAGGTGCAGCCGGCTTTCGAGCCGCGTTAGCAGAGCGCTGGGAGGGAGCATTTTGATGCGCGCCGCTGCAAGTTCAATCGCCAGCGGCAGGCCATCCACTCTCGAACAGATTGCAGCTACCGTAGGTGCGTTCTCCGCGGTTATGGTGAAATCCGGTTTGACCGCCGCGGCCCGCTGGGAAAACAACGCCACTGCAGGATTACTTAGCAGGGCTTCGAGAGAATGCATTTCTCGTGAGTCGGGCAGGGGCAGGGGGAGGACTGGAAATTCGTGCTCACCGTAAAGGCCCAGAGCGGCGCGGCTGGTCACCAGTATCTTCAACGTGGCAGACGAGTCCAGAAGCTCCACCACCAGCGAAGAAGCAGACAGAAGATGCTCAAAATTATCCAGCAATAACAGAACCGGCGATGGGCCCGCCTTGCGCAAATAATCCTTCAGCAAGTCCAGAACAGGCCGGCCGCCCGTCTGGTGGATTCCCAGAGATTCCGCAATCGCCATAGGGACCGTGGCCGGATCAGTAATGGAAGCCAGGGCGACAAAGTAAACCCGTTCTTCAAACCGGTCTAGAAGCTCACTCGCGACCTGCAGACCGAGTCTCGTCTTACCGCATCCTCCGGTTCCGGTCAATGTAACCAGTCCCGTAGCCGGCGAGCGCAGAAGATGCCTTACCGTTCGCAGTTCCCGCTCGCGCCCAATCAGCGGTGTTCGCGGAAGCGGAAGGTAATAGCGGCCGGGCACATGCTGGGCAAGTACCAGCCTCTCATCTTCGCGTGGAATGCCGGGAACCGCCTCTTCCAGAACACTGGCGAGATTGGCGCTGACACCGGCAGCGCCATTGTCCTCCGCAGTCACTACCGCCGTGAATACGTATCCGCGGCGAGGCATGGTTTTCACGATCTCCTGGGCCCGATCTTTCAAGGCGCGGCGCAACTCCACCATGCACTGGACCAGCGAGTCCTCGGTTACGAATGCATCCGGCCACAACTCGCGAATCAGCTCTTCCTTGGCGATGAGCCGGCCGCGATTTTCCAGGATATAAAGGAGCGCATCGTAAACCTTGGGGCGGAGCTTTACCTCTTGGTCTGCGTTGAGTAGCGTTCCACGGCCGGGGTCCAGAGTGAATTCGCCGAACCGGTATTTGGGTTGGCTTTTCGGCTCGGCACTGCCCATAGATTACGTCCTTCCTGGTCCGTTCCCGCCTTTTTGCCTCATGAAGGCCGAGAAACTTCCGCAGGCCTCCTTTGTTTTCTTTTTTGGCTTTTCTTTGGTCTTCTTTCGTTACTCGCTTCCGGGACGGATGTTAGGTTTGACCATGCCCGATGCCACCGCCTGCACACCGATTATAGGCCGGACGCCGGGTCCGAGGAGGAAGCATGAGCAGACGAATAGATTCAAAGGACAACGCATGACGACAACAAGGATTTTTATGAACACGCGCATCGTGCATCTGACACTGCTGAGTAGTCTTATCGCGGCTGCACCGATTATCGCCGCGGACGATGGGACCACGCAGGAGACCGAGCACGCGCATGCCAGCCACGCGCAAGCCGTCCCGGCCAAGCTGGTTCAACTCGTCCGCGACGCCACGAAGCAGTTCGCCGACGTTAACGCGGCTACAGCCGCCGGTTACCAGCCGTTCCTGGGCTGCGTCACCGGCCCGGATCACGGAGCCATGGGCAATCACTACGTTAATAGCGCCCTCGTCGGCGACAACGCGCTGGATGCCTCGCGGCCGGAAGTGCTGATATACGAACCGTCGGGCGGCGGTCTGCAACTGGTCGGTGTGGAGTTCGTTGTCATCGCCGACACCTGGCTGGCCAGTCACACCAGCCCGCCAGTGCTCGAGGGGCAATCGTTCCAGTTCATTAGCAGCCCGAACCGATACGGTTTGCCAGCACATTTCGAACTGCACGTCTGGGCTTGGCGCGACAACCCCCAGGGTGCGTTCGTGGACTGGAATAACAAGGTCACCTGCGAAAACAAATAGATCGACGCGCGACGTCCGCCCACGCGACGGCGAGGCAACACGATGGTCTTTCTGGCGGAGGCGATGGCGCCAGAAAGACAGATCCGTAGTCTAAGTAGCGAGGAGACCGAAACACATGACCGGTGCGAAACGAGGATTGATTTGGATGATCTGCTCCGTCGCCGTAGCGGCGCAGCCCGTTTCCGTAAACCGGCACGGGCGACCCTAACTCGGACGTTCCGGCTGTTGAAGCGGCCGTCGATCAAGGCGGCAGTGTCGTCCTGATGGGACATTTCTCTTTCGAGAGGCCCCGGCCACACCCGCCGGGGCAACTTTTAAGCGCATGGTCACGGTGTCAAAAAATGCCGTGCGCAAAAATCATCGTCGGGGCGAGGCTCGCGCCATTGAGGCCCGGGATGCTGCGCTTCATCGCTATCGGGCAACGTAGGGGATTGTGGATCTGACCGAGCTGTCCTTCAAACCGAAGGCCAACCAGAAATGAGCGTTATGAAACCGGAGCGATCGCGGGCACGCGGACGTATCACGCGCAAGCCTGATCTGTTGCTCCTCATTGCAGCGCGCCAAGTGCATAACCACCGGCTTTGCGATCTGATGGAAACACGTGCAAGACGCCCGCAGAAGGCGTTAGGTGAACAGGGTTTTGCTTTGGCGTGATGTTAGGTTGCGTCGCCGATTTGCTGGCCCAGGTACCGTTCGTAGCCCATCTCCTGGATTTGATGGACCTGCGCCTCGAGCCAATCGATGTGCTCTTCTTCATTGTTGAGGAGCCTCTCAAACAACTCGCGCGATGCATTGTCGCCCTCGTCGCGGGCCACCTTAACTGCGTTGTTGTAAAGAGCGACAGCCGCAATCTCCAGTTTCAAATCGCTTTCGAGTTGCTGTTTCACGTTGGAACCGACACTCAGTTGCATCGGGTCGGTCAGGCTCGGGGTCCCATCGAGGAACAGGATCCGCTCGATCAGCGATTCGGCGTGCCTCATCTCATCGATGGACTGTTTCTTAATGTATGTGCTGAGTTTCTTGTAGCCCCAGTTCTCGCACATTTCAGCATGTAGGAAGTACTGATTAATCGCCATCAACTCTTCTTTCAAAGCGCGATTTAACTCGGCGATGACCTTCGGATTACCTTTCATATAAGTGAAGTATAGATCAGGGGAGGCCGAAACAGACGATGTTTGGTCCAGCCACCGTGGCGACGAACTGCTGTCCATTTACCATGTATGTCATCGGCGAAGCCTTCATCAAAACGTTGGTTGGGAAGTGCCAGAGAGTCTTGCCGGTCCGTTCGTCCGCTGCGGCGAAAGCGCCATTGGGGTCGCCGTAGAAGAGCAGTCCGCCGGCCGTCGCCATCAGCCCCGGCCATGTTTTGGGTGTCACCGATCCCGTGTGTGGAATTTCCCAAACCACTCTTCCCGTCTCAATGTCGATCGCACGAATAATCTTCTGCGGAGGCGCTACTTCCTGCGCGGCCATCTTCCAATTCCCGTTGCGGCGGGCTCTGCACTGCTCCTGCGTCACGACATAGAAAAGGCGGGTGACCGGACTATACGCGGGCGAATTCCAGTTTGCGGCTTCCGTCGGGCAATCTAATGGAGACTCCGTGGACGGCGTCTGCGGACGGCCGTCGGGTCCGATTCCGCTGGTCCAGGTTTGCATCCTGAGGAACGATTTGGCGAGCAGTAATTTACCCTCGGTCCGGTCGAGAACGTAAAAGAATCCATTGCGATCCGCGTGGAGCAGCAGTTTCCGTTCCTGCCCTTGATAGTTCGTGTTTACGAGAATTGGCGTCTCAGTGGCGTCCCAATCGTGAACGTCGTGGGGCGTGAATTGGTAATACCACTTGAAGCTTCCTGTGGCTGGATCAAGCGCGAGAATGCAATTGGTGTAAAGGTTATCGCCCCCGCGATCATGGTCGTCGGAATCGGGCCACGGGTTGCCTGTTGGCCAGAACAGAGTGTCGCTCTCGGGATCGTACGCACCGGTGAGCCACGTTGCTCCACCGCCAAAGAACGGCTCTCCTCCTTTCCACGTTTCGGAGCCAGGCTCGCCTTTGAGCGGGATTGTGAAATGCCGCCACAGACGCTCGCCTGTGGATGCCTTATAACAGGCGAGGAATCCACGCATCCCGCGATCGCCGCCGGAAACGCCTGTGATGACGGTGTCCTTCACTATTAACGGAGCCACAGTAGAACCGTAATGCATAGGCTCGTCCGGCATATACCTGTCCCAGACCAGGCTGCCGGTGATGCGGTTGATGGCCAGGAGATGTGCGTTGTCCGTCACCATGAAGACTTTGTCGCCAAGAATCGCGAGCCCGCGATTGGTGCCAAGAGACGCGTCGCCGATCAGTCCTGCAGTGCGCGGGCGTGCGTATTTCCAGATCTGACGGCCGGTGAGTGCATCGAGAGCGATGGCCTGGTTCGGTCCGGTGATGTACATCACGCCGTCGGCGACCAGCGGCGTGACTTCGAGGCCGAAATGATCGACGGGAAAGATCCACTTGACGCCGAGGTTCTTCACGTTTGAAGTGTTGATGAGCTTGAGATCGCTATAGCGATTGCCGTTCAGATTTCCGTTGTAGGTGAGCCAGTCACCCGGATGCGGGTTGGTAATGCGTGCGAAGTCCGGGCCGGATGGCGCGGCAGTGGCTCCGGAGGCTACGCCCTCACCGATGCCGGTTAGATTGCTCAGATAGGCAACAAGATCGCGGAGTTCTTCGCCAGTCGCTGCGACCGGCTTCATCAGCGATTGCTTCTCATCGTGAATGGAGGCGATCTGATGATCCTGGAGCATATGGAATTGTCCATCGATGCTCTGCAACTGGATGTCGAAATCGGTTCTGCCGCGGGCAAAGCCTCTAATGGTTTGTCCGTCGTGGAGTTGTACGGAGAGCAGTTCGTAACCGGGAGTAATGCGCGAGTTCGGATTCCGCAGGACCTGGCGAATCTCGCCGAGCGTGAGTTCGTGCCCCACGTTCGAAAGGTCAGGGCCGAGCGCCTTGCCGCGGCCGTGAACCATGTGACACTCAGCGCATCGCCCTTTGCCGAAAAAGAACTGCTCACCGGCGACGGGCGATCCAGGCACAGCACTGCCTGCGGCCGTGGTATTGAGCGAATGGACGAATGCGGCTAGCGCGTCGAGCTGCTGCGCGGGAAGGGGGAAGGCCGGCATGCCGGACGACGGGATGCCCTGGTTGATCAAGCTTCGCAACTGCGGCACCGGCCGCGCCCGCAGACTCCTGCTTCCGACGAGTTTCGGCCCCATGTCGGTGCCATCGGCCTCGGCGCCATGGCACGCCGCGCAGTGCTCCGCGAATGCCCGCTGCCCTTCTTCGATGAGTTTCGAATCCTGAGCCCGTGCCTGGTACGGCGCAAGGAGAATTGCCGAGAGTAGGGCGATCTCGATCCGTGTCGTCATGGATGGAGTCATTATCTCTTGGCTCGCACGACGGCCGTAGAATCGTGGCGATACTTTCCGTACTCCTATTGGTCCACTAATAAATGAAGCTTTTCACCTGTTCCAATTGCCGGCAGCCGTTGTTCTTCGAAAATGTTCAATGCGTCCGTTGCGCCAGGCAGCTTGCCTACCTTCCGGATCTCGCTATTTTGAGCGCGCTTGAACCGGCGGAGGATGGAAGCTTCACCCCGCTTGCGCCAGAAGCGAACGGCGCGCGATACCGGCTCTGCGATAACTACACACAATATGGGGTCTGCAACTGGGCCGTTCCCGCCGATGGCACGGAAACGCTGTGTCAGGCCTGCCGGTTGAATCATTTGATTCCCAATCTCTCTGAGCCGGGTGCCCGCGAGGTGTGGCAAAAGTTGGAAACGGCGAAGCGCCGTCTCTTATTTACGATTCTCGAGTTTGGTTTGCCGCTAGAGGCGGGCGACCCTTCGGGGTTTGGCCTCGGCTTCTCGTTCCAGAAAGAATATGGCGACCAAAAGGTGTTCACCGGTCACTCTGACGGACTCATCACGATCAATATCGCAGAGAGCGACAATCCATTCCGCGAAAAGATTCGCGAGCAGATGGGGGAAACATACCGGACGCTGCTTGGGCATTTTCGTCACGAAGTGGGGCACTACTATTGGGATCGGCTGGTGCGGGGCACCACCTGGCTGGAACCATTCCACCAGGAATTCGGCGATGAGCGTGCTGACTACGCCGAATCGCAGAAACGGCATTACGGATCAGGACCAGCGCCGAACTGGCCGTTGGAGTTTGTGAGCGCCTACGCCTCGATGCATCCGTGGGAAGACTGGGCGGAGACTTTCGCGCATTATCTCCACATGGTGGACACTCTCGAGACGGCCCAAAGCTTCGGTTTGGTACTCAATCCGAAACCCGCGGGGGGCGCACAATTGGAACGGCTGATCGCGCGGCGCTCGCGTTTTGACCACTTTGAGGAGCTGATCGCAGCGTGGTATCCCCTGACGATCGCCATGAACAGTTTCAACCGCAGCATGGGATTGGCAGACTTATATCCGTTCGTGCTTTCGGAAAGGGCGGTCCAGAAGATCAGATTTGTTCACGAAGTGTTGATGGAAAACGGCGGGCGAAAGATTTAGTGAGAGAAATCGTGGCATCGCGGCACTGTAGTCTGTGGATCTCTCCGCTGCCCAGGAATCCGGACTCCGCCGTCTGTTCGAAGCTGCGCGGCGCACAAAGTTCTATCGTCAGTGGCTCCGCGAAATTCGCCAACCTTTGACCGCAACGCTGGATTTGCTGCCGCATATTGAGCCTTTTCGGTTCGACGAAGATTCGCGGACGTTTCTCAACCGCGGCGCCTCGGCGCCTCGAGTGCGCCCTTTGCGCTACCCTCTGCCGTTGCCGAAAAAAGCCAATATTCTGGCGGCTTCCATCCAAGAACTCCGCCGGCTTGCCTCGACGCCTAAGCCGCAAGAATATCCGGTGGTCGCGTTCACGGGAATTCGCCATGGCGCATTGACGCAGGCCGATCGGGATCTCCTCTGGCGTGCATTTCGTGTGCCGGTATTTGAACAGTTTCGCGGTCTTCACGGAGAATTGCTGGCCGAAGAATGCGAGGCGCACGATGGACTTCACGTGATCGGCGAGGCGGCGATCTTCGAGCGTCGCGGGCAAGATTTGGTGGCTACTTCGCTGCTGGCGTTGCGGACACCGGTGCTGCGCGTGCTTACGGGCGTGACCGGCGAAATCGACGGGGGACTTTGCCCGTGCGGGCGACCGGGAGAGCGGCTGTTGAGCGTGGCGCCGAAACCGCTGGCGATGCGGAAGGCCGCCGGGGCACGCTAGAATACAAATGTTGGCTCCGTGGCGGAATTGGCAGACGCGCCAGACTTAGGATCTGGTCTCGAGAGAGGTTCCGGTTCGACCCCGGACGGGGCCACCAGACAAAAAAGGGCCTTACGCCAAAAACCGGCCTTGATCGGGCTTGCTTGCAGCAAGCGGCTCGTTAAAGATCGTTTAGCATCCACTGGCTACCTGCGCTAACCCTCCAGGAAAGAACGTCCGAGACGAATTCGCTTTCAGGCGGCACATAAGCCTTACTCGGTGGAGCATTCAAGTGGGCTTTTATGCATACTGGTCTGTATACATTTGGGATTACACTCCTGTGGCATCATGGTATTATTCGCCTATGAAGACAACTGGCGAGAACCCCAACATTCGTATCACGCCCCGATCGAAGGCTGTCCTCAGAGCGCTGGCTAAGCAAGAAGGAAAACCTATGCAAGCCGTTCTTGACGAAGCCATTGAACACTATCATCGAGACAAATTCCTCGATGCGGTCAACGCTGCCTATGCCACTCTCCGAGATAATCCCGAGGCCTGGAAAGAGGAGCGGGCCGAGCGCTCCCTCTGGGACAAAACACTCGCCGACGGACTCACAGACGAATGAGTAAGTCTGAACCTAGTCGAGGCGATGTCTGGTCGATCAATCTCGATCCAACGGTGGGCCGCGAGCAGGCTGGTGTCCGCCCTGCCCTTGTGATCTCCGTTGACAAATTCAATCATGGCCCCGTTGTCCTGCCCATTACCTCCAAAAACAAGAGTCAGCCCATTCATGTGCGAGTGAAACCGCCCGAGGGTGGCCTATCGATGATCAGCTTTATCAAGTGCGATGATATATGGTCGGTATCGAAACAGCGGCTTAAAGAATTCTACGGCATGGTTTCCGGGCAGACGATGGCCGAGGTTGAAAAGCGCATCCGAATCCTTCTTAACTTATGAAAACGTCGGCTGTGACTAGTCAACATAACCCCTCCGAACCATTGCCATAATAGTAGTATCTTGGGTCGATAGATGACGAGAACAACCGTTGCACTGTTGACCGCTGTAGCCGCAATCCTAGTGCTCGCGTTTGCTCTCTACTCCCACTTTTCCAGAGATCATCTAAACGTAACTCCGGACGCCGCCCGTGAGATCGAGAAAGCAAAAAGGCGTTGAGCTAGAATCATGAAACGATGCTCTCAAAAACTCTGAGCGGAATCGTCATCTTCACTGTAGGTGTGAGCGTAATCTGGTGGTGGCTCGATCCCGTGAGCTTCGCGCAAAACCCGATTATCACCTTCTTCAAAGGCCTTTCCAACTGGACTCCGGGGCATCGCTAGCATTAATGAGTCATCGCATACACAATATAGTTAACGCCGATTCGCACGCCTAGCGCTGAATACTTTTCCGGATATTCGGGATTGTCCGCGTGCTCCCAGGAATCGCCGAGGTCCATGTTGTGGCAGATGGCGACCATCAATCGGCCGCGGTCGTCGTAGATACCGCGCCATCGCGGTTCGAATCCGTCCTTCTCAGAGGTTCTTCCGGTCTCGAGAAACTGCGCGCCCGGTACCTGGTAGCGGTTGTCCAGGTCGAAAACAGTGTGGAAAATGGCGTCGCTATTTTCAATTTCAACGATTGGGCGGTCCGGGAATACGCGTTTCATGCTGGCGACAAAAACAGACCATTCGTGCGTACCATGAAAATCGTCGCACATGAAAAACCCGCCGCGCAGCAGGTAGTCCCGCATCTTTTTTGCCTGGTCGTCGGTCAGGTCCCAGTGCCCGACTTCGACGCCGTAGAGCCAGGGCCAGTTATACACGTCGTCACCGTCGTCGAAATTCACGGGCTGCTCGACAGACCGCGCATCCACGCGCGTCAAGCGGCGCACGGCGGCTGAAAGGTGACGGTCCGACCGCGGATAATCCATCGTCCAATTCGCCGCGCCCTTCGTCCAGTCCGTATAGGGGCGGTCGCTGAATCGAACCGAGGGATACATCAATCGCGCGAACACCCACTCGGCCGGCGTCCGATAGTCGGCCGGGAGCGGAAACTGCTCGTACTCCCAACCCGGGTATTCGCGGAACGGCTTCTGAAAGGCGTAGAGCGCGCCTACCAGGGAAGCGGCGAGGACCACGTAGACGACGATTCTTGCGCGCACAATGCTCTCTATTATTATGCGACGTAGTCGATCAAACCTCATTTCGGGGCATTCTACGCGAAGATTTCGTACTATCAAAAACGCCCCTCAAAAGTACCGCCCGCTATAGGAATAAAAGAGAATAGTAGAAATTCTGGTTCGCTGATAGTCTGAGATCACAAGAGGAAACTCATGCTAACGCGAAACGGAAATGAAAGGGAGCGGATCAAAGCTCTGGAGCGATATCGGATTCTGGATAGTTTTCCAGAACCGGCGTTTGAGCGCCTTACTGAGCTGGTGGCAGAGATGTTCCGGACGCCTGTCGCGCTGATATCGCTTGTCCATCAGGACCGGGTCTGGTTCAAGTCGCACTGGGGTACGGGAACGAGAGAGATCCCGCGCAGTGTGTCGTTTTGTTCGGAAGTGATCTCAGGCGAGCAGGTACTGGTGATTCCGGATACCGCAACCGATCCACGGACGGCGAATCGCGCGGCAGTGGAACGATTCCGCTTCTATGCCGGAGCGCCGCTCCGCACGCTGGACCGTTACAACATCGGCACGCTCTGTGTGCTTGACACCAAGCCTCGCCACGATTGGACGGCATTCAAAAGCCGGGTACTGAGCGACCTGGCGGCAATCACTGTCGACGAGATGGAGCTACGCAGAATGGCGACAGGACGCTGGCAGATGGAAAGCGCTGTCAGGTTGCGGCAATTGGACGTGGCAGTCCTCGCCTGATTCGGACACGCCTGATTCGGATGTCTGCATGAAGGACGTCAAATGCGATACACTGCATGACTGTCCATGAAAGACAATCTTGTTGCTGAGCTGACCGCCGAATTCTTCGGCACATTCATTCTTGTTCTCTTCGGAACCGCTGTCGTAGCCATGGTGGTTCTATTTGGAACGGGGGTTTCTGGTGAAGTCGTTAATGGCGGCTATACCAACATCGCCATCGGCTGGGGGCTCGCGGTCACCTTCGGCGTTTACCTGACGGCCAAGATCAGCGGCGCCCACCTCAATCCGGCGGTGACCCTGGCACTGGCCGCCTTTCGCGGATTTCCGTGGAGAAAGGTGGTGCCCTATTCACTCGCCCAAGTCGCCGGCGGATTCTGCGCCGCCGCGATTACTTTTTTTGAGTATCACCCGGCAATCCTCAAGTTCGATCCCGATCTGAGCAAGACGGCGGGCGTGTTCTGCACCTTCCCTGCATTTCCGAACCTGCCGATGGCGGGGCTATTCGACCAGGTACTGGGCACGGCTCTCCTGGTGCTTTGTATTTTCGCGATCAGCGACGAACGGAACCTTCCGCCGATGTCGAATCTGGCACCGGTGCTTGTGGGTTTGGTTGTGGTGGCCATCGGAATGTCATTCGGAGCGCTCCACGGTTATGCGATTAACCCGGCGCGCGACTTCGGACCCCGGCTCTTCACGGCTATCGCCGGATTCCGGAACAACGGCCTGACGGACGGCACTAACGTCTACTGGGTTCCGATTATCGGACCTTTGATCGGAGGCATTGTGGGCGGTGGCGCGTATGACTTCTTCATTCGCCGAAATTTGACTGTCTAGCGGCCGAGAAACTTTTCCAGTTTCTCAATTTCCCGCTCGGCGGAACCCATATTCTTCTTTGCCCGCGCGGGATCACCCGACTTCAGAGACGCCTCTGCTTCGGTGAGGTATGCTTCCATCCGCTGCCTCGATGAAACGATATCGCCTCGCAGGTTCAACCCAGATCTGGCCTGCTGCTGCTGTAACGTGTCAAGACTTCCCTTGATCGAATTCGCTCGAGTATCCAGCAGCATGAGCGATTCGCCTTCGTCACGCAAAGCTGTCGGGGTCGCCTTGGCATCATCGTTGGGGTCAGCCTGAGTTGGCTGCGGCGGAGGATCCTGGCGCTGAGGGGCAGGTGGCGGCGCCTGAGCGGAGTTAGGAGGTTCCTTTCGCTGAGCTGTTACCATCTTCTCCCGCTGCATTTTTTTGCCAGCAGGATCAAACAACCCTGAAGCGTCGGACCCTCCTGGAGCGGTAGCGGTGGACGCTGCCGGCGCAGAAGCTGACGGAGTCTCTACAACAGGTGGCGCGGAAGCTACGGGGGCAGGAGTGGTCTGCGGCGGCGCCGAAGTAGTAACTGGAACTTGAGTCGCACTGGCGGCTCCGCCAGGTGCGAACCACTTGGGACCCTCGACAGCCGCCACCACCACAACCGCAATCGTCGCCAGAGACCCCAGCGCCATATAAAGTCCACGGCGGCTCGACGACTGACTTGCGGCTATTTGAGGCGCGACAGGAGGAATTGCCACCACCGGATTTGCCGCAGGATTTGCGGTCGACATAGACGGCGCCGGTTGGAGCGGTGGCGCAATCGCCGGCCCCCACTTCAGAGCTTGCAGAGCGTTCCGAAACGCATCGGCGGACTGGAATCGCTGCGCCGGATCCCTCGCAATCGACATCATGACGATCTCGTTCAGCATCGAAGGCAGCTTTGGATCGATTTGGACCGGCGGTACTGGAATGGCGTGCAGATGCGCAGCCATGATGGAGAAATCGCTATCCCCCTTGAAGGGCCGCGTACCGGTGACCACCTCATAAAGCGAAACACCGAGCGAGTATAAATCGGAGCGCGCATCGAGCGCTGCTCCGTTGATCTGTTCCGGAGACATGTAGTAGAGCGAGCCCACCGTGTGACCAGTTTGAGTCAGCTTCGGGTCGGCAGCCATTTTTGCGATGCCGAAGTCCATCAGCTTGATGGTCCCCGATGGCGTCAACATCATGTTCGCGGGCTTGATATCCCGATGCACTACGCCTCTGGCATGCGCGTAAGCAAGCGCCGACAGCGCCTGTGAAATGTACTCGACGCCTTTTTCGATTGGAATCGGTCCGGCGTGCATCTGCTGGTCGAGACCTACTCCTTCGACAAACTCCATGAACATCAGAAGTTGGTTGTTGACCCGCTGAGCCGTGTGAAGTCCTGCGATGTTCGGGTGATCCAAACTCGCCTGAACCTTAATCTCGCGTATGAAACGATCCGCAAGATCAGGATCGCTCTCGAGATTCGGCAGAAGCACCTTCATGGCTTCCACGCGCTCCGAGATGATATTGCGGACCTTGTAGACCTTGCCCATCCCGCCGGCGCCAAGCACGCTGACTATTTCGTAATCCCCGACGTGGTCTCCAACCTGGAATGTCATGTCTACTGCCCGCCTTTGGCAGCGTCACCGACTTTTGGTTTTTCGGATCCTGAATATCTCCCCACGGCCGAAAGCTCATCCACTTCTGTAACCGTCACTTGGCCCAGGGGAGTTTCCGCGCGGCGGATTACCTTGCCCGTTGCGGGATCGCGGATCTCGCGGCCCATTCGCTTAATCTCCAACGTATCGCCGACCTTCACACCCACCTTGCTTCCAATGTTGAGGACAATCGTGTCGCCACTGACGTCGGCCACCAGTCCGTCGAGAACGATCTTATGCGTTGGAAGCCGTTGCGCGTTGCCGTTGAGTTCCCTGGAGAGTCCATTCACGGCTTGTGTCACGGCCTCACCAAGAATGGTATTCGCGAAATTCGAGCTCGTCAGGTCATAATCTCCGCCGCCGGCGCCGGCGATAGAACCTCCAGAGCCGAGCAACGATGCTCCCGAACGAGAGGACTCGCCCTTGCCTGACGCAACAGCAAGGATCTCCGCCGTATCCGTACTGACCACCCGTGCGCTCAACACAACGACGGCTTTCGAACTCTTTTTGCCCACGCCGCCAAGGCCATACTTGCCGGTGAGTCCGCCAATGGCACCGCCGCCGATGTTCGTCTGGCGATCGTCACGCCCGAACTGTGTAATGCTGCCGACGATGATCGCATCGACGCCGAGAATGCGGCCCAGCTTCGCGGCGGTGTTCGGATCGGTGCGGTCGCTATTCGAAAAATTCTGCTCCGTAAGAATCTTATCGATGGCTTTTCGCTCGACCACCGAATAGACTTCTCCCTTCACCAAATTCCCAACAAGCAGGTCAGCGATTCCCTTTCCGACGTCGTTGTTACCGCCGAAGATTGCGTTTACGCTGTTTTGAACAGTGGCGTAATCAAAATCGAGGACTGCCACACGTTTCTTCTGCTGGGCGAATGCCGAAACGCTAAGAAGGAAAATTAGAAAAAGTAGACGTGAACGCGTTTTCATCACGCGGATCTCCTCCATACAAACTTCATCATTATATCCGGCATCATGGTTCGCGTGACCCTCCCACGCCCCGAATACTGCGCCGTGACGCAACACCGCAACCGTCGTTTCTACCAGAAGTGCGCGGCAACGATGTTGGGGTGGCCAGACTTTCCTCGGATCACGTCAGTGGACAGAACGAGTTCGAAATTCTTTTGCTGCCAGCCCTTGGGTGCGACACTCAGAATCTTGCGGAACTCGTCTGGAATTGTGAGGAACTCGCCGGCAGCCAGAGTGCCGAAGACCGAAAGGCCGGCGGCGGTGACAACCATCTGTTCAGTCTTCGGGTCGAGAACGCGCACGACGAGGGCGTAGTCGCGAGTCAGGGAAAGATAGGGCATCCTGTAATCCACAGCCCAGTCCTCCCGGGTGGGGTTGTTGCTGTCGAGCAGGGCAAGCCTGCCGGGTGGACGGTGCTCCAGAGTAAACCGCAGCTTCCCAACGAGCCGCCCGGTCCAGTCGTTGTTGGCGAGGCCGATCAGCACTGCCGGACCATACTGCAG
>Ga0105240_10002070_pt1 | contig 32876 bp, 33 predicted proteins | sample KBSC54metaG_FD_80426 | JGI IMG/M metagenome (GOLD analysis project Ga0105240, IMG submission 80426) | Corn rhizosphere microbial communities from Kellogg Biological Station, Michigan, USA - KBS C5-4 metaG | ecosystem: Host-associated > Plants > Roots > Rhizosphere > Soil | place: Michigan, USA... | reverse complement strand
TGATGGCCTCGCCCGCGAACATTGCATCGCGGTGGCGCTCCAGCCCGCATTCGCGCGCCAATTCCAGCAGAAGCGACTTGGTGTGCGTATCGATGAGATTCTTCGACAAGTCGGCAAAGACGTGCGGCGCCTGCTGGCTGAAGCTCTCGAAGCGATTGGGGTCCGCTGCGAAGGCCGCTCGCAGATCGAACCGGCGTCCTTCCTGCTCGAAATGGGAGCGCAGGAGCGCCCATGCGGCGGTGCGATCGCAATGCGGGCGTGAAGTACCGGCGCTCATGAGGCGAGCCCGCTGCCCGATTGCAGAGCTGCGCCTTGTGAAGTGCGTGCTGAATTCATGGCCTCATTATCCAAGTTACAGTAGCCGTTCGTTTTTGTGGATGCTCATGAGCTTAGATCTAGTCCTGTTCGGTGGCACCGGCGACCTCGCGTGGCGCAAGCTGATGCCAGCGCTGTTCCAGGCGTTTCGCCACGGATCGCTTCCCGAGAGCACGCGAATCATCGGCGTTGCGCGAGACGATCTCAGCGATCAGCAATATCGCGCGCTGATGCGCGGGCGACTCGACCAGGTGGAACTCGCGAAGCGTCCGAGTCCGCAGGAGTTCGACCGTTTCGCGGCGCTGCTGCATTTCCTGCGGATGGATCTGTCCAAATCGGCTGACTTTCGCCGCCTCGCCACCACGCTGCGCCAGCGCCAGGCCGATACCGTGGTGATGTACCTGGCCACCGCCCCCTCGCTGTTCACCGTGGCATGCGAGCAGCTCGCCGCGGCGGGCCTGAATACCTCGCACACGCGCATCGTGCTGGAGAAGCCGCTGGGACATGACCTTGCATCGAACCGCGCGATCAACGAAACCGTGCGCAACGGTTTCACCGAAAACCAGATTTTCCGTATCGATCATTACCTGGGCAAGCCTTCGGTGCAGAACCTGTTCGCACTGCGCTTCGGCAATGCATTGTTCGAGCCTCTGTGGCGGCGCGAGAACATCGCGAACATCCAGATTACGATCGCGGAAGACTTCGGCGTGGAAAAGCGCGGCGCGTTCTACGACAACACCGGCGCTTTGCGCGACATGGTGCAGAACCATGCATTGCAGCTGGTGTGCGCGCTGGCGATGGAGCCCCCGATCAACGCGCACGCCGACGCCATCCGGGACGAGAAGCTGAAGGTGCTGCGCTCGCTCAAGCCCTGGACCGGCGACGACATCGGTCAACACGTGGTCCGCGGCCAATATACCGCGGGCATCATTGGCGGCGAACCGGTTCGGGCCTATCGCGAGGAGCCCGGCGTGAATCCGGAAAGCGGCACCGAAACTTTCGTCGCGTTACGCGCCGAGATCGCCAACTGGCGCTGGGCCGGCGTGCCGTTCTACATCCGCACCGGCAAGCGGCTGGCCGCGCGGGACGCGCGGATCGTGGTCAACTTCCGTCCCGCGCCGCATGCGATCTTCCGCTCGCCCAACGGTGACGCGAACCGGCTGGTGATCCACCTGCAGCCCAAGGATGGATTGGAACTGCATCTGCTCGCGCAGGGCCAGGAAAGCCGCCAGCAATCGAAGACCTTGGCGCCGGCGCTCACACCGGTACATCTCGACCTCGATTTCGACAAGCGTTTCGGTTCGGAGCGCGTGGGCGCCTACGAGCGCCTGCTGCTGGACGTCATCGACGGCCGCTTGAACTTGTTCGTGCGCAGCGACGAGCAGGAGGAAGCGTGGCGCTGGGTCGAGCCGGTGATGGACCATTGGCGCCAGGATCCGGCGGGACCGCGACCCTACGCTGCGGGGACGTGGGGTCCAAGCGCTGCCAGCGCGATGATCGCGCGCGACGGGCACTGCTGGAGCGAGGAATGCTGAGCGACCACGCGCTGCCGGCGCGCCGCTAGCCCGCTATAGGCGTCCTTCTTCCACTGCGTGACAGGCGACCTTTACGCCCTGGACTTCCAGCAGCGCCGGACGTTCGGCCTTGCAGCGTGCGTTCGCAAAAGGACAGCGCGGATTGAAGGCGCAACCCGTCGGCGGATTCAACGGATTGGGCACCTCGCCCTGCACAGGCGTGCGTGCGCGGCCGGTGTCGTGCATCTTCGGAATCGCCTCGATCAACATGCGCGTGTACGGATGGCGTGGATTGCCGAACAGCTGGTGTTTGCCCGCCAGCTCGACCAGGCTGCCGAGGTACATCACGCCCACGCGATCGCTCACATGCCGCACCACGGCAAGGTTATGCGAGATGAAAAGATAAGTCAGGCCCTGCTGCGCCTGAAGCTCTTTCATGATGTTGAGCACTTGCGCCTGGACGCTCACGTCCAACGCCGAGGTCGGCTCGTCGCACACGAGGAACTCCGGTTGCGTCGCCAACGCGCGCGCGATGGAAATGCGCTGGCGTTGTCCGCCGGAAAACTGGTGCGGGTATTTCATCCGGTCGAGCGGCGACAGTCCCACTGATTCCAGCAGCTCGCCGACGCGCTGCTGCAGCTGCGCATCGCCTTTGGTGATCGCATGCTCCTGCAAGGGCTCCGCCACGATGTCTTGCACGATCCAGCGCGGATTCAGACTGGCGTACGGATCCTGGAAGATCATCTGGATGCGGCGGCGCAATTGCCGGCTTTGCGAAGTCTTGAACACCGCATGCGCGTCCAGCCCGTCGAAAATGACGTCGCCGCGGGTGGGCTCGTACAGCCCAACCAGCAATCGCGCGACCGTGCTCTTGCCGCAGCCCGACTCTCCGACCAGCGCGAGCGTCTGGCCGCGCGCAATCTCGAAGCTAACGCCATCCACGGCGCGCAGGAGCTGCCTCGGCCGCCGTTCGATCACGCGATTCAACCAAGGCACGGACACGTCGAAAGTCTTGGCCAGGTCGCGGGCCTCGACCAGCGGCGGCGTCATGCTGGAATTTCTCCAGGGCTGGGGTGAAAGCTTGGTGCCGCCGCGCTTGCATCGTGCAACCAGCACGCGGCGCGTGTCGCGCCCGCATCGAGCAAATCGGGGCGTTCCACGCGGCACCGATCGAAAACGCGAGGGCAGCGCGGGTTGAATGCGCAGCCCGCGGGAATCGCATTGAGCCTCGGCATGGCGCCTTCGATCTGGTACAGGCGTTCGCGATCGGACGTGATGTCGGGGATGGCAGCCATGAGTCCGAGTGTGTACGGATGCGCGGCATGATTGATCACCTCATGCACGGGACCGATCTCCGCGATCCGCCCGGCGTACATCACCGCCACGCGATCGCACGTTTCCGCAATCACGCCCATGTCGTGCGTGATCAGCATGACGGCGGCGCCACGCTGCTTGCACACTCGCTTGAGCAGCTCGATGATCTGCGCCTGGATTGACACATCGAGCGCGGTGGTCGGCTCGTCGGCGATGATCAGCTTGGGCTCGGCGGCAAGGGCCAGCGCGATCACCACTCGCTGGCGCATGCCGCCGGAGAACTGGTGCGGGAAGTGGTCGATGCGTTCGGCCGCCGCTGGAATTCCGGTGTCTTCCAGCAGGCCTATGGCGCGCCGCTTCGCCTCTTGTGCGTTCACCGGTAAATGCGCCTGGATGGTTTCGGTCAACTGCCGCCCGATTGTGTACAGCGGATTGAGCGAAGTCAGCGGATCCTGGAAGATGGCGCCGATCTTGCGTCCGCGAATGTGCCGCATCGCGTCGTTCGACAGCTTATCGATGCGCCGCCCTTCCAGCAGCACCTGGCCCGACGCGATGCGGCCCGGCGGCTCCAGCAAGCCGATGATGGCGGCGCCGGTCAGCGACTTGCCCGCGCCCGATTCGCCGACCACGCCCAGAATCTCGCCGGCCGCGATCTCGAACGAGATGTCGTGCAACGCCCTCAGGGTGCCGCGGCGATGCGGAAATTCGACGATGAGGTTCTGGACTTGCAGCAGGCTCATGAAAGGACAGCCTAGCGCAACCGGGGGTTGAGCGCGTCGCGCAGCCAGTCACCCAGCAGATTCACCGACAGCGCGATCAGCACCAGCATGGTTCCGGGGAACACCGTGATCCACCAGTCGCCGGAAAACAGGAATTTGTTGCCCACCTGGATCAGCGTGCCCAGCGAGGGCAAATTGGGCGGAACTCCGACGCCGAGAAAAGAGAGCGTCGCTTCCGTGATGATCGCGGTGGCCACCTGGATCGTGGCCAGCACCATCACCGGTCCCAAGATGTTGGGGAGCACGTGGCGCCGCATGATGCGCAGCGGGGCCACGCCGGTTACCCGGGCGGCCTGCACGTACTCCTTGCCGCGCTCCACCAGGGTCGAGCCGCGCACCGTGCGCGCGTATTGCACCCAGCCGGTCAATGAAATCGCGAGGATCAGCACGCCGAATGCAACCGATTCACCGGAGTTGGGAAACAGCGCGCGGCCCACGCCCGCGATCAACAGCGCGATCAGGATGGCGGGGAACGACAGCATCACATCACACACGCGCATGATGAACGCGTCGAGGCGGCCACCGACAAAGCCGGCCATCAATCCAAGGCTCACGCCGAGCAATACCGACAGCACCACGGACGCGAGGCCGACGAGCAGCGAGATGCGCGCCCCGTACATCAGCGCGGACAAAATGTCGCGGCCCTGGTCGTCGGTGCCCAACAGGTACTTGGCCTTGCCGCCCTCGATCCACGAGGGTGGCAGAAAAGCGTCGCCCAGTTCCAGCGTGGCCAAGTCGAATGGATGATGCGGAGCGACCACGTTGGCGAATACCGCGCAGAACACGCATACGATCGCGATCAGCGCCGCCACCACCGCCACCGGCGAGGTGCGGAAACTATGGCCGATGTCGCTGTGCCAGGCGCGGGCGAACAGTCCCGTCCAAGCCTGCGTCGTCACTTCACCGAAATGAACTTCCACGGCATCTCGTTGCCGGGGAACTGCACCAGCTGGATGTTCTTCTTGGCGGCCCAGTTGAGGAACTGCTGGTGCAGCGGAATGTGGCCGATGTCGTCCTGGTGGATCTTGATGGCCTCGTGGATCATCTCCGTGCGCTTCTTCTGGTCGGTCTCGGACTCGATCTTGTCGGTGAGTTCATCGAACTTGGCGTTGCTGTACGCGCCCAGGTTGAACTGCCCGCGCCCGCCCGCGCCCGGGGTGGACATGATCGAGTACAGCACGTTGTGGGCATCGACCGTGCTCGAAGTCCAGCCAAGCATGTAGAAACTCGTGTCACGGCGAAGGATCTTCGGAAAATAGGTCGCCTTGGTTTCGGCCACCAGGTTCACCTTGACGCCGACGCGCGCCAGGTTGGCGGTCACCGCCTGACAGATCGCCGAGTCGTTGACGTAGCGGTCGTTCGGGCAGTTCATCGAGACTTCGAAACCGTTCGGGTAGCCCGCTTCGGCCAGCAGTTTCTTGGAGGCCTCCGGATCGTACGGCAGCCGCTTGTTGAGGTCCGGCGCGTAACCATTGACTTGCTGCGGCCACATTTCAGCGATCGGATTCGACGCACCGCGCATCACACTGCGCTTGATGCCTTCGATGTCGATGGCCTGGTAGAACGCCTGGCGCACGCGCTTGTCCTTGAACGGGTTTTTGCCCTTGATGTTGGAAAACAGGAGTTCGTCGCGCTTCTGGTCCATGCCCAGGAAAATGACGCGCAGCTCGGGACCTTGGATCAGCTTGAGGTTCGGCGCATTCTTGATGCGGTCGATGTCCTGCACCGGCACGGGCTCCATGACGTCGATCTCGCCAGACACCAGCGCAGCCACGCGGGTCGCGGGATTGCTGATGACATTGAAAATCACCTCGTCGACGTTGCCGTCGATCTTGCCCCAGTAGTTTCTGTTGCGCACGAAGGTCGTGCGCACGTCGGGCTGCCGCTCGCGCAGGCGGTACGGGCCGGTGCCGTTGGCGCGGAAGGACGCGGCGTTCTCGATGCCCTTCCTGCGATCCACCGGCTTGGTCGCCTGGTTCGCCTCGCACCACTTCTTGCTCATGATGAACCAGCGGTAGAACAGCTCCGGCAGGATGGGGTTGGGCGTCTTGGTGACGATGTCGATCGAGTGGTCGCCGATCTTCTTGATCTCCTTGATCGAGCCGACGTAGGTCTGCATGTCGCTGCCCGGATCCTTCGCACGCTCGTAGCTGAAGATCACGTCGTCGGCGGTAAAAGGCGTGCCGTCGTGGAACTGCACGCCCTTGCGCAGTTCGAAGTGCCACACGGTGGGCGACGTCTGCTTCCAGGAGGTGGCGAGCGCAGGCGTCAGCTTGTAGTCGCGGTCGCGCGAGACCAGGGGTTCGTAGACGTTCTCATTCACCGTCAGCTGCAGCGACTCGTTCAGCGCGTGTGGGTCCATCGAGTTCGCGTCGCCCTGATTGGCGATCTTCAAGGTGACCGCGCCCGCGCCCAGGCTGATCGCCCAGACAGCGGTGAAGATGGCGGCCGACTGCAGGGCAGGTTTGATTCTCATCGGGGGTCTCCTGGAAAAAACATCACGCGGAAAGCGGCATGGACTTCTCGATCAGGCTCGCGTGGAGCGCCGATCCGAGCGGAAGGATCTCGTCGTTGAAATCGTAGCGGCTGTTGTGCAGGAAGCAGCCTTCGCCGCCCTGTCCAATGCGCAGGTACGCGCCCGGCCGGGTTTGCAGCATGAATGCGAAATCCTCCGCGCCCATACTGGGGTCCATGTCGCGCACCACGTGCTCGGCTCCCAGCAAGCTTTCGGCGACGTCGGCAGCGAAATTCGCCTCCTCCGCGCTGTTCACGGTGGCGGGATAGATGCGCTCGTAATTCACGGTGGCAGTCGCGCCCAGGCCAAGTGCAACCGCGCTGCACAGCTCGGCCAGGCGGCGTTCGATCAGACTTTGGATCTCCGGTTTGAACGTGCGCACGGTGCCGACCAGCACCGCCTTGCCCGGAATCACGCTCATCGCGTGCAAGTCGCCGGCCTGCATGGCGCACAGGCTGATCACGGCGCTCTCGATCGGCCGCACGTTGCGCGAAACAATGCTCTGCACGGCAGTGATGATGTGCGCCGCCACCAGCACCGGATCGATTGCCAGATAAGCGTGCGCGCCGTGGCCACCGCGCCCCGTGATCTCGATCGTGACGCGGTCCGCTGCCGCCATCATCGGCCCGGGGTTCAGGCCGACCGTTCCCGGCTTCATGGCCGGCCAGTTGTGCATCGCATAGATGGCCTCCACCGGAAAACGTTGGAACAGCCCATCCTCGATCATCTGTTTGGCGCCGGCGAATCCTTCCTCGCCCGGCTGGAACACCAGCACCGCCGTGCCATCGAAGTTGCGCGTCTCGGCAAGATAGCGCGCAGCGCCCACCAGCATCGCAGTGTGCCCGTCGTGGCCACAGCCGTGCATCATCCCGTGCCGCGAGGATTTCCACGAGAAATCGTTCTGCTCCACCATGGTGAGCGCATCCATGTCGGCGCGCAGCCCCACCATGCGGCCGCTTGAGGTGCGCTGGCCTTTGATGACCCCCACCACACCGGTCTTGCCGATACCGGCATGGACCTCATCGACTCCGCACAGTTTCAGCGCCTCCTTGACGCGCCCGGCCGTGTACACCTCCTCGAAGCCAAGTTCGGGATGCGCGTGCAGGTCGCGCCGCAGCGCCATCAGCTCGGGATGGAACTGCGCGATGTGCGCGAAGGCGCGGCCATTGACCTTCAGGCGCGGGGCAAGCATCAATGTCCCTTCGCGTCACCGAGGCGCAAGCGCGGATCCACGGCGAAGTACAGCAGGTCGACGATGAAATTGATGATGACGAAGATCAGCGCGATCAGGCACAGGTAAGCCGCCATCACCGGAATGTCGGCGAAGGTAACCGCCTGGATGAACAGCAAGCCCATGCCGGGCCACTGGAACACCGATTCGGTGATGATGGAAAAAGCAATCAACGTCCCGAGCTGCAGGCCGATGATGGTCATCACCGGCACAAGTGTGTTTTTCAACGCGTGGCCGAAATGAATAGCGCGATCCGGCAGCCCGCGGGCCCGCGCGAACTTGATGTAATCGGTGCGCAGCACTTCCAGCATTTCGGCGCGCACCAGCCGCATGATCAGCGTCAGCTGGAAGATGGCCAGGGTGACCGCTGGCAGCACGATGTGCTGCCATCCATCCGCCGTCAACAGTCCGGTGCTCCACCACCCCATCGGCGTGACACTGCCGCGGCCAAAGCTCGGAAACCATCCCAGCAGCACCGCGAAGACCAGGATCAACAGAATGCCGATGAGGAACGTCGGCAGAGAAACTCCCAACAGCGAAAAGGTGAGGAACACCTGGCTCATGAAGCTACCCCGGCGCAGCGCCGCATACACACCCATGGGAATTCCGAGCGCGATGGCGAGAACCCCCGCGACCAAGGACAGTTCGAGCGTGGCGGGGAAGCGCTCGCCGATCAAGCGGGACACTTTCGCGCCTTGGCGCAGGCTCAAGCCGAATTCACCTTGGGTGGCATTCACGAGGAAATGCCAGAACTGCACGAAGAAGGGTTGGTCCAGGCCAAGATCGGCACGCAGCTGCTCGATCTGGTCGGGCTTCGCGTCCTGGCCGAGCAGGAACACCACCGGATCTCCGACGTATTGGAACAGCATGAACGCGATGAAAGCCACTGCGACCATCACGATCACAGCCTGGAGCAGGCGGCGCAGGACGAAGGCGAACATCTTGGTGGACAGGCGAGCAAGGATGCTAGCAGAGCCAACGCTCGCGGCATGAAAAAAAGCCGCCCGAAGGCGGCTTTTCAAGTTTCTTCTTTGTCGCGAAGCCGGACTTGTGTCCGGCCTGCAATCAGAACGAGTGCTTCAGGCCCAGGTCGTAGCCAGTGGACGAAGCATTGGCTGCCGGGTTGCCGAACGCGCCGCCTTGCACCGGAGCAGCCGAGCCGCCGCTGTTCTTCACGCGGGCGTACGTGACGTACAGAGCCGTGCGCTTGGACAGGTTGTGGACATAGCCCAGGGCGAGCTTCTTGGCCGTCGGGTTGGCGGCGGTCAGGTCGTTCTTGTAGTTGGCATAGGACGCCTTGATGTCGCCTGCGCCAACCGGAACGATCGTGCCGATTTCCCAGCCCTTGCCGGTCACGACACCAGATTTGTCACGCTCGACGACAGCCATGACCTTGGCCATGCCGAAGTCCCACGAACCGCCGATGTTGCTTTCCTTGTAGTCGCCGGCAGCGTAGGACGTGCGGTCCCAAGCGCCTGCGATGTTGAAGGGACCCGACGCATAGCCCACGCGGATGCCACCGCCACGGCCGTCTTTGCTGGTGGTGCCGGGAGGCGTGCCCGCGTTGCTGGCGTTCTCGCCCAGCCAGTACTTCAGCTCGCCGTAAGCGCCGCCCATCGTCGGCAGGAAGTAGCCGATCGAGTTCGAGGCGCGGACTGACGTTTGCGAGTTGGCAAGCAGGCCGGTGCTGTTCAAGATCTGGTTGGTGCCGCTACCGCGGGTGCCGAACGGATCGAACGCGCTGATGCTGCGGAACGCCGGGGTGTAGTCACGGCCCAGGCGCACTTCGCCCCAGTTGCCCGACAGGCTCACAGTGGAACGGGCGTTGAACACCAGGCCCGTCGTGCCAACGAGCGCACCGGTGCTTTGGTTGTTCGTGTTGCTCGCACCACCCGTGCCGTCGTCGACTGCAACGTCGGCTTCCAGCCAGAACGAAGCTGCCATGCCGCCGCCCAGATCTTCCGTGCCACGCAGGCCGAAATTCGAACGGGTGTTCTGGCCCTGTACCATGCGCGTGCCGCTCGCGCCGCCGCTGTTCGACACGTGCTGGATGGCCGCGTCGACAACACCGAACAACGTGACAGACGATTGAGCAGAGGCTGTGCCGGCCGCAGCCAGAACAGCCAAAGCAATCAGTGACTTTTTCATGCAAGTTTCTCCAAGGTTAAACATAGGGCTCCGGTGCGAAGGGGTCACCAAATGCAGGCACTTTTGTGCTCCCGCCGGATCCCCGGGCCAACCTCCTTTTGGGAAGTTGTCCTTATTGCACCAGAGCGGGCTTTCTTGCGCAAAGTATTTAGCCTTTACCTAAGCGTTTCGTTGCACCCGGACAACATAGCGGAACGGCTCAGTGGAAGCGGCGCAACAAGGCTATTTCTTCCGTTTCGGATCGCGGAAAAAGCGACCTGAGCGCTGGACTTTTTCCGTCGGGCATGAGAAGCCTGCGGACCGTTAGACTTCTGGCATGGACCGCCTTCTCGGCGCCGCTGACAGCGCCTTAAAAACCCTTTTTTCCACTCAGCGCGCGGCAAAGCCGTGTCCGGTGATTCCAGGCGACGAGACCCGCCTGACCCCGGACGAAAGGCGGCACTCTGCCGCGCTGATGCGAGTCAATCACGTGGGGGAGGTCTGCGCCCAAGCGCTGTACACGGCGCAAGCGCTCGCTACTCGGGATCCGTTGCTGCGAAGGCAATTCGAGCAGGCTGCGGCCGAAGAAACCGACCATCTGGCCTGGACGGCAGACCGACTGGCCGAACTGGGCGACCGCCCCTCCTTGCTCAACCCGATCTGGTATGTGGGCGCCTTTGGCTTGGGCCTGCTGGCGGGCCGCCTGGGTGATCGTCTCAGCCTGGGATTCGTGGTCGAAACCGAGAAGCAAGTGGAAGCGCATCTGCAGGATCACCTCGATCGGCTGCCGCTGGGCGATCACGCCTCCAGGGCCATCGTCGCCCAGATGAAGAGCGATGAAGCCGCCCATGCCGCGCAGGCGTCTCAGGCTGGAGCCATAGAGTTGCCGGCACCCGCGAAGCACCTGATGCGCGCGGCTGCCAAGGTGATGACTACCACCGCGCATTACCTGTGAGACCAGCGCCGCATGGCGCATCCGCTAAGCCGGCAGCACCTCGAAGCTGGTGCTGATCGCCGCCATCTTGCCCAGCATGATGCTGGCCGAGCAGTACTTTTCGTGGCTCAACGCGACAGCACGCTCCACCGCGGCCGCTGGAATGTCGCGGCCGGTCACCGTGAAGTGCATGTGGATCTTGGTGAACACTTTCGGGTCAGTTTCGGCTCGCTCGGAGGTGAGCTTGACTGAGCATCCGCGCACCTCGTGCCGCCCTCTTTTGAGGATCAGGACGACGTCATAGGCGGTGCAGCCGCCGGTGCCCGCCAGCACTGTTTCCATCGGCCGGGGGGCGAAATTCTGGCCGCCGTTTTCAGGCTTGGCGGTGTCGGGCGCGCCATCCATGGCCAACACATGGCCGCTGCCCGTCTCGGCAATGAAGCCCATCCCTGAGCGGGCGCCCGTGGCGCCCGTCCAACTCACTGTGCATTCCATCTGCATCCTTAGCGCCACACTTGCGGCGTTCAAATCGGTTCGGTGCTGCGGCGCAGCAAAACAGGGGCTATACTGGTTTCACAGCATAGCGAATTCAGCATGCCCCCGATGCCGGCTGAGGCCTCATCGGTACGGTTGTCTCCTCCACCTCCCTTGGTGGATTTAGCCCTCGGGTCGCAAGGCTCGAGGGCTTTTTTCTGCCCGTGACCACCCGCTTATCATTCCCGGGACATGAAAAAGCAGCTGCAGCCGTCCGATTACCTGAAGAAGATTCTCACGGCTCGGGTCTATGACGTTGCCGTGGAGTCGGCATTGGAGCCGGCCAAGAGCCTCAGCCGGCGGCTGCATAACAAGGTTCTGCTCAAGCGCGAGGACCAACAGGCCGTGTTCAGCTTCAAGCTTCGCGGCGCGTACAACAAGATGGCGCACCTCACGGCCGAGCAGCTTCGCCGCGGCGTGATCAGCGCGTCGGCCGGCAATCACGCGCAGGGCGTCGCGATGTCCGCGCACCGGTTGGGCACGCGGGCTGTCATCGTGATGCCGGTGACCACGCCACAGGTCAAGATCGAAGCAGTGAAGGCGCTCGGCGGGGAAGTGGTGTTGTACGGCGAAAGCTATTCCGACGCCTACCAGCACGCGGTCGAGTTGGAGAAGGAGCAGGACCTGACCTTCGTGCATCCGTTCGACGATCCGGACGTGATCGCGGGCCAGGGCACCATTGCGATGGAGATCCTGCGGCAGCACCAAGGCCCGCTCGATGCCGTGTTCGTTGCGATCGGCGGCGGCGGCCTGATCGCCGGGGTGGCCAGCTACATCAAGGCGGTGCGCCCGGAGATCAAGGTGATCGGCGTGCAGATGAACGACTCCGACGCGATGATGCAATCGGTTGCCGCGAAAAAGCGGGTCACGCTCGGCGACGTGGGACTGTTCTCCGACGGCACCGCGGTGAAGCTGGTGGGCGAGGAGACCTTCCGCGTGGCGCGCGAATTGGTCGATGAATTCATGACCGTGGACACCGACGCGGTCTGCGCCGCGATCAAGGACGTGTTCATCGACACGCGCAGCATCGTCGAGCCGGCCGGCGCGCTCGCGGTGGCGGCGATCAAGCAATACGTTGCGGCGAACAAGACGCGCGGCGAAACCTATGCAGCAATCCTCTGCGGCGCGAACATGAATTTCGACCGGCTGCGCTTCGTCGCCGAGCGCGCCGAGGTGGGCGAAGAGCGCGAGGCGCTGTTCGCCGTCACCATCCCCGAGGAGCGCGGCAGCTTCCGGCGGTTTTGCGAGCTGATCGTGACGCTGCCCGGTGGCGGCCCGCGCAGCGTGACCGAGTTCAACTACCGCATCAGCGACGCCGCCCGGGCGCACGTGTTCGTCGGTCTCACGACGCACGGCAAGGGCGAGTCGGTCAAGATCGCGGCCAATTTCAGCCGTCACGGCTTCGAGGCGCTGGACCTCACGCACGACGAACTCGCGAAGGAACACATACGCCACATGGTCGGCGGGCATTCGTCACTGGCGCGCGACGAGCGGCTGCTGCGCTTCGTGTTCCCGGAGCGGCCCGGTGCGTTGATGAAATTCCTGTCGCACATGCGGCCCGGCTGGAACATCACCTTGTTCCATTACCGCAATCAGGGCGCCGATTACGGCCGCATCCTGGTGGGCTTGCAGGTGCCCAAGAGCGATCAGAAGGCATTCAAGGAATTCCTGGACGACCTGGCGTACCCCTGTGTGGACGAAACGGAAAATCCGGTGTACCGGCTGTTCCTGCGCACCTGACACCGCGTGCGCTTGCTGCGGCAGCTAACATGGCCCTGTGAATTTCCTGCACCCGTCCCTGAGGCTGCGCGTCAACGCCTGCCACTGGCCGGGCGTCGGCTGTGTGGTCGGTCTGGTGGCCTGCACGGCATTCGCGCTCGTCTCCGCGCTCTTGCCGGCAGGCGCTTACGCGCCGCTGGCCGCCGCAGTCGCTTGCACCATAGCGACCATCTTGCTCACCGGCGCATTACATGAAGACGCATTGGCGCGCTTCGTCCAAAGCCTGGAGCACACGCAAGCAGTTCCCCGACGGCCCGAACACGCTGCGTCGTTCAACAGTCACGGCGTCATCGCGATGTTGATGGCGCTGCTGTTGAAGATTGCGCTGTTGGCGGTACTCGCCGCCGATTCGCCGGCAGCCGTCCTCGCGGCGCTGTTCGCTGCACACGCAATCTCACGCTTCTGGCCGGTCGTGCTGATGCGCTTACTGGCTTACGTCGGCGATGAAGCTACGTACGATGGCCAGCGCTTCGCCAGTCCGTTGGACCCCAAGTCGCTCGCAATCGCGGCGCTGTGGTGCATCGTGCCGCTGGCTATCGCGTTGCTGGTGCAGCCGCCCCGATTTGCGATCATGGGCCTGGTGTTCAGCGGCATGGCAATGCTTGCGATGTACAAGCTGCTGGCCCGCCGCTTGAGCGGCTTCGACTCCGATGCGCTGGACGCCACGCAGCAAGTGTGCGAGATCGCGTTCTATCTGGGCGCCGCAGTCGCTCTCGGGATCGGATAGTGTTACTTGTGCAGCAGCGGCAGGTCCAGAGTGATCGTCGGGGCCGCATCCATGCTCGGGGCGAGCTCGGCGCGGCGCGCGTCCACTGACTTCAGGACCAGTCCTTCATCCACCGTGGCCCCCACGCGAAACGGCTTGGGTGGTTTGCCATCGACGGAAATCAGCGCCGCGCCGCTGTGCGCACGGCTCGCCACCACACCTACCAACGAAAAGCGGCTGGCGGCACTGGGCTGCGGGCTTGTGCCGACTGCCGGGCTGTAGCCCAAAAGGCGAGCCACTGCGGCGGGATCGACGGGCGCGGGGCTGCGCGCGGCGGGCGGCGCCGTCGCCACGCCGCTGGTGCCGCTGAGCTTCAGCCCCCAATAGGCAGCGCTGGCGGCGACCAGCGCCCAAATCGCGAAAGTCGAACCGGCCACAGCCCATCTGCTGCCTGAAGTGGTCACCATGCGGGGATTATCATTGATGCGATTTCCAATTCGAATGTCCCAATGAAGCATCGAGATTTCCGGCGCCTGCCCGCGCCGCTGCGCCGTGCCGCCCAGGCCGGCTTCACCCTGATCGAGTTGATGGTGGTGCTGGTCATCATCGGCGTGCTGGCTGCGCTGATCGTGCCCAACGTGCTCGATCGCGCAGAGGAAGCGCGCGCAACAGCCGCCAAGACCGACGTCAACAACCTGATGCAGGCGCTCAAGCTCTACAAGCTGGACAACCAGCGCTATCCCACTTCGGAGCAGGGCCTGCAGGCATTGATCACCAAGCCGTCCACGCCGCCGGTTCCGCCGAACTGGAAGCCCTATCTCGACAAGCTGCCCAACGATCCGTGGGGCCGCCCTTATCAATACCTCAATCCGGGCGTGCGGGGCGAGATCGACGTGATGTCGTTCGGCGCCGATGGCGAACCCGGCGGCGAGGGCAAGAATGCCGACATCGGCAGCTGGCAATGACGCCGTAGCTGCGCGCAGGCGCCGCGCGCGCGGCTTCACACTACTGGAACTGCTGGTGGTCGTGGCGATCATCGCCATCGCCACCGCAGGCGTGAGCTTCGCGTTGCGCGACTCGCAAGCGACACAGCTGGACCGCGAAGCGCAGCGGCTGGCGGCGCTGCTCGAATCGGCGCGCGCACAATCGCGCAGCAGCGGCGTGCCGGTGCGCTGGGTTCCGGTCGCGGGCGGATTCCGCTTCACCGGCCTGCCGCCCGACAGCCTGCCGGACCGCTGGTTATTCGAAACGACGCAGGTGCGCGGCAATGCGGCCTTGCAGCTCGGCCCTGAGCCCATCATCGGCAAGCAGGAAGTGGTGCTGGAATCGAGTGCCGCACCGGGCCGCAGCCTGCGCATCGCCACCGATGGCTTGCGCCCATTCGCCGTCACCAGCGAGGGCTCGTCGTGAGGGCTCGCGGCTTCACCCTGATCGAAGTGCTGGTCGCGCTGGCGATCGTCGCGATCGCGCTCGCAGCGGGCCTGCAGGCGACCACCGCGTTGACCACGAACGCGGTGCGCCAGACCAGCGTGCTGCTGGCCCACATCTGCGCCGAAAACGAATTGGTGAAGGCGCGCTTGTCGCGCCAGATGCCGGACATCGGCAATTCCACGGTCGATTGCCAGCAGGCCGAGCGCAGTTTCAGCGTCGCCGTCTCGGTGTTGCCCACGCCCAATCCAAGCTTTCGCCGCGTCGACGCCCAGGTGTTTGACGGCACTGCTCCAGTACTGCGGCTGTCCACCGTGGTCGGGAGATATTGATGAAGAGCACGCGCGCCAATCGCGGCTTCACGCTGGTGGAACTGCTGGTCGCCCTTTTCGCCATGGCGTTGCTGGCCGTGATGAGCTGGCGCGGGCTCGACGGGATGACGCGCGCGCAAGCGCAAACCGAAGCGCGCGCCGATGAGGTGCTGACCTTGCAAGTGGGGCTGTCGCAATGGTCCGCCGATCTCGACGCCGTGATGCAGCTGCCGCAAACGGCAGCGCTCGATTGGAACGGACGCGTGCTGCGGATGACCCGGCGCGGAACGGCGGCACCAGGCGACGGCATGCTCGTGGTGGCGTGGACGCGCCGCGTCGTGAACGGCCAGGGAACCTGGTTGCGCTGGCAATCGCCGCAAGTGACCACGCGCGGCGAGCTCGAAGCCCAATGGCAGCGCGCCGACCTGTGGTCGCAAAATCCCGGCGACGAGGAAAAACGCGGCGAAGTGGCCGTGACGCCGCTGGAGGACTGGCGCATTTTCTATTTTCGCGAGAACGCATGGACGAATCCGCAGTCGAGCGACGCGAGCAGCGCTGCGACTACGCCACCCGCCGTGGTGCAGGGCTCGCCCAATGCGCCGGGAACACCGGTGCTGCCCGACGGCGTCCGGCTCGTACTGACGTTGCCGCCGGGGCAGGCCATCAGCGGCACGTTGACGCGCGATTGGGTGCGTCCGACCCTGGCGGCGAATAAGTCATGAGTGCGCGTCGGCGAATTCGTCAGCGCCAACGTGGCGCGGCATTGCTGATGGCCATGCTCACGGTTGCGCTGGTGGCGACCTTCGCGGCCGCGTCGCTGTGGCAGCAGTGGCGCAGCATCGAAGTCGAAGGCGCCGAGCGCGCGCGGGTCCAATCGGAGTGGATCCTCACGGGCGCACTGGACTGGGCGCGGCTGTTGTTGCGCGAAGACGCGAGAGCCGGCGGCCCCGATCACCTCGGTGAACCATGGGCAGTCCCTTTGCAGGAAGCGAGGCTGTCGAGTTTTCTGGCCGCTGACAACAGCAACGTGAGCACCGACGCGCAGTCCGAAGTGCTGGATGCTTTCCTGTCCGGGCAAATCACCGATTTGCAGTCATTGCTCAATGTGACCAACCTGGTCGGCGTGAACGGCAAGATCTCGGAGCCGGACTTCGATAGTTTTGCGCGCCTGTTCGAGTTGCTTCAACTGCCATCCGGCGAGCTCGAGCAACTCTCCGAAAACCTGCTGCTGGCCAGCGCCCCGGGCGAGGGGAATCGGCCGCTGCTGCCGCAACACCTCGATCAGCTCGTGTGGCTGGGTCTCTCGCCCACGACGATATCTGCGCTGCGACCGTACGTCACCGTGTTGCCGGCCCACACGCCGGTCAACATCAATACGGCGAACGCCGAAGTGATCTATGCCGCGGCGCCGGATTTGAGCATGGCCGAGGCGCAGCATCTGGTGGCGGAGCGCGACGCATTGCCGTTTCGCAGCTTGGCAGATGCGAGCCGCCTTCTCAGCAAGCGCTTGCCGGAAGGCCAAGGTCTTGGCGTCGCTTCGACTTTCTTCGAAGTTCGCGCCCGGCTGCGCCTGGATCAGCTGGTGGTGGAAGAGCGCTCGGTCATCCAACGCTCTGGTCTGGACGTGAAGGTGCTGCAGCGCGAGCGCGGACCCGCGGGTCCACCACCCGCGCAGACCGCCTCCAACCGTTAGCCGCGCGATGTTCCTACAATCGAACGACTCATGAGCGCCCTCGTCGTCCTGCTTCCGCCCCACGCCGTGACAGGCTCGGCCGAATTCGAGTATGCCCTCACCAACGACGGCAGCACCGTCGTGACCCATGGCGCCGCCCAGGCGGCGCTGCTGCCGGCGCCTGCGCGCGCGGGTTTCGAAGTGGTGGCCGTCGTGCCGGCCGCGTTGTTGTCATGGCACCGGGTCGAACTGCCTCAAGGCACCACGGCCAAGTCGCCGCGCTTGCGTGCCGTGCTGGAAGGCTTGCTGGAAGACCAGTTGCTCGACGAACCCGAGACACTGCATTTCGCGCTGCAACCAGACAACCGCTCCGGCGGTCCGTTGTGGGTTGCGACATGTGACCGGGCCTGGTTGCGCAGCGCCGTGCAAGTGCTGGAAGCAGCCGGACGCCCGGCCACGCGCATCGTGCCGGAGTTCGCGCCCGAAGGCGTCCCCACGCTCTTTGCGATCGGCAATCCGCAGCAGCCTTTGCTCGTGCTCGCGGGAATCGACGGTGTGACCACGCTTCCGCTCACGGCTCACGCGTTGCCGCTGCTTCCTTCGTTGCCCGAGGAGACGCCTTGCGTCGCGGAACCCGCGGTGGCGCAGTTGGCCGAACAGGTGCTCCATCATCCGCCCGTGCTGCAACATCCCGCCGAGCGCTGGCTGCGCTCCGCGCGCTCCGCGTGGGACCTGGCGCAGTTCGACTTCTCCAGCTCCGGTCGCGCGCGCACGCTCAAGAAATTGGCGACGACATGGTCCGACCTGCTGGCAGCGCCGCAGTGGCGGCCCGCCCGCTGGGCCGCGTTGCTGCTCGTCGCAATCAATCTGGTGGGACTGAATGCGTGGGCGTGGCGTGAGCGCTCGGCGCTTCAGGAAAAGCGCGAGGCGGTGCGCAGCACGCTGACGCAAACTTTCCCCAACGTGAAGGTCGTGGTAGACGCGCCGGCGCAAATGGAAAAGGAAGTGGCCGCGCTGCGGCAAGTCACCGGCGCGTCGTCGGGGCGAGATCTTGAACCGATGCTGGGCGCGCTGAGCTCTGCGGCACCGTCGCAACATGGTGTCAGCGCCATCGATTTCGCCAATGGGGAATTGCGGATCAAAGGCCTGGCCATGCAGCCGCCGGAGCTTCAATCCATCACGGGCGCGCTGCGCAGCCAAGGCTATTCAGCCACGCAGCAAGGCGACGCGCTGGCCGTTACCACGGAGACGTTGCCATGAACCAGGCATCGCTGCTTCGTGTCCGCTGGGAAGCATTGGCGCCCCGCGAGAAGACATGGATTGGGGGCGCCGCCATCGCGGTCGTGCTGGCGCTCGTGTGGCTGGCGCTGGTCGGCCCGGCGCTCGCCACATTGCGCAGCGCGCCGCAACAGCACCGCGTTCTCGACGCACAGTTGCAGCGGGTGCGTGGCTTGCAATTGCAGGCGCAATCGCTGCAATCGCAACCGAAGCTCAACCATGATGAAGCAGTGCGCCAGCTCGAATCGTCCGTGAAGGATCGATTGGGCGGCTCCGCGCGAGTGGTGGCCGCAGGCGATCGGGCCACCGTCACGCTGTCCAGCGCGTCGCCGCTTGCGCTGGCGCAGTGGTTGACCCAGGCCCGCGTCGATGCGCGCGCCTTGCCTAACGAAGCTCATCTCCATCGCAACGCCGGCGGGCTATGGGAGGGCACACTGGTGCTGACCCTGCCGCCGCGCTGATCCGGTGCGCGCACGTATCGTGGCAGCGCCGGCACCCTTGATCCCGCCGCGCGGCTCGTGGGCGTGGGCCCTCGCCGGGGCAGCGCTGGGATTGGTCTGTGCGTTGGCTTTGTTCGCACCGGCGCGCTGGTTGACCGTCCCGATCGAACGGGCTGCGCATGGCCGATTGCTTCTGGGCGAACCGCGCGGCACCGTTTGGACCGGATCGGCGGAATTGATATTCACCGGCGGCGAGGGCAGCAAGGACGCGGCCGCGCTGCCCACTCGAGTCGAATGGCGCATCAGGCCGCGCTGGAATGGATTCGTCGCCCAGCTCAACAGTCCGTGTTGCACGGAAGTGCCGCTGCGATTGCGCGTACTGCCGAGGTGGAGCGGTGCGCGCGTGGCCGTCGCCGACGGCCGCAGCCGTTGGCCGGCCGGCATTCTGGTCGGGCTGGGGACGCCGTGGAACACGCTGCAAATCGATGGCGAACTGCTGCTGGCAACCGAAGGGCTTTCAGTAGAATGGGTCGCAGGCCGGCTGGCCATCGCCGGACGGGCCGAACTCACGGCGCAGCGAATGTCGTCGCGCCTGTCCACCTTGAGGCCCATGGGCAGCTATCGCATCACTCTCAGCGGCGGCGAAACGCCGGCGCTGCAACTGCAGACGCTGGAAGGAAGCCTCCAGCTGACGGGAAGCGGGCGCTGGGTGGGCTCGCGCTTGCATTTTTCAGGGATCGCCAGCGCGGCGCCGGATCGCGAAACAGCGTTGTCCAACCTGCTGAACATCATCGGACGGCGCAACGGCGCGCGGTCCATCATCACGATTGGATAGGATGAACACTCCACCTCGCTCTCATCGATTGGCGGCATGGTGCGTGGCGTGCCTCTTGGCGGCCGCGCCCGGCGTGTCCCTGGCCCAGCGCTCCAGGGAACCGGTGACGCTGAATTTCGTGAATGCGGATATCGAGGCGGTGGCGCGCACCATGGCGGCCATCATCGGCCGCAACATCGTGGTCGACCCACGCGTCAAAGGCACCATCAATCTGAGCACCGACCGGCCGGTGTCGCCCCAAGTGGCCTATAACCAGTTCCTGTCGGCGGTGCGGCTGTCGGGGTTCACGGTGGTTGAATCGGGTGGCTTGCTCAAACTGGTGCCCGAAGCCGACGCGAAGCTGCAAACCGGCTCGGTGTCCGTAGGCCGTGCGGCCCCCGGCAACCAGATCACGACGCAGATCTTCCGCCTGAACTTCGAGCCGGCCGCCAACCTGGTGCCGATCCTGCGGCCGCTGATCAGCCCCAACAACACGATCAACGTGGACACCGGCAACAATTCGCTGGTCATCACCGACTACGCGGACAACCTGCAGCGCATAGCCCGCATCATCTCGGCACTGGATGTGTCCAACGCGACCGACGTCGACGTGGTCCCGCTGCACAACGCGCTCGCCTCGGATCTTGCGCCGGTGGTGCAGCGACTGGTCGACTCGAGCAGCGGCCCCGCACCGGGCGTGCCGGGACAGCCGCCGGTGCAAGGGCAGATCGACGCCTCGTTCCGCACCACGGTGATCCCCGAAGTGCGCAGCAACAGCTTGTTGATACGCGCCGGCAATCCGGCGCGGCTGAACCTGGTGCGTTCACTCATCGCACGCCTGGACCAGCCGGGCGCGCAGAGCGCCACCGGCAATATCTACGTGGTGTACCTGAAGAACGCCGAGGCTACGCGGCTCGCCGTCACCTTGCGAGCGGCGATGGCTGCAACCGCAACCAGCGCTGGCACGCCGACAGGCGCCGGTGCAGGAGGCACCACGGCCGCAAACATCGCACCAAGCGCACCGGCTGCCGCTCCCGCCGCCGCGGGCGGGACAACCACCGGTGCCAGCGCGCAGTCGACCGCGCCCACCCAGCCGGCAGCCCAGCCTTCCACGGGCGGCCAGATCCAGGCCGACCCCGCCACGAATGCGCTGATCATCACGGCGGCGGAGCCGCAGTATCGCCAGATTCGCGCGGTGATCGACCAGCTGGACTCTCGCCGTGCGCAGGTCTACGTCGAAGGGCTGGTGGCGGAAGTCGACGCGAACAAAGCGGCGCAGTTCGGCATCCAGTGGCAGACGCCGCTGAACAACACGAACAGCGGCACGGTGGGCGTGATCGGCACCAATTTCAACTTGGGCAACGGCAGCAATCCGTCCATCATCAACCTGGCCACGCAAAACGGCACGGTCGGCAGTGTCCCGCCTGCCGGCGGCATCAATTTCGGCACGGTGAGCAAGATTGCCGGGCGCTTCGTCCTTTCGTCCATCGCCAACTTTCTTCAGAGCACCGGGGACGGCAACGTGCTGTCCACGCCCAACCTGCTGACGCTGGACAACGAAGAAGCGAAGATTGTGGTCGGCCAGAACGTGCCCTTCGTCACCGGGCAGTTCACCAACACGGGCGCTACCAATGGATCGGTCAATCCGTTCCAGACCATCGAGCGAAAGGACGTGGGCCTCACGTTGCGGGTGCGGCCGCAGATCAGCGAGAACGGTACGGTGAGGCTGCAGATCTTCCAGGAAGTGTCCAGCGTGGACCCGGCATCCGTCAATTCACCAAGCGGCCTGACCACCAACAAGAGCTCGATCGAATCGAATGTGCTGGTCGACGACGGCTCGATCGTCGTGTTGGGCGGCCTGCTGAAGGACTCTTTCACCGACAGCGAGCAGAAGGTGCCCGGGCTCGGGGACGTGCCGATTCTCGGCAACCTGTTCAAGAGCACGCAGCGCAGCCGCGTGAAGACGAACCTGATGGTGTTCCTGCGGCCGGTCGTGGTGCGCGATGCGGCGCAGAGCGACGCGTTGTCGCTCGATCGTTATGACCTGATGCGCGGCAAGCAGGAAACGTCGCAGCCCGCCCCCAGCGTCGTGACGCCGGTCAACGCCGGGCCGGTGATGCCGCCCGCCGCGCATCCCGAGCCGGCCCCCGGCTCGCGACCGGTGCCATTGCCGCTGGTTCCGTAGCGGAGGTGGCGATGCGGTATCCGCTGCCTTACGCGTTCGCGCGCGGCAATCAATTGCTGCTGGAAGACGACGGCCAGGAGCTGACGCTGTGGCATGCCGCCGCGCCCGTCACGGCCGCATTCACGGAAGTGATCCGCAAGTTCGGCGTGCTGCACCTGCAGCAGACCGAACCCGCGGCCCTGGCACAACGCATCAGCGCCGCGTATGCGCAAGGCGAATCGAGCGCGGCCACCGTGGTCAGCGAAGTGCAAAACGACGCCGATCTCTCGCGCATGATGCAGGAGCTACCCGCGGTGGAAGACCTGCTGGAAACCAGCGACGACGCGCCGATCATTCGCATGCTCAACGCGCTGCTCACGCAGGCCGCGCGCGACGGCGCCAGCGATATTCACATCGAGCCCTATGAACGGCATTCGAGCGTGCGTTTCCGCGTCGACGGCACGCTGCGCGAGGTGGTGCAGCCCAATCGCGCGCTGCACGCCGCGCTGATCTCACGCCTGAAGATCATGGCCGAACTCGATATCGCGGAGAAGCGCTTGCCCCAGGATGGCCGCATTTCACTGCGCATCGGCACGCGCGCGGTGGATGTCCGCGTGTCCACGCTGCCCAGCGCGCACGGCGAGCGCGCCGTGCTGCGCTTGCTGGACAAGAGCGAGAGCAAGCTGAGCCTGGAATCGGTGGGCATGACCGGCGAAACCTTGCGGCGGTTTCTCGATCTGATCACCCAGCCGCACGGAATCATCCTGGTGACCGGCCCCACCGGCTCGGGCAAGACCACCACGCTGTACGCGGCGCTGCAACGCCTGGACGCGGGCCGCAGCAACATCATGACGGTGGAAGACCCGATCGAATATGAGCTGCCCGGGATCGGACAAACGCAGGTCAACGCCAAGATCGATCTCGATTTCGCGAAGGCGCTGCGCGCGATCCTGCGGCAAGATCCTGACATCATCATGATCGGAGAGATTCGCGACTACGAAACGGCGCAGATCGCAATCCAGGCCTCGCTCACAGGACACTTGGTGCTCGCGACGCTGCACACGAACGACGCGGCCAGTGCCGTCAACCGGCTGATCGACATGGGCGTCGAGCCGTTCTTGCTCAGTTCGTCCCTATTGGGCGTGCTGGCGCAGCGGCTGGTACGCAAGCTGTGCGTGCATTGCCACGGGCCGGGCTGCGCGCAGTGCGGCCACACCGGCTACCAGGGGCGCACGGGCATTTTCGAGCTGATGGTGGCCGATGAGAACATACGCGCGCAGATTCACAATCGCGTCTCGGAGGCCGAGATCCGCGAGGCCGCGCTGAAGGCCGGCATGACCTTGATGCGTGACGACGGAGAACGCCTGGTGCGTGAGCGTGTCACCTCGCGCGAAGAGCTGGTGCGGGTGACCCGGGAGTAGCGCCCGAGGGCGCCGCGCTACTGCTCGGTCACCGTGTTGTTGGTGCCCGTGTTCGTGATGGTGGTGTGACTGGAATAGCCGATCGGGATACGCAGCGTGATGTTGCTTCCGCTCATGTTGATCACCGGCACCGCCGCGCTGCTATCCTTGATTGTGATGACCGCATTGGCGCCCGCGACAGTCAGCCGGTCGACATGGTCCCCGGCCCCGATGCTCACCGTGGCGTTGGCGCCATCGATGGTGACGATGGGCACCGTCACCGTCGTGCCGAGCGCAACCGAATTGTTCACGCCCGTGATTTCGATGTCACGAATCAAAGCCAGGTTCTCGACGATCAGGCTGTTGTTCGCGCCCGTGATGATCACGTGAGTGACGGTGTTTGCCGTGGCAATCGTGACCACGTTGCTGGCGCTGGGAATGTCGACGGCGTATTCGTCCGCGCGATCGATCCTGATCGTTTCGTTGCCCTGCGCGAATGTGATCGGGTTGGTGGAAGTATTGGTGCCGCCGCCGCCGCCGCCGCAACCGAACAGTAAGGACAAGAGCAGGAGCGCGAAAAAATTCTTCATGGTTCGGTCCAGGTGTGGGTTCGGGACGTGAAGCTCACGTCGCGGTGAGTGCGGGGACCCGCCGATATTACACAGACGAGCTGGAAGTTACCAGTTCACACGTTGCGGATTGGGCACGCGGGTATTACCTAGTCGCGCGCAACCGCGCCAACTCGGCGACTGCGCCGCTCACGCGCGCTCAGGTGCGTGTGGTTTGCCCGGCAATTCGACAGGGACGGTGCGCCGGCCCGGCTCGTCCTCGGGCGGGGGCGCCTTGGGCTTGGGATCACCCGGCTGCGGCTCGGGATTGTTCACCGGAGGCACCGATTCGGGTGCGGGTATTTCGGGCATGGCATTGCCTGGGGATATGCGATCTTTATTTTCGCCAAGGCGGCAAGCCCCCGGCGTTGGGCACCGCGCGCGAGTTGGTGTCAGCCCAAGTCCTACTCGCGCGCGACGCACTACGCTGCGGCGTGACGCAGCACCGGCCGGCGAGCGCCGCTGGACGCAAGGTGCTGTTTCCACGCCTCGATGGCGACCGAGATCGACGCAATGGCCCAGAACACCGGATACTCATAGCCGCCTGTGTTCCAGGTCCAGCCAAAGCCCTTCACTACCTGCAGTGCGTACACAGCCATGCCAAGCACGACGGCGGCGCCGACTGCCGCATAGCGCGTGCACAGGCCGAGCACCAGCGCCACGCCCACCGAGAACTCGGCCGCTGCTGCCAACAGCACCCAGGCTTCCGCGGGATGAAAGCCCGCCTTCGCGAAAAACCCCACCGTGCCGGCCGACAGCGCGCCCGCCGCGAACTTGCCCGCGATGTGCGGGAACATGAAAGCGCCGCAGATGATGCGCAGCAGGTTGAAGCCATTGCTCAAGTCGAAATTGCTCGGCTTGATCTTGAAATCGTCTTTCGTCAAAAACATGATTCACTCCTTGTTGGTGACGTCATGGTCGCCGCGGAGTGGGTCCTCTCCGTTGACGAAAATCAAACGGTCTCCCTTGAGAGAATTGACCAAAGTCAAGGACTCGCGGGCGTCTTCACCGGGATCGCGGCCTTGCGCGCTGGACATAGTGCCTACGGCGAAGGAATCGAAATCTACTCCACGTTCACACTGAAGTTCGCATCGAAAGACGCGTTTTCGTTGATGCCGTCGCGAGCGTAGCCGCGCGGATTGCAGACAACGCGAGTGCCATTCATCATGTAGTCGAAGCTGTCGTGCGTGTGCCCGTGCACCCACAATTGCGCGCGAGCGCCATCGAGCAGGTAATGCGCGTTGGAAACGAAGCAGGCGTTCAGCGGCGAACCGGCAAAACGTGGATGAATGCTGCGCGGCGAAGGCGCGTGATGCGTGATCACGACGGTGGGTCCATCGTGCGCTTGCGCCAGCTTGTCCGCCAGCCACGCCGCATCGCGCGCGAACGCCGCCGCGCAGTGAGAGGGCGTGAACAGCTCGGTCATGGTCTCGTCGACATGGATTCGCTGGAAATCGCGCATCAGGCGAAGCGCTGTCGCGACCGCAGCTGCGCGCCCCTCGCCTTCGCCGTCGAGCAGGAAGTCGCTCCATAAGGTAACGCCGAGGAAGCGGACGCGCCCGATGCGCACCTCGTCGCGGTCGAGCACATGCACGTGACTTCCCTCGCACAGTTGCCGCAGCCGCCGCAGGTTGCCCGGAATGCTGCCGCCGTAGTACTCGTGATTGCCGGGCACATACAGCACGGGCCGCTCAATGCGGCTCGCCCATTCGAAGGCTTGGTCGGGACGCGCGATGTCGCCCGCCAGGACCACCACGTCGGCGTCCGTCGCGGGCGGTGGCAAGCCGGCTTGGCTGAGATGAAGGTCCGACAGGATGTTGAGTTTCATGCCGGCGATTGCGCGCATATCACGCCGTGAGTATATTGGCCCGATGCCGGTTGACATCCATCGCGCCATCGTCGAGCAGGCGCACGAGGGCATCATCTTCATCGATTGCGACAACCTGGTGCGGCTGTGGAACGGCGGCGCCGAAAAGCTGTTCGGCTACAGCGCCGGTGAAGTGCTGGGGCGCAGCATCGACGTCATCATTCCGGAACGATTCAGGCAAGGCCATGCGGACGGGTTTCAGCGTGCCGTGAGCGCTGGGCAGACTCGACTGGGCGGGCGCGTCATGACCACTCGAGCTACCCACAAATCAGGCGACAAGATCTACGTCGACCTGAGTTTCGGCCTGATCAAGGATGGCGATGTGGTGCTGGGCGCCTTTGCGGTCGCTCGAGATTGCACGGCGCGCTTTCTCCAGGAGGCGGCGCGCCGCGCGCAAGGATCCGGCGCAGCATAGTCGCAGTCCGGGCCGATGCAATAATCCTCGCTTCGCAGCACCGAGGCGTCCCGTCAAATGGCAAAGAACAAGATCAGCGAACCCAAGATCATCCGGCCCGACGACATCGATCCGCATCACGGCTGGGACCGGCCGCTGCAAGCGCCGGGACACATGCAGGTGGATTTCGAAGAGCGCGTGAATTTCCGCCGCCTGCACGACTATCGCCTGGCCCGCACGCGCGCGGCGCTTGCGAATTCCGGATTGGGTGCGCTGCTGTGTTTCGATCAGCACAACATCCGCTACACCACCAGCACCGTGATCGGAGAGTGGGCGCGCGACAAGCTCACGCGCTATTCGCTGCTGACCGGCAACGGCGATCCCTACATCTGGGACTTCGGCTCGGCGGCCAAACACCACAGGCTGTATGCGCCCTGGTTATGCAAGGACCACTGCAAGGCCGGCTTGCTGGGATTGCGCGGCGCCGTGGGCGGCGACGGCAAGCTGTTTCGCGCGGCGGCCAAGGAGATCAAGGCGCTGCTCGAGGAAGAAGGCGTGGCTGACATGCCGCTGGGCGTGGACGTGGTCGAAGTGCCGATGATGCTGGAGCTGCAGAAACTCGGTATCGACGTGCGCGACGCGCAGCAGACGATGCTGCAAGCGCGCGAGATCAAGAATATCGACGAGCTCATGCTGCTGAACATGGCCGCCGCCATGGTCGACGGCGTCTATCACGACATCGCCGCGGCGCTCAAGCCGGGCGCCAAGGAAAGCGACATCGTCGCCATCGCCACGTTGCGGCTGTACCAGATGGGATCGGACAGCGTCGAAGCCATCAACGCGATCTCCGGCGAGCGTTGCAGCCCGCATCCGCACAACTTCACCGACCGCATCATCCGTCCCGGCGACCAGGCGTTTTTCGACGTCATCCACTCGTACATGGGCTACAAGACCTGCTACTACCGCACGTTCAGCGTCGGCAAGGCCACCGCGCCGCAACTGGATGCGTACCGCAGGGCACGCGAGTGGATGGACCGCGCGATCGACCTGCTCAAACCGGGCGTGTCCTCCGATGTGGTGGCGAATTCGTTTCCGGCGTCCACGGAGATCGGCTTCCCCACCGAGATGGAGGCGTTCGGCTTGAACTTCTGCCACGGCCTGGGATTGGGCCTGCACGAGCGGCCGCTGATTTCGCGCCTGAGTTCCATCGAGGAGCCGATCGAACTGAAGGTCGGCATGGTGTTCGCCGTCGAAACCTACTGCCCCGCGAGCGACGGCGTTTCGGCCGCGCGCATCGAAGAGGAAGTGATCCTGACGCCCACCGGCCCGAAAGTGATCTCGCTTTATCCGGCGCAGGAATTGCCCATCGCCAATCCGTACTAGATTTCGAGCCTGGAGACGCGCATGGCTGACAAGAACACGAAAGTCGGTTGGATCGGCATCGGTCGCATGGGTTACGCGATGGCCGAGCGCCTGGTCAATGGCGGCGCCGACCTCACTATTTGGAATCGCACACGCTCCAAGGCCGAGCCCTTGGCTGGCCTGGGCGCGAAGATCGCCGGAAAGCTGGTGGACCTTGCCGCTTGCGATGTGGTGTTCGTGATGGTCGCCACCGTGGACGATGTCGCCGAAGTCGTGAATGGCCCGCAAGGCTTGCTCTCAGGAAAGCAGACACCGAAACTGGTGGTCGAGTGTTCGTCGATTTCGCTGGAAGGATCAGCCGAGCTGCGGGCGAAGCTCGCGGCACGTGGTGCACAGATGCTGGCGGCGCCTGTGTCGGGCAATCCGAAAGTCATCCAGGCGGGCCGCCTGTCATTCGTGTGTTCCGGCCCGCGCGCGGCATTCGATGCCGCGCTTCCGTTCATGCGCATGATCGGCCCGGGCGTGAGCTACGTGGGCGAAGGCGAGCTGTCGCGCATCGTCAAGATATGTCATAACGTTTTTCTCGGCGTCGTCACGCAATCGCTTTCCGAAATCACCGTGCTGGCGCAAAAAGCCGGCGTGCCGCGCCACGCGTTCCTCGATTTCATCAACCAGAGCGTGATGGGTTCCACGTTCTCCAGATACAAGACGCCCGCGCTGGTCAACCTGGACTTCAAGGTCACGCTGCCGCCCAAGCTGCTGCGCAAGGACCTGGACCTGGGCCTGGACGCCGCCCGGAAATTCGAAGTACCGATGCCGCTTTGCTCGATCACACGCGACCTGGTGCAGGCCCTCATCGGCCAGGGCATGGACGACGAGGATTTCGCGAAACTGCTCGTGCTGCAGGCGATGGCCTCGGGACTGGCGCTGTCACCGGAAAACGTTCCGGTTACTGATGGGCTGAGCTGATCGCAAGGTTCACTTCGCGCACTGACATCGGAGCTTGCGCAATTACTTGGCGGTGAGGGCCAGTTTCAGCGGCACGGGTTTTCCAACTTCTGAAATGCCCTTTTCGGGCGTTGCCGCAACTGCGCGCGTCGAGTCGACGCCAGCTTCCTTCAGGGCCGCAATGATGGCGTCGGCCCGTTGCGCACCCAATTGCGTGAGCGCATCAGCGCCCACCGGTTGGTTCTCGTTCAGGCGTTCCAACAGGTGCTTGTAGAAAGCGCCGGCGTCTGCCACCTGCGGCTCGCCCTGGATCATCTTGCCCACCCGTTGCCAGATCGGCAGTTGCGACTGCGCCGATTCAGCCTTGGCAGCTGGCCGGCTTGCTCCGTCAGCAGCGGCTGTAGCGACCGCCGATTCCGCTGCTTTCTTTTCCTTGTCGAGCTGAGCGTCCCCAAAACGCGCGACATACAGTTCGCGCACTGCGCTGCGCACCGACCGGTTGCCGAGATCCACGGGTCCCGGCTCCTCGCCCGCTTCGATCTTCATGCCCGCGCGCCGCGCGATTTCCGCGCGCACCGCGCGCGCCCGCAGCGCAGTCCCGTCGGCGGCCTCGCTGTAACCTCCGGGCACCGAGAGTTTGAGCTGGGGGCGCTTGCCGAGCAATTGCGCAACCTGCTTGAGCTTTTCGCGTTCGGGCGGCAACAGCTTCGCGCTGCCGGCATCGAAGTCGATCGCCTCCAGCTTCTCGCCTCCCACGCCCAGCATGCCGCCGATCGCGCGGAAGGGCGCGGTAACGATCTTCGTGAGCAAGGTGCCGATGGCTTTCCAGATCACCGCGCCATAGCTGAACTGCGGATCGTCGATGTTGCCCGAGACCGGCAGGCCGAGGTCGATGCGGCCATCGCTGTCCTTCAAGATCGCGATCGCCAGTTCCAGCGGCAGCTTGAGTGCATCGGGGCTTTCGACCCGCTCGCCCAACGTGAGCTTGTCGATGATGATCTGGTTCGCGCCTTCGAGCTGGCTGCCGCGCACCTTGTATTGCAGGTCGAGCGACATCTTGCCTTCGGCGATGCGATAGCCGGCGAACTTCATCGCGTACGGCGAGGCCGACACCATGTCGATGTTCTTGAACACGACGTTCACGTCGGTGTTGTCGCGAGGCTTGAATGGATTGAGCTCACCGCGGATACGGGCCGAGCCGAACTCGTCGACCCGCCCATCGAGCTCGATCTGGCTGCGTGTCTGGCCGCTGGACGACAAGCCATTGACAACACCGCTGAGCTCGTAGATCTTGGCCGCGAATTGCGGCCGCAAGCTGAGGTCGCTGAAGTCCAGCTTGGCGTTCTCAAGACGCACGCGCCGGATGCGCACTGGAAACGGATCACCCGAAATATTCGCCGCGCTCGCCGCCGGCGCTGCAGGCTTTTCCACCGCAGGCATCGGCTTCGCCCCGGCCGGCTTCACTACAGAAACGGGCTGCACCAGGAGGCGTGTCGCATTGAAGCTGCGGTCATTCTCGATGATCAACTTGGCGCCGGCTTGCACCACGCGCAGTTCCGGGATGTCCAGCCGATTGGGGCCGAAGCTCGCTGTGAGGTTGTCCGCGGCCACGTTCTTCCACGTCGCGAACGGGTCTCCGTTGTCTTCATTGAGCATCAGCCCGGCTATGCCGAATGCTCCGACGTAACGCAGTTTCGGATTCGCCGCTTTGCCGTCACCGGTGCTGATGCGCCCTTTCGCCGATACATTGCCGGCGGCGATTTTCAGTTTGAGGTGCTGTGCCAGCAAGGGCTGCAAAGGCGCGAGCGCAAGTCGCTGCACCTGCACGTCGGCTTGCACTGCGCCCTTGCCCGGAACCACGCTGCCGCGCGCCGACAATTCGCCGCCTTCGCGCACACTCAGGGCCGCGCTGAATTTCACCGGCTGCGTGAGGTCGGTTCCGGCATCTTCGAGCTTGAGCGCGATATTGCCGACATGCACCGCGATGCCGCTGCCTTGGTCTTGCACCAGCGCACCGAACTTGCTCAGCTCGACGAGCTTCGCCGATGCGATCCAAGACGACGCCGGCGCCGACGACGCAGGTTCAGGAGTTCCCGAGGCAGCCGCGGCCATCTTGGGCATCATCGCCATCACGTTGAGCTTGCCTTCACGATCGCTGACCAGTTGCAGTTCACCTCCGGTGGCATACAGGCGCGCAACGCCGGCGCGATGCGCGCCCAAGTCGAGCACGCCTTCGGTGAAGCCGAGCTCGGCCACCTTGACAGGCGTTTGCCCGCCGCTGGCCAACGCCAGGTTGGCCGCCGAAAATCCGACACCGTCGAGCTTCGTCTGTAACTGCGCGCCCGATTGCTGCGCCGCCAGTTGCAGCTGAAGGCGAACCTTGTCGGCACTCACGCGCAGAGGCGGTGTGACCGTTTCGTCGACCGCGCTGACCGCCAGCTGATCGAACAGCACCTGCTTGATGCCCAGCTTCCAGTCATTGACGGCCACGGCCGCGCCCGGCTTCGCTGCGGCGGGACCGGCTGCAGCGATCATGAGGTTTGCCAGGTCCAGTTCGCCTTTCGGATCGCGCCTCACCTCGAGCTTGCCGCCGTCGGCGCGCACCTCACCGACGGTGGCCTCACGATGCACCAGGTCGGCATTGATGTCGTTGATGTCCAGCCGGGTGAGCGTGGCGAACGAGTCGGTGCCGCCTTCGCGAGCCAGGCCGAGGTCGCGCAGCGCGACGCGCGCGCCGAGCAGGTTCGCCTCGAACTTGCCATCCGCATACGCGAAGCTGTAGGGCACGGTTGCGGAAAGCCGGCCGGCCGCCACCCGGGCGCGCGTGTATGACTTCAAGTACACCGCCGAATCCGGCAGCGAGGCGTTTTCCAGGACCAGCTCGCCGCTGCCACGAATCGGATTCACCGACGCGCTGCCCTTCCAGTGCAGCTTGCCGCCGCTTGCCGATTGCACGCTGAACGTGTACGCGTCCTTCTGGTCCGGCAAGGTACTGAAATGGCTCACGGCGAAATCAATTGGCGAGAAGACATTGCTGTACCCGGCGCGCCGATCGCGCATGTCGAGCTTGCCCTGCTCCAGCGCGAATTGCTCGATGATCAAGCGCGGCAACGCGGTATCGGTTGACTCTTCGTGCGGCCGGCGCTCGAACGTGTCCAGCAATTCCGCCAGATTGAATCGGCCGTCAGTTGCGACGACGAGATTCGCGCTGGGCGCCGTGATGCGGATTTCCGCAAAACTCCAGGCGCGCCGGATCAACGAGCGCCACTGAAGCTGCACCGCCAGCTTGCCAATGGCGAACAAGGGCGCGCCGTCGCGCTCCGCCAGATTCAAGTCGGACGCTTCCAGCCGCAAGGTGAACGGATTGAAAGCGACGTCGCCGACCGACGCGCGACGCGCCAGCTCGGATTGGCCGAACTTCGGGATCTGGTTCCGGATCACGAGCGGCACGGCCCAAAAACCCAATGCGGCATACGCTGCCAGCACGCCCGCTGCAATGACGACCCAGCGCCTGATCTTGGTCGAGTTCAAATGCCGGAACACAGGATGCGAAACGTTGGTGGAACGCTCATAATAGCCGCCAAACAGCACCTGCGAGACACCATGCCGAAGCAACGCATCAGCTATTTTCCGCTTGAACAAATGACGGACGCCATGCGCGCCGAGATGGACCGCTGCGCGCGCGAAGGAACGCCGCGGCCCGAAAGCCAGGCCGTGCGCGCGCACGTTGCCGCCGCATTCTGGTCATTCGCCAATACCTGGCGCGACATCTTCCACACGGGCGTGTGCGATCACGCGGTGAAAGAGCTGTGCCGTTTGTACGTTTCGCGTTCGGTGAAATGCGAGTTCTGCGGCAATCAGCGCTCGATCAAGGCATTCACCCAGAAGCTTGACGAAACGCAAACGGACGATCTGGTCAATTTCGAGAAATCGACGAAGTACACCGAGCGCGAAAAAGCTGCTCTCAGTTATGCTGAAGCCATCACGTGGCGTCTGGACACCGATGACAAGTTCTGGGATCGGCTGCACAAGCACTTCACCGAGCCGGAGCTCGTGGAGCTGGGCAACTTCATCGCGACGACGATGGGCCAGCAGAGCTGGCTACGGCTGCTGAACATCGAGCATCATCAGGTAATGGCCGGCAGCGCCGGTTCGATGGCCCCGGGATTCGAGACACCGGAAGCGCTCGCGAAAGCGAAGTCATCGCCGGATTACTGGGCCAAGCAGGACGCGGCGCCGGCGAAGAAGGCTGCGTAGCCTTTTTGCAGATGCGCTGTCGGACCAGCGCAGGAACACGAGAGAGCCCGCTATGCCGCGCCAGCCACAGGCTGGTTCAGCATGCCCCCCGAGGCGCCATTCGCCGAAATCAGCGCCTCGTCCTGCGCGCTGCGCGACCGTGGTGGTCCTCGCCAGTCGCCATCACCTCGTTGGAGTTCCCGCTA